>Ga0180012_1000052_pt1 | contig 60538 bp, 52 predicted proteins | sample KR11_S2_MetaG_FD_122243 | JGI IMG/M metagenome (GOLD analysis project Ga0180012, IMG submission 122243) | Groundwater microbial communities from the Olkiluoto Island deep subsurface site, Finland - KR11_S2_MetaG | ecosystem: Environmental > Aquatic > Deep subsurface > Groundwater | place...
CGATTTCCTTTACGTGATCCGCAAAACCCATCAAATCACCGGCTCTCGTGGCCGCCTCCCGTGATCTCCCGGCGGATCATAACCGCAATTGCCCGGGCCGCCTAATCCTTCGGCGCATTTCGTCCGTCATCCGTAACGCTTATGAGACGTACCCTGCGAAATCAGCCAATTCGCGCCCGGATGTTGCCGGAAAACGGGCAGCATCCTCCGCGATCCCGTCCGAAAGGGGCGAGCGGTTGCAAAAAATCGCCTGCCGCACCAACATGGGATTGACTAAGGTTGGTGGTTCGTCGGATGTGGCGGTCCGCCTTGAACCACGGAGTTTTCATGCGCCGAGCGCTAATCGGTACGGCCATCATCAGCCTTGTGCTCAACGTGCTGGGTTTGACCGGCCCGTTCTTTATGCTGCAGGTCTATGACCGGGTGATCCCGTCGAGGAGCGTGCCGACGCTCATTGCCCTTTCCGTGTTCGCGCTTTTGCTGTTCGTCTTTTCCGGCCTGCTCGACGTGCTGCGCACGCGCATTCTGGCGCGCTTCGCCGGCATCGTCGATGCCAATCTGACCGACCGGGTCTTTGCCGTCATCGCCGGCGGACCGCTGAAGCTGAAGCTCGGCGGCGACATTTTGAAGCCCGCCCAGGACCTCGACCAGATCCGCCTGTTCCTTGCCGGGCCCGGGCCTGTCACTTTCTTCGACCTGCCGTGGCTTCCGGTCTATCTGGTCGCCTGCTTCTTCCTGCATCCGGCCATCGGCTGGCTGGCGACGGGCACGCTCGTCCTGCTTCTGCTGCTCAACTTCGCCGCTAGCTGGCAGACCCGCAAGCCGACCCTGGAACAGTCGGCCCAGCTTTCGAGCCGTAATGCGGTCGGCGAGGACGCCAGCCGCAATGCCGAGATCCTCGTGGCGCTCGGCATGCATTCGCGGGCCGCCGCCCGCTGGAACGAAACGGCCGACGCCGCCTCGGAGGCGCAGCGCCGCACCGGCGACATTGCCGGGCTCTATTCCGGTCTTTCCAAGACGATCCGCCAGGTGGTGCAGTCGGCTTCGCTCGGGCTTGGCGCCTATCTCGTGGTCGAGGGGAGCCTGAGCGGTGGCGCTATCATCGCCGGGTCGATCATCGTCGCCCGGGCGCTTGCCCCGGTCGAGCAGCTGGTCGCCAACTGGCGCGGGCTCCTGTCGGCGCAGCAGGCCTGGAAGCGCCTCAACCGGGCGTTTGCCGCCTTTCCCGCTGAAGAGGCGCGCACGGCGCTCCCGGCGCCCAGCCGCAGCCTTAGCGTCGAGGGGGTCTATGTCGGGCCGCCCGGGGGCGCGCAGAGGATCACGGTGCAGAATGTCAGCTTCCGGCTCGAAGCCGGTACGGTGCTCGGCATCATCGGCCCGAGCGCCTCGGGCAAATCCTCGCTGGTGCGGGCCCTCACCGGCGCCTGGCCGGTCCTGCGCGGCAAGGTCTGCCTCGACGGGGCGAGCCTCGACCAGTGGTCGGCGGAGGCACGCAGCCGGCATGTCGGCTACATGCCGCAGCAGTCGGACTTCTTCACCGGCACGATCGCCGAGAACATCGCCCGGCTCGACCGCGACGCCGACCATGCGGCGATCGTCGCCGCGGCGAAGGCGGCCGGCGCCCATGACATGATCGTCGGCCTGCCCGACGGATACGAGACGCGGCTCGGCGCGGGGGGCGAGACGCTGTCGGCCGGCCAGCGCCAGCGCGTTGCGCTCGCCCGGGCGCTTTATGGCGATCCCTTCCTCGTCGTGCTCGACGAACCCAATTCCAATCTCGACGCCGAGGGCGAGCAGGCGCTGGCCGCGGCGCTGCGCGGCGTCAAGGCCCGCGGCGGCATCGCCGTCGTCGTCGCCCATCGCGACAGCGTGCTGGCGGTGCTCGACCGCCTGCTGATCATGGACCAGGGGGCGGTCAAGGCCTTCGGACCGCGCGACGAGATTCTGAAAGCCCTGGCGCAGGCGCGCCAGGCACCGCCGACGCCCCAGCGGCCACCGGCGACGCCGCGCGCGCTCACCGTGATCGAGAATGAGGGCCAGGCATGATGTCCGTTCCGCGCCAGAAGGTCCTTGGCCTGTCGCTCGACCGCCACCTCGTCGCCGGCCTGCTGGCGACCGTGCTGTTCCTCACTGCGGCCGGCGGCTGGGCCATGACCACCAGCCTCTCAGGTGCGGTCATCGCCTCCGGTCACCTCGTGGTCGAGGGCAGCGTCAAGAAGGTCCAGCATCCCAAGGGCGGCGTGGTCGGCGAATTGCTGGTGGCCGAGGGACGCGCCGTCGAGGCGGGGCAGATCCTCATCAAGCTCGACGACACGGTCACCCGCGCCAAACTCGACGCCACCAAGGCGGCGCTCGACCAGCTCTATGCCCGCAAGGCGCGGCTGCTGGCCGAGCTCGGCGACGCGCGCCAGGTCGATGTGCCGCAAGCGCTTGTCGAGCGCCTGCCGCCGGAAGGTCGCGACGCGATCATGCAGGCGGAGCGCCGGCTCTTCGCCGACCGCCTCGCCGAGCGCCAGGGCCAGAAGGAACGCCTCGACGGCCAGGTGACGCAGCTCGACGAGCAGGTCGAAGGGCTTGCCGTGCAGGTCAAGGCGAAGGAGGACGAGATCGCCCTCATCGCCGAGGAGGCGGTGGCCCAGGATGCGCTCTACGCCAAGAACCTGACTTCACTCAGCCAGGTGCTCGCGCTGAAGCGCGAGGCGGTGCGGCTGAACGGCGAGTTCGGCCAGCTCAAGGCGCAGATCGCCGCGACCAAGGCCCGCATCGAGGAGATCGGCTTGCAAAAGATCCAGATCGACCAGGCCATGCGGGCCGAAGTGTCGACGGAACTGCGCGACCTTGAGACCCGGGAGGGCGAGATGCGCAGCGAGGAAATCGCGCTGGTCGAGGACCTGCAGCGGGTCGATATCCGCGCGCCGGTTGCCGGCGTGGTGCACAAGCTCATGGTCCACACCACGGGCGGCGTGGTATCGCCGGCCGAGGCGCTGATGGAGATCGTGCCGCGGGAGGCCGACCTCGTGGTGCAGGCACAGGTGCGGCCGGACGATGTCGACCAGTTACTGGTCGGGCAACCCGCCACCGTGCGGTTCACCGCCTTCAACCGCAACACGACGCCGGAATTCGACGGCAAGCTGATCCGCATCTCCGCGGACCTCGAAGTCGACGAGCGCACCGGCGCGGCCTTCTACCGGGCCGATATCGCCGTCGACAAGGCGGATGTCGCCCAGCATGCCGGCCTGGAACTGGTGCCTGGCATGCCGGCGGAGGCTTTTGTGCGCACCGGCGAGCGCAACGTGCTGTCCTGGCTCCTGAAGCCGATCACCGACCATGCCGCCCGCGCCATGCGGGAGGAATGAGTCGGAAGAAAAGGCTGTCAGGGGGGAGGGGTTCAATGAAGCTGTCATACGTCTCGCGGGCCGTACGCTACATCCGGGCGCGCTGGTTCTTTCTGCTCGACATGCCGGAGGGCAACAGTTTCGAGGACAAGGGTGCTGCCGCGCTCAAGGGGCGCGTGGTCGTCAAGCGCGGCACCGGCAACACGGTCACGATCGGCCGGGGAACCCGCTTCGACGGCTCGATCGAGATCCAGGGCACACGGAACACGGTGGTGATCGGCGAGAACTGCCACTTCCGCGGAAAGATCGTCGTCAAGGACCACGGCCAGACCGTGGTGTTCGGCGACCATTCGACCAGCAACAGCGTCTATATCCTGTGCCAGGAAGGCGCCAGCGTTAGGATCGGGCGCTGGTGCATGCTCTCGCGTGACATTGAAATCCGCACGACCGATGCGCATTCGGTGATCGATCGCCAGACGGGCAAGCGCCTCAACACGCCGGCGTCGGTCACCATCGGCGATCACGTATGGGTGGGTGTCGGCGCGGTGATCAACAAGGGATCGAGCATCGCCTCGGACAGCATCGTCGGCGCCATGGCTTTCGTCAACGCGGCGTTCGACGAGGAAGGTGTCGTCATCGTCGGCGTGCCCGCGAGGATTGCCAAGCGCGGCGTCACCTGGAACAGGAGCCGCAAGAAGGTCTTTTCCGCCGCTGAAATGAATGCCTGGCGCGAATGAGGCGGCCAGTCGGGGCCCACCGGCCGCAAGGCCGATGGCGGTGTGCGGCTCTTGCGCCTCAGTTCGGCTTGGCGAGGAGCGACTGAGCCTCCTCGAATCGGCGCAGGCGATCGGCGTTTTTCTCGTCGGCGGAGTAGCAGGTGCTGCTGCCGAGGCAGAACTTGACCAGCTTGAACGGTGCGGATGCCGTTTCGAATTCGCATTCGATCGTGTCCTGGATATCGCCCTCCGCGGCGTCCATCTTGGTCGAATACGTCATGCGAACGCCCGGCGGTTTCAATTCCGGAAAGCTCTGCACGATGCCCACCTTGACCGCCTTGACCATCTCGAAGTTGCGCGCAACAAGGGCGCAGGTGTCTTCGAGACCGGGCGATTGGGCATAGGCGAGGGTCGGGGCGGCAAGCAAGACGGCGGCAAAAAAAATGGGCTTCATAGTCCCTCCGAGGGCAACAGGCTGAGATCCACCAAAGGCTTCGGCCGGGAACATTGTTCCCTTGCAAGTTCAGTCTAGCGCCAATTGCAACGCCTGTCCCGTTCTGAAATAATCGCAGCGACAGGATTGGAGTTTCGGCTGTATGGCGTATTCGAATGCGAGTGAGGCCTGGCCGACGTCACCCCCGGGCGTTCCGTCCGGCGATTTCCTCACCGGTTGCGGCGCGAGCGGCGAGGAGATCCGTCACTTCGACTGGGGTGCGACAAGCCTCGGACCGATCGAGGGCTGGCCCATCTCGCTGAAGACCACGGTCAGCCTTGTGCTTTCCTCCAAACAGCCGATGTGCTTCTGGTGGGGCCGCGAGCTCCTCAAGTTCTACAACGACGCCTATGTGCCGATGCTCGGCCAGCGCGCCGGCAAGGCGCTCGGACGGCCGTTCCAGGAGGTCTGGGCCGATGTGTGGGACGACGTAGTGCCCTTCGTGCGCAGCGCGCTCTCCGGCGAAGCGACCTGGATGGAGGACATGCCGCTCACCATGCAGCGCAACGGCTATCCGGAAGAGACCTACTGGACGTTTTCCTACAGCCCGCTCTACGGCGACGACGGCGCGATCGAGGGCCTGCTCAACATCGTGACCGAGACGACCCAGGCGGTGGCCGACCGCGCCGCCCTGCTGGTGGCCTATGAGCGGGCGCAGGAGCATATCCGCGAACGTGCCGCCCATGAGAGCGAGCTGAAGCTGCTGAACCAGGAGCTCGTCCATCGCATGAAGAACACCCTGGCGATGACGCAGTCGATCGTCACCCAGTCCCTGCGCGGCTCGGAATCGATCACCGATGCGATCGCCACCGTGACGGCGCGGATCGGCGCCCTGTCCAAGGCGCAGGACATTCTCACCGGCTCGCTGCGCTCGGCGGCCGGCTTCGAGGAGATCGTTTCGGCGGCACTGGTGCCGCATCGCGACAGGGACGACCGCTTCATCATCTCCGGCGTGCCGATCTACCTGACCGCCCAGCAGGCGCTCGGGCTTTCGCTCGCCATTCACGAACTGGCGACCAACGCCACCAAATACGGCGCCCTGTCGTTGCCGGAGGGGCGGATCGAGATCCGCTGGACGGTCGGAGAAAACGGCGCGTTTTCCTTCGAGTGGGTCGAAATCGGCGGCCCGCCGGTGACGGCGCCCGAGCGGCGCGGCTTTGGCTCGCGGCTGACCGAACGGATCATCTCGGCGATCTTCTCCGGCGAGGGGCGCATGGGCTTCGAGCCGACAGGGCTGACCTTCCGGCTGGCCGGCCGGCTCGACACATCGCCTAACGTTTCCTCATAAAGGGGCCCGTCTCGTTTCGCCGGTAAGGCGGCTGCTCATTTCCGCGCTTTGACAATGGTCAAAGCCGGACCCGACGGCGTACTCTATCGTCAGCCCAGTTCGACAAGGATGCAGGATGGTAGAGCCTCTCTTCCAGGTTCAGGGCGTTACGAAGACCTATCGCACCGGCGATGTCGAGGTCTGGGCGTTGCGTGGCGTCGACCTCAGCCTTGAGCGCGGCGAGATGGCCGTGCTGCTCGGCCCCTCGGGCAGCGGCAAGTCGACCCTGCTCAACATCATGGGCGGGCTCGACCGGGCGACGGCGGGGACGGTCCGCTGCGCCGACCATGAGCTGACCGGCTTCAGCGAGCGGCAGCTCACGCAGTTCCGCCGCGACCATATCGGCTTCGTCTTCCAGTTCTACAATCTCATCCCGAGCCTCACGGCCTATGAGAATGTCGCCCTCGTCACGGAGATCGCCAGCAATCCCATGGACCCCGGCGAGGCGCTGGAAATGGTCGGGCTGAAGGACCGCATGGACCATTTCCCGGCGCAGCTTTCCGGCGGCGAGCAGCAGCGCGTGGCGATCGCGCGCGCCATCGTCAAACGGCCGGACGTGCTTCTCTGCGACGAGCCCACGGGTGCTCTCGATTCGAAGACCGGCGTGCTCGTGCTCGACGTGCTGTGCCGGGTCAATGCCGAGTTCAATACCACGATGGCGATCATCACCCACAATGCCGCCATCCGCCAGATTTCCCACCGCGTCTTCTCCTTCCGCGACGGCCGGATCGAGGAATCGTCCACCAATGCGGTGCGGCTGCCACCCTCCGCCGTGAGCTGGTAGCGCCATGTCGATGCTTGACCGCAAGCTCTACCGCGACGTGCTCAGGCTCTGGGCCCAGGTGCTCGCCGTGGCGCTGGTCATGGCCTGCGGCGTTGCGACCATCATCATCGCCATCGGCTCCTACCGCTCGCTCGAGGAGACGCGCGACGTCTTTTACGAGCGATACCGCTTTGCCAATCTCTTCGCCGAGGCCAACCGTGCGCCGCTGCACCTGCGCGACCGGATCGCCGCGATCGAAGGGATCGGCGGGCTGGAGCTTCGCATCGTCAAATATGTGCTGCTCGACATCGAGGGCATGGCAGAGCCGGCCACCGGTGTGGCCGTGTCCCTGCCGGACGGCGGCCAGCCGGGCGTCAATCGCCTCTATATCCGCAGCGGCCGGCTGCCTGAACCCGGCCGCGTCAACGAAGCGGCGGTGCTCGACAGCTTCGCCAAGGCGCATCGGCTTCGCGAGGGCAGCCGGTTTGCCGCCGTAATGAACGGCCGCAAGCAGGTGCTGACCGTGACCGGCATCGTGCTGTCGCCGGAATATATCTATACGATCGGCCCCGGCGACATGGTCCCCGATCCGCGGCGCTTCGGCGTCTTCTACATGTCGCGCAAGGCCCTCGAAGGTATCTTCGACATGGGTGACGCCTTCAACAATGTCGTGCTGTCGACGTTGCGCGGCACGAACCTGGACGTCGCCACGGCCGCCATCGACGACCTGCTCGAGCAATATGGCGGCCGCGGCGCCTATGGCCGGAAGGACCAGATCTCCGACACCTTTCTCGCCAACGAACTGGATCAGCTGAGGGCCATGGCTGCGGTCATTCCGCCGATCTTCCTGTTCGTCGCCGCCTTCCTGGTCAACATGATCCTGACGCGGCTGATCACCCTGGAACGCGAGCAGATCGGGCTGTTGAAGGCGCTCGGTTACCGCGAGACCGAGGTCGCCTGGCACTATCTCAAGCTGACCATCGTCATCGCGCTGATCGGCGTGGTGATCGGCTTTGCAGCGGGGAACTGGACCGGGCGAGGCATGACCCGCCTCTACGCGCGCTTCTTCTCCTTCCCCTTCCTGATCTTCCGCGAGAGCTTCGACCTCTATGCGATTTCTGCGGGGATCTGTGTCGCTGCGGCTTTCGCCGGAGCGATCCGGGCGATCTGGGCCGTGGTCGCGCTGCCGGCCGCCGTCGCCATGCAGCCGCCGGCGCCGCTGCGCTTCCGCGCGCTGTTCAAGGGCCACGGGCACCGGCCGAAATTCCTGTCGCAGCTCACCATCATGGCCTTCCGGCAGATCATCAGGGCGCCAGTCCGCTCGTTCCTGACCTCGCTCGGCGTGTCCTTCTCCGTTGCGCTGCTGGTGGTGTCGATGTTCTCGGCGGATTCCGTCGGCTACATGGTCGACGAGATCTTCTTCCGCATGGAACGGCAGGATGCGAGCCTCTATTTCGACCAGGACCGGCCGATGGCGGCTCTCGATTCCGTGCGGCAATTGCCGGGCGTGCTGCGGGCCGAGCCGTTTCGCGCCATCTCGGTGACGCTGCGCAACCGCCACAACGAGAAGGACCTGACGATCTTCGGTGTCGGCAGCGACACCGATCTCGGACGCATCATGGATGCCGACATGCGGCCCATTCCGCCGCCCACGACCGGCATCCTGCTGATCGGGCGGGTCGCGGAAGCGCTGGGCGTCAGGGTCGGCGACAGCGTCGAGGTCGAACTGGTCGAGCGCGACCACCGCAGGGTGATGGTCCCGGTAACCGGCATCAGCCAGAGCCTGGTGGGCATCGACGCCTATATGCATATCGAGGCGTTGCACCGGCTGGTCGGCGACGGCCGTCGCATTTCCGGCGCACGGGTTGCACTTGACGCGCTACAGAAGGACGCGCTCTTCGCCGAGGTCAATAACACGCCGGCGTTGGCCTTCGTCATGCTGATCGGGCTGTCGCGCGACCGCTTCCGGGCGACCATCGAGGAAAATATCCTGATGATGCAGATCGTCTACACGACGCTGGCCGTCATCGTCGCCTTTGGTCTGATCTACAATTCGGCACGCATCCAGCTGTCGGAGCGGGCGCGCGAGCTGGCGAGCCTGCGGGTGCTCGGCTTTACGCCGGCGGAAGTCTCCAGCGTGCTGATGACCGAACTTGCGGTGGTGATCCTCGCTGCTCAACCGCTCGGCTGGCTGCTCGGCTATGGCTTTGCCAAGCTGGTGGTGGAGGGAATCGAGAGCGACCTCTTCCGCATACCGTTCTTCATCAACGCATCGACATTTGCCATTGCGAGCCTTGTGGTTCTCGGGGCGTCGCTGGCCTCGGCGCTGATCGTGCGCCGGCGCATCGACGAACTCGACCTCATCGCGGTTCTGAAATCGAGGGAGTAGCCCCATGCAGGGAAAGTGGATCAAACGTGTCATCGGTGCCGTCGCGGTCGGCGCGATCATTGCCGGCTTTGCCTATGCGCTCCGGGAGAAGCCGCAGATGGTCGATGCCGGCGCGGTGACGCGCGGGCCGATGCGGGTCACGGTGTCGCAAGAGGGTGTGACGCGGGTGCGGGAGGTCTACGCGGTCTCGTCACCGATCGCCGGGCATCTCGCCCGCACCGTGCTCGACGAGGGCGACGCGGTGAAGGCCGGCGTGACGGTGGTGGCCGCGATCCATCCGCTCGATCCGCCGCTGATCGACAGCCGCAGCGAGGCCGAGCTGATCGCCGCCCGCGATGCGGCGCGGGCCGCCGTCTCGATGGCGGAGATCGACCTGAAGCGCCTGCAGTCCGACCTGCAATTCTCGCGCGACAACCTGCAGCGGGCGCAAGCGCTTGCCCGCACCAAGTTCCTGGCAAAGAGCGCGCTGGAGAAGGCCAGGACCGAAGTGGAGGTGTTGGAGGCGCAGATCGGTTCGGCCGAGGCGGCCATCGAGCTGCGCAAGGCGGAGCTTGCCAGCGCCGAGGCGCGGCTCATTCCGCCGAGCGATCCCAACCGCAAACCCGCGGCCAGTTGCTGCGTCTATCTGACCGCGCCGGTCGACGGGGTGGTTCTGTCGGTCTTCGCCAAGAGCGAGCAGCCGGTGGCGATCGGCACCAAGATCGCCGAGATCGGCGATCCCGCGGATATCGAGGTGACGGTCGATCTGTTGTCCTCCGATGCTGTGCGCATCGCGCCCGGCTCCAAGGCCGAGATCTTCGACTGGGGCGGAGACAGGCCGCTGGCCGCGACGGTCCGGCGAATCGATCCGGCAGGCTTCACCAAGGTCTCGGCGCTCGGCATCGAGGAGCAGCGGGTCAATCTGGTGCTCGACCTGGAAGACAAGGATCCGCGCCTCGGCCACGGCTTCAGGGTCTATGCGCGGCTCACGCTCTGGCAGAGCGGTGAGACGCTGCAGGTGCCGATCAGTGCGCTGTTCCGTGACGGCCGCCAGTGGAGCCTGTTCGCCATCCGCGACAGCCGGGCGAGGCAGGTTGCCGTCGACATCGGCCACATGAACGACGAGACGGCCGAACTCATTGGCGGGCTGGCCGAAGGTGACCAGGTGATCCTGCATCCGAGCGACGTGATCAGCGAAGGAACGCTGGTGGCGGAACGGCAGGAATAGCAAAGGCCGCGGGGAGGGCGGCCTTGCTGAAAAGCCGAGGTTTTTGGCCGGCGCTCAGAACGCTCCGCCGGTTTCGCCGATCACGCGGGTCAGGCTGCCTGTGGCCGGAAAGAGCGGGATGAGGCTGGCCTGCAGGGCGTGATAGATGTCGCCCTTGCCGGGGAAAAGCGAGTTGGAGGGTTTCAGGTCCTCGGTGAGCTCCTCGTGCCAGCCGCCGAAGGCATGGTCGAGGCTGTTGTTGGCGATGAAGCTCCAGATGCTGCGATAGCTTTCCTCGTGGAAGTCGCTTGGCAGGTGCTGATTGAGGAAATGCGCGGCGGCAGCGCCCTCGCACAAGGGCCACCAGAGTTTCATCTTCTTGTCCGGCACGTTTTCCCAGTCGAGCGTATAGAAGAAGCCGCCCTTGTCCTTATCCCAGCCGAGCGACATGGACTGGAAGAACAGGCCGCGCGCCGCTTCCGGCATCCAGTCGTGCTTCTTGCCGCCGAGCACCCATAACTGGAGGACGAGGCGGGCCCATTCCAGCCAGTGGCCGGGCGTCGTGCCGGCCGGCCGGAACATCTCGTTGGGGTGATAGTAGATGCGGTCGAGCGTCCAGCTCTCGTCGAAATGTTCCGGCACGCGGTAGCCCTGTTCGGCGGCGCGGCGGCGGATCAGCAGGTCGGCGATGCTCGTCGCCTTGTCGAGATAGTGGCTTTCGCCGGTCGCCTCAAAGGCCGCCATCAGCGCCTCGGTCAAATGCATGTTGGAGTTCTGGCCGCGATAGCCGGGCACGGGCTGCCAGTCGGCCGAAAACTCCTCGGCGATCGCGCCGTGGCGGTCTTCCCAGAACCGGGTCTCCAGGATCTCGGTGATGTCCGCCAGCATGCGGTCGGCGAGCGGATGGCCGACGGTCTTGGCGGAGGAGGCCGCCAGCAGCACGAAGGCGTGGCCATATCCCTGCTTGGAGGCATCTGCCGCGCCATTGTCGTCGACCTGCCAGAAATATCCGCCATGGGTCTCGTCGCGATGGCGGTTCCACAGGAACTGCATGCCGTGATCGACGATGTCGGCGGCGCCGGGACGGCCGAGCAGGTCGCCGATGGCAAAGCAATGCACCATGCGGGCGCTGGCATGGATGCCGCGCACCGGATTGTCCGAGTTCAGCGGCTTGCCGTCGCGGGAGAGGTCGAAAAAGCCGCCCTGCGGGTTGATGCTGCCATACTGGAAGAAGTCGAACAGGCCGTTCGCCTGGTCCAGCAGCCATTTGCGGTGATAGGGTCGGCCGGTCCAGTGTTCTGCCAGGGCCGAAGTTGCGGTGACCGCGGACATGACGTTCCTCCCGTCGTGCATCTAATCGTTTGAATTCCATAGCGGCAAATGCCGCGCTTGTCACCGCGCCAGAGGCTTCGTCCACCGATCGCGGCACGAAGGGTAAATGAGGTCGGAACGTCATTCGTATGTTGACATAAACATATCTTTATGTGATCTCGCAGTATTGTCTTTTGTAAGGAAGGGGTAGCCCATGCTCGATACGCTGTTCGGTTCTGAGGCCACGAAGCGGGATGGAGCGGAGGTCATGCGCGCGCTCAAGCAAGCGGCCAGCGAACGCATCCTCATCCTCGACGGCGCCATGGGCACGCAGATCCAGGGGCTCGGCCTCGACGAGGACGCCTTTCGCGGGCAGCGCTTCATCGGCTGCGCCTGTCACCAGCAAGGCAATAACGACCTGCTGATCCTCAGCCAGCCGGACGCGATTGAGGAGATCCACTTCCGTTATGCGATGGCCGGTGCCGACATCATCGAGACCAACACCTTCTCGTCCACCCGCATCGCCCAGGCCGACTACCAGATGGAGGAGGCGGTCTACGACCTCAACCGCGACGGCGCACTGGTCGCCCGCCGTGCCGCGATCCGGGCCGAGCGCGAGGACGGCCGGCGCCGTTTCGTCGCTGGTGCGATCGGCCCGACCAACCGCACCGCGTCGATTTCGCCGGACGTCAACAATCCGGGATACCGCGCCGTCTCCTTCGACGACCTGCGCATCGCCTATGGCGAGCAGATCGACGGCCTGATCGACGGCGGCGCCGACATCATCCTGATCGAAACGATCTTCGACACGCTGAATGCCAAGGCGGCGATCTTCGCCTGCGAGGAACGCTTCCTCGCCAAGGGCGTGCGCCTGCCGGTGATGATCTCCGGCACGATCACCGATCTCTCCGGCCGCACGCTGTCGGGCCAGACGCCGTCGGCCTTCTGGTATTCGGTGCGCCACGCCAACCCGTTCACCATCGGGCTCAACTGCGCGCTCGGCGCCGATGCCATGCGGCCGCATCTGCAGGAACTGTCGGGCGTTGCCGACACCTTCATCTGCGCCTATCCGAATGCCGGCCTGCCCAATGAATTTGGCCAGTATGACGAAAGCCCGCAGGACATGGCGCGCCAGATTTCGGGCTTTGCCGAGGAGGGACTGGTCAATGTGGTCGGCGGTTGCTGTGGCTCGACGCCCGAGCATATCCGGGCGATCGCCGAGGCGGTGGCGGGCAAGGCGCCGCGCCGTCCGGCCGAACGCCGGCCGTTCATGGCGCTTTCGGGCCTGGAGCCCTTCGTGCTGACCAAGGACATTCCCTTCGTCAATGTCGGCGAGCGCACCAATGTCACCGGCTCGGCCAAGTTCCGCAAGCTGATCACCGCCGGCGACTATTCGGCAGCCCTCGTTGTCGCCCGCGACCAGGTGGAGAACGGCGCGCAGATCATCGACATCAATATGGACGAGGGCCTGATCGACTCGGAAAAGGCGATGGTCGAGTTCCTCAACCTGATCGCCGCCGAGCCGGACATCGCCCGCGTGCCTGTCATGATCGACTCATCCAAGTTCCCGATCATCGAGGCGGGGCTGAAATGCGTGCAGGGCAAGGCGATCGTCAATTCGATCTCGATGAAGGAGGGCGAGGCAGCCTTCATCGCGCAGGCGAAACTGGTGCGCAATTACGGTGCCGCCGTGGTCGTCATGGCCTTCGACGAAAAGGGCCAGGCCGACACCTATGAACGCAAGGTCGAGATCTGCGAGCGGGCCTACAAGCTGCTGACCGAACAGGCCGGCTTTGCCCCGGAAGACATCATCTTCGACCCCAACGTCTTTGCCGTGGCGACCGGCATCGAGGAGCACAACAATTACGGCGTCGACTTCATCGAGGCGGCCCGCACGATCCGGCAGAAGATGCCGCTGGTGCATATTTCCGGGGGCGTTTCCAACCTCTCCTTCTCGTTCCGCGGCAACGAGCCGGTGCGCGAGGCGATGCATGCCGTCTTCCTCTACCACGCCATCCAGGCGGGCATGGACATGGGCATCGTCAATGCCGGGCAGCTGGCGGTCTACGAAAGCATCGATGCGGAACTGCGCGAGGCCTGCGAGGACGTGGTGCTCAACCGCCGCGCCGACGGCACCGAGCGGCTACTGGAAATCGCCGAGCGCTATCGCGGCACGGGCGAGAAACAGGCCCGAACCCAGGACATGAGCTGGCGCGAGCTTCCCGTCGAGAAGCGGCTGGAGCATGCCCTGGTCAACGGCATCACCGAGTTCATCGAGGCCGACACGGAAGAGGCGCGGCTCAAGGCCGATCGTCCGCTGCATGTCATCGAAGGTCCGCTGATGGCCGGCATGAACGTGGTCGGCGACCTCTTCGGCGCCGGCAAGATGTTCCTGCCGCAGGTGGTGAAGTCCGCCCGCGTGATGAAGCAGGCAGTCGCGGTTCTGCTGCCCTATATGGAAGAGGAAAAGCGTGCCAATGGCGGGACCGGCGAGCGCGAGGCCGCCGGCAAGGTGCTGATGGCCACCGTCAAGGGCGACGTGCACGACATCGGCAAGAACATCGTCGGCGTCGTGCTCGCCTGCAACAATTACGAGATCATCGACCTCGGCGTCATGGTGCCGGCGACGAAGATCTTCGAGGTGGCGCGCGAGCAGAACGTCGACATCATCGGGCTGTCGGGCCTGATCACGCCGTCGCTCGATGAAATGGTGCATGTCGCAGCCGAAATGGAGCGGCAGGGATTCTCCATCCCGCTGCTGATCGGCGGGGCGACCACCAGCCGCGTGCACACGGCCGTCAAGGTGGCGCCGCAGTACAGGGCAGGGCAGGCGGTCTATGTGACCGATGCCAGCCGCGCCGTCGGCGTCGTCTCGGCGCTGCTGTCGCCGGACACCAGGCAGGCCTACAGCGACGGCATTCGTGCCGAATATGCCAAGGTGGCCGAGGCCCATGCCCGCGCCGAGGCCGAGAAGCAGCGCCTGCCGCTGGCGCGTGCCCGGGAGAACGCCGTGAAGCTCGACTGGTCGAGCTACACGCCGGTCAAGCCGCGATTCCTTGGGACCAAGGTCTTCGACGACTATAATCTGGAAGAGCTCGCCCACTACATCGACTGGACGCCGTTCTTCCAAACTTGGGAGCTGAAAGGCCGCTATCCGGCGATCCTCGAGGACGAGAAGCAGGGCGAGGCGGCACGGCAACTTTTTGCCGATGCGCAGGCCATGCTGTCCAAGATCATCGCTGAGAAATGGTTCCGGCCGCGGGCGGTGGTCGGCTTCTGGCCGGCCAATGCGGTGGGCGACGACATCCGGCTCTATGCCGACGAAGGCCGGGGCGAGGAACTCGCGACGCTCTTCACGCTGCGCCAGCAGCTGTCGAAGCGCGACGGGCGGCCGAATGTGGCGCTGTCCGATTTCGTTGCGCCAAAGGAGAGCGGTGTCGAAGACTATGTCGGCGGCTTCGTCGTCACGGCCGGCTTCGAGGAGATCGCCATTGCCGAACGTTTCGAGCGGGCCAATGACGACTATTCCTCGATCCTGGTGAAGGCGCTGGCCGACCGCTTCGCCGAGGCCTTCGCCGAGTGTATGCACGAGCGCGTGCGGCGCGAATTCTGGGGCTATGCGCCGGCTGAAGCCTTCACGCCGGACGAACTGGCGGCCGAAGCCTATGCCGGCATCCGCCCGGCGCCCGGCTATCCGGCCCAGCCCGACCACACCGAGAAGACGACGCTGTTTGCCCTGCTGGACGCGGAGAAGGCGACGGGCGTCAAGCTCACCGAGAGCTATGCCATGTGGCCCGGCTCGTCGGTCTCCGGCCTCTATATCGGCCATCCCGACAGCTATTATTTCGGCGTGGCAAAGGTCGAGCGCGACCAGGTGGAAGACTATGCGGCGCGCAAGGGCATGACGATCCGCGAGATCGAGCGCTGGCTCGGGCCGGTGCTGAACTATGTGCCGGCGGTCCCGGGCGAAGAGGCGGCGTAGCCTCGCGGCTATTGCGGCCGGGGCGGGCGGCAGCGGGCTTTCACCCGTTCCAGAACGCGGGTGAAGACTGGCGTGTCCTCCAGTCCTCGGGCCAGGATCAGCCCACCCTGGATGCCGGCCAGGACTTCTTCGGCGAGGGCGCTTGCCTCGTCTCCGGCGAATCCGGCACGCGCCAAAGTGGCGGCGAGGTCGCGTTTCCATGCGACAAAGTAGTCCTGGACCCGCTCGGAAAAGATGTCCATCGCCCCGCTCGAGGCGATTACGCCCATCAGGCAGGCCCGCTGACCGGAGCGGAAATAGGTCTCGACGCTGGCGAACATCGCCTCAATCGCCGCCTTCGCATCCGTCGTCTCGCGCAGCGGTGCGAAGATGTGCGTGCGGAACCAGCCGTCGACATCGTCGAGCACTGCCTCCGCCATCTCCCGCTTGCCGCCGGGGAAGAAGTGATAGAGGCTTCCCTTTCCGAGCCCGGTGCGCTCCGTGATGATCTTCAGGCTCGTTCCTTCGTAACCCTGCTCGCGGAAGATCTCGGCAAGCTGCGGAATGACGTCGTGGCGTTCGGCGACGAGACGGGCCATGGTCAACCAGCCTTCAGCGGATAGGGCGTGCGCGTGGCGCGGTGGAACAGCGCGCCGACCGCGACGAGGCACAGCGATCCGGACAGCACGGGGAAGAGCAGGTAATCGAAGCCGGGGTCGGCGGCGAAGACGACGATCGGATCGGCACCTGCCGGCGGATGGGTGATCCTCAACGCCGACATGGCGGCGATCGACAGGCCGACCGCCAGCGCGACCGCCCACGATTCATTGGGCAGGGTGGCGCGAAGAACGAGGCCGATCAGCGTCGAGACCAGATGGCCGCCCACGACATTCGCGGGCTGGGAGAAAGGACTGGCCGCCGCGGAGAAGATCAATACGCAGGTCGCGCCGAAGGGCGCCATCAGGAAGGGTGTGCCGGCATAGTGGCTGAGCGCGTCGGCTAGGGCGATGGCGATGAGACCGCCGATGCCTGAGAGGAGCCAGCGGCTGGCGGGGACGGCCGGCTGATGGCGGCGGAGGAAGGTTTGCATCTGTCTGTACCTTTTGTCTCTGTCTTTACCAATTGGTACAGATTGGTTCGAAGTGTGTCAAGTTGCTGCTGGGCTGGTCGTCAGGTGAGCGGCGCAATGAGGGCAGGGGACGGGACTGCGCAGCCAGTGCTCGCCCGCCAGCTTGGAAGGCATGCCGTGATGAGGGATTGGTGGATTACGGGTCGCATCGATACGGACGCGGTCGTGTAGACGGCACGCGGCTCATGTATTGAATCAACTCGTTCGCAGACTGATTCATGTTGTTGGCAAACTGATTCAAGTGGGGGCTGCAAGCCGTTGATGCAGAGTCACAAATGCTGCCCGCGCAGGCCGGTGCCGGGAAGCCGGTCGGCCCGCAGATCCAGCCGAGATTTTAATATTAGCATTTGTCGATTAACGAGAGCTTGCGCTTCGGACCGGATGGGGGCGGAGACAGGCCTCGCGATTGTGCCGTCAGGCGGCCTTGAAGCGCGCCATCAGGTCGGCCCGGGCGGGGTTGGTCAGCGTCACGGCGGCCGCGAACTCGAGTTCGGTAAGCAGGGCCTTGTCGGGATAGATAGATAGACTCGTGCTTATGTCGCGCGGCAAGAGCTCCAGCACGCGGCGGTCCGTGGTCGCCGCCCCGTTGGCGATGTGCTCCTTCACTGCGATCTGCGGATCCATCAGGAAGTCGAGCAGGGCGTAGGCGCCCGCCTTGTTCTGCGCGGCGGTCGGAATGGCAAAGTAGTCCGTCCAGACCTCGCCCCCATCCTTGCCCAGGCCGTATTCGATCTCCGGCAAGTCGCGGTGCAATTGCTGCCCGTCATTGGCCCAGCACATGGAAAGCCAGGCATCGCCGGCGCGCATGGCGGGCTGGTAGTCGCTGTCGATCGCCAGCAGATGGGGCTTGACGGCGAGCAGCAGCTTCTCCGCCGCCGCGAGTTCCGCGGGCTCGATCGAGTTGAACGAATAGCCGAGCGAAACCAGGGCATTGCCGATCGTCGTCAGTTGATAGTCGTGAACGACAGTGCGGCCGCTGGCCTCGGCCATCGCGACGGCGAAGAAGTCCGCCCAGCGGGTGATTTTCGTTCCGAGCTCTTCGGTATTGGTCGCGATCCCGGTCGTGCCCCAGTTCTTCGGCACGGCATAGGTGCGGCCGGAGACCTGGCCGGCCCAGGTGAAGAGCGCGTTCTGGCTGGCCGCGCTGTAGTGGCTGATACGCTCGAGCGCGAGTTCGTTGATCAGTCCCAGCTCGACATAGGTGGATATCGCGTAATTGGTCGGGACGAACAGGTCCCAGTCGGCCACGCCGGTGCGGAGTTTCTTCAGCATCTCCTCGTTGGAATTGGAGACGGTCAGGTCGACGGCGATCCCGGTTGCGGCAGTGAAGGTCTCGAAGGTCGCCGGATCGTGATAGTTGGGCCAGGAATTCAGGCAGACCTTTTCGCCGGGCGTCTGCGCTTGCGCCTCCCGCCAGGATGGCCGCGTGCCGGCACCCATGACCGCGGCGGCCAGACCGAGGCCGGTGACCTTGAGGAAATGGCGGCGGTTCACCGAGCCGCGCTTCAGCCGCATGAACTCGTCCATGAAACGGGAAGGCGTCACCGGCAGATCATCTCTGTCATGCTTCCACATGCGCAGGATCCTCACGCTTCTATTTATTCCGTCCTATGGTTCCATGATTTTGTAAAGAAAATGGTGTGGTTCAGAACAATTCAGGCGTGCAAAGGCCATGCTGCCAGGACGAGCGTGTGAGGGGTGCAGAGGAGGGGACGCGCGCCCGGTCGGGGCGCGTGCCGTCAGGCCTGGAGGATCAGCAGATCGGCGGAATCGATCTTCAGCGCCACGGTGTCGCCAAGCGACGGCGGCGCAATGCTCGGGTCGTTGAACATGTCGAAGGAGACGATGTTTCCGGCGACATTGATGCGGGTGCGGATGACCGAGCCGAGGAAGTGGCTGGAGACGACCTCGCCGCGCAATGTCGTGTCGCCCTTGGCGCCGTCCATGATCGAGCCCGCTTCCGGGCGCATGGCGAGCTGGACCGTGGTGCCCGCCGGGGCGTCGATCTTCTCCTTGATGCCGATCGTCAGGTCGCCGATCGCGACCGTGCTGTTTTGCGGATCGACGACCTTCGCCTCGATCAGGTTCAGCGTGCCGACGAAGGAGGCGACGAAGCGGGTCGACGGCTTGTTGTAGATCTCGAAGGGCGTGCCGATCTGGTCGGCGCGGCCGGCATTCATCACGACGACGCGATCGGAGATCGACAGCGCCTCTTCCTGGTCGTGGGTGACGAAGATCGTGGTGATGCCGAGCTGCCGCTGGATCTGGCGGATTTCCTCGCGCAGCGACACGCGGATCTTGGCGTCGAGCGCCGAGAGCGGTTCGTCGAGCAGCAGGACCTGCGGCTTGGGCGCAAGTGCCCGGGCGAGCGCCACGCGCTGCTGCTGGCCGCCCGACAGCTGATAGGGATAACGTTCGGCCAGATGATCGAGATTGATCAGCGCCAGCATTTCCTTCACGCGCTTCTCGATGTCGGCCTTGGGCATGCCGTGGATCTTCAGGCCGAAGGCGACATTGTCGAAGACGTTCATGTTGGGAAACAGCGCATAGGCCTGGAACACCATGCCGATGTTGCGCTGGTTGGGCTTGAGGCTCGACTGGTCGCGGCCGTTGATCATGATCGTGCCGCCGGTCGGCGTCTCGAAGCCGGCGACCATGCGCAGGATGGTGGTCTTGCCGCAGCCCGACGGTCCAAGGAAGGAGACGAATTCTCCCTTGTTGATCGCCATGTTGAAGTCATGGACGACTTTGACCGGCCCGAAGGACTTCTGAATGTTGGTCAGGGTCAGGAATGTCATGGGATGTGATCCTCAGGCCGGGCGTTGCGTGGTTTTCTGGAAGCGCGAGACGAGCTGGATCAGCCCAAGGCAGCCCCAGGTAATGCCGAAGGCGATGACCGCCAGTGCGGCCGGCTCATAGGCGCGGTTGGCCCCGAGCAGCTGCATGTAGGGGCCGAATGCCGGCCGGTTCAGCAGCGCCGCCATGGTGAACTCGCCGATGACGATGGCGAAGGTCAGGAAGGCGCCCGACAGGACGGCGATCAGCACGTTCGGCAGGATGATGCGGAAGAGGATTCGGGTCCAGCCGGCGCCGAGACTCTGGGCGGCTTCGGTGAGCGTCCTTACGTCGATCGACGACAGGCCGGTGTCGACGGCCCGGTACATGTAGGGCAGCGACAGGGTGGCATAACCGAACATCAGCAGCAGGTTTGTGCCCATCAGCGATCCGGTCAGCGGCAGCCAGCTCGAGGTGTTGTAGAGGCGGATATAGCCGAAGACGATGACGATCGCCGGAATGACCAGCGGCAGCAGCGTGACGAATTCGATATAGGGGCGCAGGCCCGGCAGGCGCAGGCGGACCCAGTAGGCGGTCGGAACCACCAGGATGACGCCGAAAAGGATGGTCACCAGCGCCATCGTCACCGAATAGGTGAAGGTCTGCTGGAACTGCGGGTCGCCGAGAACCTTGGCATAGGCGTCGAAGGAATATTCGCCGCGCCGCATCTTCAGCGAGAAATTGGTCATGCCGATCAGCGGCAGAACGAAATAGAGGAGGCCGAATGCCAAGGCCCCCCAGGCCCAGAACTTCTTCATTTCAGCCACCTTTCGCTGCGGGCACGCAGCCAGATATAGATCGCGTTGGCGACACCCGTGACGACGATCATGCCGAAGGCCAGCGCGTATCCGAGATGCGGGTTCCCCAGGACGTCGCCGCGGCTCTGGGCAAACAGCAGGATCGGAACGATGTTCAGCGACGAGCCGGTCAGCGCGATCGCGGTCGCGACGGCGCCGAAGGCATTGGCGAACAGCAGCGCCAGCGTGCCGAGGATCGAGGGCAGCAGGATCGGGAAGGCCACCATGCGCCAGTATTGCAGGTTGGTGGCGCCGAGGATCGAGGCGGCTTCCTTCCATTCGCGCTTCAGGCCGTCGATGGCCGGCGTGATGATCAGCACCATGAGCGGGATCTGGAAGAACAGATAGGTGAGCGTCAGCCCCCAGAAGGACAGGAGGTTGAAGCCGAGCGAGCGCAGGTCGATGCCGATCTGGGTGCGTAGGAAGACCGTCACCAGGCCCATGGGGCCGAGCGTCGCCAGGAAGGCGAAGGCGAGCGGCACGCCGGCGAAATTGGAGGCGACGCCGGAAAAGGTCAGCAGCGGGCCGCGGATCCACGGCGGCAGTCCGCCGAGCACGACGGCTGTCGCCATGCCGAAGCCGATCAGGCAGCCGAGCAGCGCCGAAGACAGGCTGATCTTGATCGAGATCCAGTAGGCGGCAAGGATGGAGGGCGTGAACAGGCCCTGGATATTTTCCAGCGTGAAGCTGCCATCCGGGGTCTGGAACGCGCCGATGACGATCTTCATCGTCGGCAGGATGAGGAATAGCAAGGCAAAGGCCGCGAAAGGAGCAATGCCGACCCATTGGAGCGGCAGCCGCCTTGTCGGGCGCGTGGTCTGTGATGCGGCCGTGCTGTCAGACGCCATCGAATTGTCCCCCGTCCGCGCTTCATGCGCAGCTTCTATTGAAGAGAAAAGCCGCCCCGGCCTCAAGGCCGGGGCGGCATTTCACAGCGTTTTAATTACTGTACGTTGGCGCCGACGACCTTGTCCCAGCCGCCGGTGACGGCAGCCTTGTTGGCATCGACTTCTTCCAGGGTCGGGAAGTAGGCCTTCTCGTAGGAAGCGGCCGGCGGCAGCTTGTCCAGCAGTTCCTGCGGGATCTTGCCGGCCTTGGACATGGCGTTGAAGCGGGCCGGGTGGCAATAGCCGGCGAGCCATGCGGTCTGGCCTTCGTCGGAATAGAGGAATTCCATCCAGAGCTTGGCAGCGTTCGGGTGCGGCGCGTAGGCCGAGATACCCTGAACGTAGACGCCGGCGAGAACGCCCGATTCCGGAACGATGACGTCAACCGGCGGGTTGCCGGCCAGCGTGTCCTTCCAGGACAGCGCATTGTAGTCCCAGGCGATGACGATCGGGGTCGAGCCCTGGGCGAGCGTGCCGGACTTGCCGATGACCGGAACGAAGTTGCCGGCCTTGTTGAGGTCGGCGAAGTACTTCAGACCGGCTTCGCCGGCTTCCTTGCCCGACTTGGCACCGGTCGAAAGGCCGGCGGCGAGAACGCCGAGGATGGCCTGGTTCGAAGCGCGCGGGTCGCCGGCGAGAGCGACCTGGCCCGAATAGTCGGCCTTCAGCAGGTCGGCCCAGTCCTTCGGGGTTTCCTTGACGAGATCCTTATTCACGATCATCGACATGACGCCGTAGTAGTCGCCGTACCAGAAGCCTTCGGCGTCCTTGATGGTGTCCGGAATTTCGTCCCAGGTGGAGACCTTGTAGGGCTGCAGCAGGCCTTCGGCCTTCATCTGCGGGCCGAAGGCGAGACCGACGTCGACGACGTCAGGAGCCTGCGGGCCCTTGTTGTCCTTGTTGGCCTTGACGGCTTCGACTTCGTCGGCCGAGCCGGCATCCGGGTTCAGTTCGTTGACGGTGATTTCCGGGTACTTCTTCTTGAAGCCGTCGATCACGGCGCCGTAACCGCACCAGTCGTGGGGCAGGGCGATCGTGGTCAGCATGCCTTCCTTCTTGGCGGCTTCGACCAGTTCGGCGCTCGGCTCAGCGAAAGCGAGCGAGGTGGATGCGACGACCATGGCGGTCGACAGCGAGAGCACGCGGCGAAAATTCGTAATCACTGAAGTTCTCCTTGTTGGTGTACAGCGATGCGGGACTGATATTCAGCTTGCATGATAGTTATGTGACGGGCCCGGCAGCGCTTTTGCTGGCTCGTCGCTTGTTCCCGATAGTCTTGCTCCTCTCTTCTCCCCTTTCGGTGCCTTGGCGGTCAACGCGGCCGGCGAAACAACCGCGCCTGCTCGAAGAGTCCTTCAAGCGTATTCATGCGCTCGCGCGTCTCCTCCCACGCCGAACTCTGCACGGCCTCTATCAGCGCCTCGATGACGAACAGCGTGACGACCGAGGAATCCCAGGCAGAGGGCGCCTCGATCTGGACCTTGAAACTGTGCTGCGCATATTTGGCGACGGGCGAAGTCCAGTGATCGGTAAACAGCACTATAGTCACGCCGCCGGTTCTGGCTACGTTTGCCAACGTCGCAATATCATCCTCATAACGACGTATATCGAAGATCACGAGAACGTCGCCGGCGCTCATGTTGAGCATATGCTGCGGCCACGCGCTGGTGTTCGACGACATCAGCGTCGTCTTCGGCCGGATGACCTGCATGTGGGTGAAGAAGTATTCAGCCAGCGCGCCGGTGATGCGGCCGCCGACGAAATAGATGCTGCGCTTGCGGTCGGCGAGCAGCTTGGCGACCTGATCGAAGGTCGCGGTATCGAGCTCACTCAGCGTCTGGCGCATATTGTTCATCACCGCTTCGGCGAAGCGGTTGAGGATATGCGTCCCCGGAGCGTTCGAAGCCCAGCGGTCGTGTTTGGCGATCGGATTGGAGAGCGTCGCCTCCAGTTCGTGATGCAGGTGCGCCTGAAACTCCGGATAACCCTTGTAGCCGAGCTTCTGCACCATGCGCGCTACGGTCGGGGTGGAGACGCCGGCATTGTCCGCGACCGTGGTGATGGAGCCGAGGCCCGACACAGGATAGTTGTCGAGCAGGCTCTCCGCGAGCTGGCGTTCAGCGCGCGTCAGCCCATCGAAATGGGCGCGGATCACGTCCGAGACTGTCTTCGGCGTATTGCTCAAGTCCTGATTTTCCCCTGGGACCGATCTTTCGCCGGTCTGTCACAAAACTATCCTTGCAGTCGGAAAATCTGTCAACGTGCAATTTGAAGAGAAATTTTCATAACGTAGTTGACAGCTTGGCAATCGTGAAGAATTCTCTTCGCAATGATAAAAAAGCCGGAAGGCGCCGGGGAGTTTCCGCATGCTTTTGAGGTCGGACATCCTAACAGAGGCTGACGGCGAAGCCGTGGCCGTCGAGAACGCCGAAGGGGCGGGGAGCTGCCTGTTCGTGTGCGAACATGCCTCGCGTCGCATGCCCGAGCGGGCCGGCAATCTCGGCCTCGACAGCGACGCGCTGGTCAGCCACATCGCCTGGGATCCGGGTGCGCTGGAGCTTGCCAAGCGCCTGTCCGTCATGCTCGACGGGGTTCTCGTCCATCAGCGCTTCTCGCGGCTCGTCTACGACTGCAACCGCCCGCCGGAATCCCCGGCCGCGATGCCGGAGAAAAGCGAGATCTACGACATTCCCGGCAATCACGGGCTGACGGTCGCCGAGCGCTATGCGCGCACCGCCGCGCTCTACGTGCCGTTCCACGACCGCGTTTGCGCCATTCTCGCAGCGCGCAAGGCGTCCGGGCGGCCTTCGGTGATCGTCACCGTCCACAGTTTCACGCCGGTCTATCTCGGCAGGCAGCGCGCCGTCGAGATCGGCATACTGCACGACGACGACAGCCGTCTTGCCGACGGCATGCTTGATGCAGCGAGGGGAGGACCCTACCGCGTCGAGCGCAACGAGCCCTATGGACCGGAGGACGGTGTTACCCATAGTCTTCAGTTGCACGGCCTGCCGGACGGGCATTTGAACGTAATGATCGAGGTGAGGAACGATCTCCTGCGCGACGAGGACGGCCAGCGGGTCATTGCGGACTATCTGGCGGGATTGCTGCGGACCAGCCTGGAGGCGCTTTCGGTCTGACGTACTGAAAAGAAATTTGGCACGGTTTTATAAGATCAAGAGGGGAACGGATGCCGATACGACAAGGAAAGAAAGCTGCGCCGCATCGTGTGGCGACGCCTTTCGCTGCGGATGGGGGCCGGTCGCATGCCTGACGCCATCAAGGCCTATGTGCGTGGTGTCGATGCGTTCAATCGCCGCGTCGGCCGTATCGTCATGTACGGCATATTCCTGCTGATGGGCATCCTGCTCTATTCATCGCTGTCGAAGGCGATGTTCCTGCCGGCGCACTGGACACTGGAAATGGCCCAGTTCGTCATGGCCGCCTATTACCTGCTCGGCGGAGCTTATTCCTTGCAGCTCGACAGCCATGTGCGGATGGACCTGCTTTATGGCAGATGGTCGCCAAAGACCAAGGCAGTGGTGGACGTGATCACCATCTCCATGCTGTTCGTCTACCTGTTCTTCATGCTCTACGGCGGCGTCTCGAGCACGGCCTATGCACTGAAGTTCGGCGAGACGAGCTACTCGGCTTGGTCGCCCTACATGGCGCCGATCAAGATCATCATGGTCTTCGGCATCTTTCTGACATTTCTTCAGGCGACGTCGATCCTGATCAAGGACATAGCCGTGGCGATCGGGAGGCCGCTCGCATGAGCTATGAAATGATCGCTCTTCTGATGTTCTCGTCGATGATGATGTCGATGCTGACGGGCCAGCGCGTGTTCGCGGCCATCGGCGTGGTCGGTGTCGTCGCGGCAGCGCTGCTATGGGGCAATGGCGGCTTCGAACTCGGTTTCTCGGCCAATATGAAGCTGATGAAATGGTATGCGCTGCTGACGCTGCCGATGTTCATCTTCATGGGCTACATGCTGTCGGAATCCGGCATCGCCGAAGACCTCTACAAGGCCTTCCATGTCTGGTTCGGCGGTCTGCGCGGCGGCCTGGCGCTGGGTACGATCGGCCTGATGGTCGTCATCTCAGCCATGAACGGCCTTTCCGTGGCGGGCATGGCCATCGGCGCGACCATCGCGCTGCCGGAACTGCTGCGCCGCGGCTACGACAAGATCATGGTGTCGGGGGTCATCCAGGCGGGCAGTTCGCTCGGCATTCTGGTCCCCCCCAGCGTCGTCATGGTGCTCTACGGCATGATCGCCCGCCAGCCGGTCGGCCAGCTTTGGCTCGCCGGGGTCTTCCCGGGGCTGCTGCTTGCGCTCCTGTTTGCGATTTACGTGGTCATCCGCTGCCAGATCAATCCGGCGCTCGGTCCGGCGCTGCCCAGGGAAGAGCGGGACATGCCGCTCATCGACAAGCTGAAGCTGGCGCAGGCGGGCATCCTGCCCTTCCTCATCTTCTTCCTGATGATGGGGCTCTTCCTCATGGGCGTGACCAGCCTGGTCGAGAGTTCGGCCGTTGGCGCGCTGGGTTCGCTGTTCGCCGCCTGGTTCAAGGGGCGGCTGACCTGGGCAATGTGGAACCGTGTTCTGGAGCAGACGCTCGGCATCACCTGCATGTTCATGTGGATCATCATGGCTGCCCTGTGCTTCGGCGCCGTCTTCGACGGTCTTGGCGCGGTCAAGGCGATCGAAGGCTTCCTGGTCGGCGAAATGGGTCTCAGCCCCTGGCAGATCCTGATCCTGATGCAGTTGTCCTTCCTGGTCATGGGCGCGTTCCTCGACGACACGGCCATGCTGGTCATCGTCGCGCCGCTTTACATCCCGCTGGTGGGCAAGCTCGGCTTCGACCTGATCTGGTACGGCGTGCTCTACACGATCACCTGCCAGATCGCCTACATGACGCCGCCGTTCGGCTACAATCTCTTCCTCATGCGCGCCATGGCGCCGCCGGAGATTTCACTGGTCGATATCTACCGTTCGATCGTGCCCTTCGTGCTCATCATGATCCTTGGCATGATCATCATCATGGCCTTCCCGCAGATCGCGCTGTGGCTGCCGCAGCACGTCTACGTGAGGGGCTAAGCAGAAAGAGGTCCAAATCCAAAGAGGTCCGGCTGAACGGACCCGATACGTCCATCTTCCGCCGGAGGGCTGGCGGGGGCAGTTCAAAGAGACAAAAAGAGGGAAGCAGACATGAAAAACAGAAGAACATTCCTGAAGACCGCGGCCGTGGCCGCACCCGCCGCACTGGCTGCGCCTTACGTCAAGGCGCAGGACAAGAAGATCACCTGGCGTCTTCAGACCTATGCCGGCGCAGCGCTTGCGGAGTTCGTCATTCGCCCCGCTGTCGACGCCTTCAACAAGGCGGCCAATGGCGAGATGGAAATCCAGCTCTATACGGCCGACCAGCTCGTGCCGACGGGCGAACTGTTCCGCGCCATGCAGGCCGGCACCATCGACGCGGTTCAGTCGGACGACGACTCGATGAACTCGCCGGTCGACATCAAGGTGTTCGGCGGCTACTTCCCGTTTGCCTCGCGCTTCAGCCTCGACGTTCCGACGCTGTTCTACGAATACGGGCTCGCCGAAATCTGGGATCAGGCCTACACTGAAGTCGGTGTGAAGTGGCTGTCGGCCGGCGCCTGGGATCCGTGCAACTTCGCCACCAACAAGCCGATCACCAAGCTCGACGACCTGAAGGGGCTGCGCGTCTTCACCTTCCCGACGGCGGGCCAGTTCCTCTCGCAGTTCGGCGTCGTGCCGGTCACCATCCCGTTCGAGGACGTGCCGGTGGCGATGCAGACGGGCGAAATCGATGCGATCGCCTGGTCGGGTATCACCGAGGTCTTCACCTCGGGCTGGGTCGATGTCACCAAGTACTTCCTGACCAACAACGTTTCCGGCGGCTGGTGCGGCTCGTTCTTCGCCAATGCCGATCGCTGGGCCGAAGTGCCGGATCACCTCAAGACACTCTGGCAGATGTGCATGGACAGCTCGCACTACCATCGCCTGCACTGGTACTGGGGCGGCGAGGCCAAGCTGCGCGCCGAAGGCGGACGCCTCGAACTGACCAGCATTCCGGACGCCGAGTGGAAGACGGTCGAGGATGCGGCCCATGTCTTCTGGGAGGATATCGCCAAGCAGACGCCGCGCACGGCCAAGGTTGTCGAGATCCTCAAGAAGTACAATGCCGACATGGAAAAGGCCGGCGCTCCGTACCGTAACGGCTGATCCGGTGCCGGTGACGGCAAGCGAAAGACAGGGATCCGGGGCAACGATGCCGCGGATCCTCCAACCAAGAAACCCAAGGGCGCCCGAGCCCTGCGAGATTGACACCAGGATTTTCCGATGGCCGCGCAGTACACGTTTGACGATCTGAAGAAGGATGTTGCCGAAGGCCGCATCGACACCGTTCTCGCCTGCATGGTCGACATGCAGGGCCGTCTCATGGGCAAACGGTTCCATGCGCAGTTCTTCGTCGACAGCGGCTGGAAGGAAACGCACAGCTGCAACTACCTTCTGGCGACCGACATGGAAATGGAAACCGTGCCGGGCTACAAGGCGACGAGCTGGGAGAAGGGCTATGGGGACTATGCCCTGAAGCCGGACCTTTCGACGCTGCGTCTCGTGCCATGGCTCGAAGGCACCGCACTGGTACTCTGCGACGTACTCGACCATCACACCCACGAGGACATTCCGCATTCGCCGCGCGCCATCCTGAAGAAGCAGGTCAAGCGGCTCGAAGCCCTGGGCTTCAAGGCCTTCATGGCGACCGAGCTGGAATTCTTCCTGTTCGACCAGACCTATGACGACGCCCGCGCCTCCGGTTACCGCGACCTGCAGCTCGCCTCGGGCTACAACGAGGACTACCACATCTTCCAGACGACCAAGGAAGAGGACGTGATGCGGGCGATCCGCAACGGACTCCAGGGCGCCGGCATTCCGGTCGAGAATACCAAGGGCGAGGCGTCGGCCGGGCAGGGCGAGGTCAATGTGCGCTATGCCGATGCGCTGACCATGGCCGACCGCCACGTGATCATCAAGAATGCCTGCAAGGAGATCGCCTGGCAGCGCGGGAAGGCCATCACCTTCCTCGCCAAGTGGCACTACAACGCGGCCGGCTCGTCGTCGCACATTCACCAGTCGCTGTGGAGCATCGATGGCGGCACCCCGCTGTTCTTTGACGAGAACGGCGAGCACGGCATGTCGACGACGATGAAGCACTACATGGCCGGACTGCTCTCCCATGCCAGCGAGGTCACCTATTTCCTCGCGCCCTACATCAATTCCTACAAGCGCTTCATGGCCGGCACGTTCGCGCCGACCAAGGCGATCTGGTCGAAGGACAACCGTACCGCCGGCTACCGCCTGTGCGGGGAGAACAGCAAGGGCATCCGCGTCGAATGCCGGGTCGGCGGCTCCGATCTCAACCCCTATCTCGCCATGGCCGCACTGATCGCCGCCGGTATTGACGGGATCGAGCGCAAGCTGGAACTCGAGCCGGCCTTTGTCGGCGACGCCTATGGCGCGAACGAGGTCCGCGAGATCCCGCGCACGCTGCGCTCGGCCGCGGTCGCGCTCAATGGTTCGGCCATGCTGCGCCATGCCTTCGGCGACGATGTCGTGGAGCACTATGTCCGCGCCGCCGAGTGGGAGCAGGAGGAATACGACCGCAAGATCACCGACTGGGAAGTGGCCCGCGGCTTCGAGCGCGCCTGATCCGGTGCGGCGGACGGCAGCGCTGTCGCTCGGCCGCCCTATCCCTTTCGGGTGATATTCCCGCCGCTCGAATGGCGGTATGACACATTCACTGCCCTTCGCGGTTCGACCGGGGAGGGCGTTCATGCCGGCAGGCACCGGACACGCATTCGTGTGGTCCGGACGGAGCAGGCGGTTGCGCCATCTTGGCAGATGGCGCGCGAGCCGACTTCGCGCTACCAGCTGGCGAGGCTTTCAAGGAGCAACTGAAAATGACCATGATCAAATGCATTTCGCCGATCGACGGATCGGTCTACGCCGAGCGTCCGGCCATGTCGCTGGATGCCGCAAGCGAAGCGGTGGCACGCGCCCGCAAGGCGCAGAAGGCCTGGGCGCGCCGTCCGCTCGAAGAGCGCGTCCAGCTCGTCCTCAAGGGCGTCGCGCGCCTCAATGAGATGAAGGACGAAGTGGTGCCGGAACTCGCCCATATGATGGGTCGTCCGGTGCGCTACGGCGGCGAGTTCAAGGGCTTCAACGAGCGCTCCAACTATGTCGCCTCGATCGCCGCCGACGCGCTGGCGCCTCTCGTGGTCGAAGACAGCGCCACCTTCGAGCGCCGCATCGAGCGCGAGCCGCATGGTGTCGTGCTGGTCATCGCGCCGTGGAACTACCCCTACATGACGGCGATCAACACGGTTGCGCCGGCGCTTATGGCCGGCAATACGGTCGTCATCAAGCATGCGACCCAGACGCTTCTGGTCGGCGAGCGCATGGTGCGCGCCTTCGTCGAGGCCGGCGTTCCCGACGACGTCTTCGTCAACCTCTTCCTCGACCACGCCACGACCTCGGCGCTGATCGCCACCGGCAATTTCGACTTCATCAACTTCACCGGTTCGGTCGAGGGCGGCCGCTCCATCGAGCGCGCTGCCGCCGGCACCTTTGCCGGCATCGGCCTCGAACTCGGCGGCAAGGATCCGGGCTATGTGATGGAGGATGCCGACCTCGACGCCGCCGTCGACACGCTGATGGACGGCGCCACCTACAATTCCGGCCAGTGCTGCTGCGGCATCGAGCGCATCTATGTGAACGAGAACCTCTACGACGCCTTCGTCGAGAAGTCGGTCGCCTGGGTGTCGAACTACAAGCTCGGCAATCCGCTCGATCCGGAAACGACGCTCGGCCCGATGGCGCACCGCCGCTTTGCCGCGCATGTGCGCGAGCAGATCGCCGAGGCCGTCGCCAAGGGCGCCAAGACGCTCGTCGATCCGAAGCTCTTCCCGCAGGATGACGGCCATGCCTATCTCATGCCGCAGATCCTGGTGAACGTCGATCATTCCATGTCCTTCATGAAGGACGAGACCTTCGGTCCGGCCGTCGGCATCATGAAGGTCAAGAACGACGAGGAAGCGCTCGCCCTGATGAACGACAGTCCCTACGGCCTGACGGCTTCGCTGTGGACGCAGGATCCGGAGCGGGCCGCCCGCATCGGCCGCGAGATCGAGACCGGCACCGTGTTCATGAACCGCGCCGACTATCTCGACCCGGCGCTGTGCTGGACCGGCTGCAAGGAGACCGGCAAGGGCGGTTCGCTCTCGGTCCTCGGCTTCCAGAACCTCACCCGTCCGAAATCCTACCACCTCAAGAAGGTCACGAAATGAACATCGTCGCAAACTGGAGCTATCCCACCGCCATCAAGATGGGACGCGGCCGCATCAAGGAACTGGCGGACGCCTGCAAGTCGCTCGGCATGAAGAAACCGCTGCTGGTCACCGACCGGGGCCTGGCGCCGATGCAGATCACCCAGACCGCGCTCGACGTGCTGGAGGAAGCCGGCCTCGGCCGCGCCCTCTTCGCCGACGTCGATCCCAACCCGAACGAGATCAATCTCGAAGCCGGCATCAAGGCCTACAAGGACGGCGGCCATGACGGCGTCGTGGCCTTCGGCGGCGGCTCGGGCCTCGACCTTGGCAAGTGCGTGGCCTTCATGGCCGGCCAGACGCGCCCCGTCTGGGACTTCGAGGACATCGGCGACTGGTGGACGCGGGCCAATTCCGACGGCATCGCGCCGATCGTTGCGGTCCCGACCACGGCCGGCACCGGGTCCGAAGTCGGCCGCGCCTCGGTCATCACCAATTCCAAGACGCATGTGAAGAAGATCATCTTCCATCCGAAGTTCCTGCCCGGCGTGGTCATCTGCGACCCGGAACTGACCGTCGGCATGCCGAAGATGATCACGGCCGGCACCGGCATGGATGCGTTCGCCCATTGCCTGGAAGCCTATTCCTCGCCCTTCTACCATCCGATGAGCCAGGGCATCGCGCTCGAAGGCATGCGACTGGTCAAGGAATACCTGCCGCGCGCCTACAAGGACGGTACCGACCTCGAGGCCCGCACCAACATGATGTCGGCTGCCGCCATGGGCGCCGTCGCCTTCCAGAAGGGCCTCGGCGCGATCCATTCGCTGTCGCACCCGATCGGCGCGGTCTACAACACCCATCACGGCATGACCAATGCGGTCGTCATGCCGCCGGTGCTGCGCTTCAACCGCTCGGCCATCGAAGAGAAGATCGCCCGCGCGGCGTCCTATCTCGGGATCTCGGGTGGTTTCGACGGCTTCTACGACTACGTCCTGTCGCTGCGCGCCGAGCTCGGCGTTCCCGAAAACCTGACCGCCATGGGCATCAAGTCCGACCGGGTCGACGAACTGACCGCCATGGCGATCGAGGATCCGAGCTGCGGCGGCAATCCGGTGAAGATGACGCTTGAGAACACCAAGGCGCTCTTCCTCGACTGCTTCTGAGGGGTCGAAAGTTAACAAACGTCAAGGCCCGCGGCACGGACAGTGCCGCGGGCTTTTTTCTTTGCCGATCAGGGGTATGAGGCGGGCATACTACCATTTTTGGGGAGGCGGGAAGGGACTGCTCTTACCGGTTTGTTAACCATAATTAGCAATGATGCATTTACTGACACCATGAGCCAAGGGTGCCTTCAAGAGCGATGAGACGCTCGGTCCATACCCTTTCGAGGAAACAGCATGCCAGTCATCTCATTTGCCAATGCCAAGGGCGGAGCCGGCAAGACCACTGCCGCCTTGCTGCTTGCGACCGAACTCGGCCACCAGGGCTATCGGGTCGCCATCCTCGATGCCGATCCCCAGCGCTGGATCACCCAGTGGCATGAAGCTTCCGGCTTCCAGCACAATATCGAAGTGATTTCCGAGGTGTCGGTTGCCTCGATCCAGGGCCATCTGCGCGAAACGGCCCGCACCGCTGACTACACGATTATCGATCTCGCCGGTGCGCGCGACGCCATCGTCACCACGGCCATCGGCCTGTCCGACCATGTGATGATCCCCGTGCAGGGCTGTGCCATGGACGCCAAGGGCGCCGCGCAGATCCTCGACCTCATCAAGATGATGGAAAGCGCCGGCCGCCTCATTATCCCCCATTCGGTGGTGCTGACGCGGGTTACCTCGATGGTAACGACCCGCGCGCTGCTGACCATCAAGGGCCTGCTCTCTGCCCGCGGCGTCAACGTCATGGATACGCCGATCGTCGAGCGTAGCGCGTTCCGCGAGATCTTCGACTGCGGCGGCACGCTCTACAGCATGGACGCGGGCCGGATCAGCAATCTCGACAAGGCGCGCGAGAATGCCCAGGCCTTCGCCGGCGAGGTTCGCCGCCTGCTGCCGGCCAAGGTCATCCGCAGCCAGGAGCCGCGCCGCATCTTCCGGGTCGTTCGAAACGCTGCTTGATCCTCCTCCCACTCCTCCCGAGCAGTGCAATGAAAGAGCCGCCAGATTTGCATCTGGCGGCTCTTTTCTTTGTGCAGTGTCGTTTCAGTGGGAAGCGAGCGTCAGTCGATGAATTCGACGGTGACGCCGGGCTTGGCCATCTTGGCGAGTTCGGTCGCGTCCCAGTTGGTCAGACGAATGCAGCCGTGGCTCTGGGTGCGGCCGATCTTCGACGGTTCCGGCGTGCCGTGAATGCCGTAGGTCGGCTTCGACAGCGCCATCCAGACCGTGCCGACCGGACCGTTCGGGCCCGGCGGAATGGAGAGGACCTTGTCGTTGGCGCCCTGCTGGAAGTTGATCTTCGGGTTGTAGGTGTAGCCCGGATCGAAGGCGATGCGCTCGACGGTGACGGTGCCCGAGGGGGAGGGCGTGTCCGTCGAGCCGATGCTCGCCGGATAGGCGGCGATCAGCGCGCCATCGGCGCCGTAGGCGAAGACCTGTTTCAGCCCCTTGTTGGCGACGATCCGAGCGACCTCGCCCTTCTTGGTCTGGCCGGGATCGACGACCTTGATCGTCGTGCCGGGAATGGTGAAGTCGACGCCGGGGTTGAGGGCCTTCAGATAGGCCTCGTCCATGTGGAATTTCTCAGCCAGCATTTCCGTGGTCGAGGTGTAGGAAAGCGCCGGAAGCTGCGCCTTGTGGGCGTAGTCCTCGGGAATGGCGGCGACGTAAGGGCCCGCCGCGTCGCCGGGCGTGATGGTATAGGCGGTGATCGCCAGTCCGCCCGACAGGCGAAGGCGCTCGAGAATGTCCTCGGCATTGTTCGGGTCGATCGTCTCGCCGGTGATTTCCTGCCAGGCGACGAGCGCCTTGTTGACGTTCTGGCCCATCTTGCCGTCGATCACGCCGGGGGAAACGCCCTCGCGATCGAGGAAGACCTGCAGCGCGGTGATTTCCAGCTGCGACAAATTGCTCTTCACCGGGATTTCCGGCGTGACGGTGCGCGCGGGGGACTGATCCATCGGCGGTGCCATGTCCGGTCCGCCGGACGGCATGTCCGGCAGCGGCTCGCCGAGATCCTGCCGGTCGACGGCGCCGGGCGAGGGGATCGCGCCGGTGACGATCGCGTCATCCTCCCAGACCGGCTGCGGGTCGCCGAATTCGTCATAGGCGGCGGGTGCCCGGGCCTCGCGTTGGCGCGGGAAATAGGTCTCGGCGGGCACTTCGGTGGCCACCAGATTGCCGTAGCGGTCGATCAGCACGCGCCGGCCCATGCGATCGCGGCTGATCACCACGTCGCCCTCTTCGGGCACGTAGTCGAGCAGGTCGCCGTCAGGCGATACCAGCAGCACGGAACCGTTGCGGTAGCCATAGGGGTCGTTGGCGAGGGCGGATGTAGCCACGCCGGCCTGCAGGGCCGCGATGGACGCCACAATCACTCCCGCTCTCAGCATGTCGATCAAGATTCGTTTCCTTCTTTTGCGCATCCGACAAACCCGCCAAATTTGACACTAGTGTGGAAAAGGTGAATTCATGGTGAATATTGTTTTAAAAACCGACTCCTGGGGGGAGGCGGAATATTTTGGGCGCTGCAGCGCGGGGCTTCGGCCTGCCTGCTCATCGTACGGGGGAACGATGCCGAATCGGTTTGATATTGATAATTTTCTGCCATATCGCCTCAGCCGTGTCGCTGAACGATTGAGTGCCCACTTCATGCGCTTCAGCGGCGTGGGCGAGGACATTTCCTGGGCGGAGTGGCAGGTTCTCTGGTCGCTGGGCGAGCGCATCCACAAGACGGCGAAGGCGATTTCCGGCCATTCCGGGCTGACCAAGACGAAGATCAGCCGAGCGGTGAAGGCGCTGGAGGATCGCCGCTGGCTGGAGCGTTGTCGCGACCACGACGACCGGCGGTTCGAACTGCTGGCGCTTACGGCCCCCGGCATGGAGGGTTACGCCATGCTCAAGAGGCGGGCCACCGACTACCAGCGATGGCTTGAAGGGGCGATCGATTTGCCGTACCTCAGGTCGCTTGCGGACGGATTGTCCGGTGTCGAAATGATGATCGCCAGCGGCCAGTTCACGGCGCCGCAACCGTCGATGGGGGAGCCTGCGGCATGATGGAATTCAAGGGGCGGAAGGGTCCGGCGCTGACGCTGGACGAGGGTTCCGTCCTCGATATTGGCGCCTGCGTGGTCGGCGGCGTCGACTTGGCGCCTGGCCGGGCGATCCCCGACGACGGCGACCCGCGCATCGACCATTCGCTCGAAGGCTTCTTGTTCACTTGCGGGCCGGACCATATTCGCCATCCGGAACCGATCGCGGGCCGAAGCGGGGTCCGCTATCCGCTGCATGGATCCTTCTCGTCGCATCCGGCGCGCGATGTCGCACTTTCGGTCGAGGGCGGCGATACCACGTGCCGCGCGAGCATCGACGTCACCCTGGCGGATGGCGGCAGCGCGCGTCTCGACCGCTGCTGGCGCCTGAATGGCGAGACGGGGGAGGTGAGCCTTGCCGACACGGTGACCAACACCGGTACGAAGTCCTTCCCGGCGTTTCTCATGTACCACATGAACCTCGGGGCGAAACATTTCGACGACGGCGTGCGGCTCGAAGGCGCCATGCTGGACGGCGGCGGCTTTCCGTGGGCCTTCGGCGAGGGCGACGGCGGCGTATTCTGCGTGCCGGCCGGCCAGGGCGGATGGGCCCAGGTGCGGCTCGGGCCGATCGCGGCGATCGGCGGCAAGACCCTGGTGGTGCGCTTCCGCACCGATACGCTGCCCTTCCTGCAGGTCTGGCGCAACCAGGCGGCACCGGCGCATGTGCTCGGCATCGAACCGGTCTCGCATCGCTGGGAGCCGCGCGAGAAGCTTTCGGAGCTTGGCGAATTCGTCGATCTTGCGCCTGGCGAAAGCCGCGAATACGCGCTCTCCTTCGCCTTCGTCTAAGGCTGCGCGCGGCGGGGAAACGGGCTGAGCGGCGATTGACGCCCGCCTGCCCGCATCGTAGATGTTTGCCCCTCGCAAGCAGGGAGACCGCCATGAACATTTCGCAGATTGACGAAGAATATTCCGTGACCGGCCAGATTTCGGTCGACGATCTCGACACGATCAAGGCGCTCGGCTTCAAGTCCATCGTCTGCCATCGCCCGGATGGCGAAGAGGCCGGCCAGCCGACCTTTGCCGAGATCGCTCGGCGTGCCGAGGAACTCGGCCTCAAGATCGCCCATGTGCCGGTCGGCCCGATGGGCGTCACGCCCGACGCCATTTCCGGCATGGTCGATGCGCTCGACGATTTCGACCGGCCGATGCTCGGTTATTGCCGCTCCGGCGCGCGTTCCACCGCGACCTACCAGAAGAGCCAGCATCTGCGCGGCTGAGCAAGCCTTGGCGGCTTTCGCTCGCCCTCCCACCATTCCGTCCCATCACGTGCAACAGGAGTATTTGCCATGACCATCAAGCGTATCGAGCCGGGCGCCCGCATGAGCGGCGCCGTCGTCCACGGCAACACCGTCTATCTGGCCGGCCAGGTCGGCGACGGCACGTCCGTCACCGAACAGTCGAAGTCGGCCCTGGCCGAAGTCGAACGCCTGCTGGCGCTGGCCGGCTCGGACAAGTCGAAGATCCTGCAGACGATCATCTATCTCTCGGACATGTCGACCTTCGGCGAAATGAACGCCGTCTGGGAAGCCTGGATCGACCCGAAGAACCCGCCGGCCCGCGCCACCAGCGAAGCAGCGCTGGCGACCCCGGACTACAAGGTCGAGTTCATCGTCACCGCAGCGATCTGAATCGGGACTTTGCTCCCGATTGAGCAACGGCCTGGCAGTTGATGCTCCGGGCAGGAGTGCTGATTGCAGGCACTTTGTGAATTTGAAGCGCTCAAACAGTTTGAGCGCTTTTTCTATTTGAGCGCATCGCGAGCGGTTGCTGATTCATCTGTCCTAAAGGGCTAAAATCAGATCGATATTGACGCTTCTGTTTCTTCGTGGAGTTGCCATGTTCCGAATTCTATACGACGGTACATTGTTTGCAGACTATTTCCAGTTCTTCCTGTGTGACGAAAACAATTCACAATTGCCTGAGGACTATTCGGAGGAGAGCATCAGGCAGCGCCTCATCATGGCTCCACACGGGGCCATTGTGCATGCCGCGCGGAATGCGGATGTGGACGTGCTCGTCGAATGGCACGACGACAGGCCGGCTCTGGAACTCGCGGCTTTCGATCATGTGGTCGAGGCAGGCTTCTCCACGGATTCCGGCCGGCTGATGCTGGCGGGGCTCATGGACTACACAGAGACATCCGACCGCCTTCAGGTGCCGGTGGGGCCGGTGGGTCTGCGCGTCAGCATGTCTGGGTTCGAGACCATTGATCAGACCGGACTCGAGGGACAGGACCGCTATTTGCTTCAGCTTTGGCCGGCGAAGGAAATAGCGGGCGTGCAGGTGCTAAAGGCCTGGCCAGGCCTTTAGCGTTTGCCGGATTTCTCACGTCGTGAGACTATAACTTTCGCGCCCGGGCCTCAAACGTCAGATCTGGTCCCGCGACAAGACGGACGGCATCTGTGAGCTCTGCCGCCGATCTCAATGCAAGCCCCCGGCGCTCCTGACGGCCTACCGGATAGGTCCTCCGTTGGCCAACTACCGCGTCAGGTCTTGTCGCGAATCTGCGTCAGCGTCTTCATCGGCGTGATCGCTTCCGGGTCGAGCTTGATCTCGATGATCGAGGGCCTGCCCGAGGCGCGGGCGCGTTCGAAGGCGGGCGCGAAGTCCTCCGTCGCCTCGACGGTCTCGCCATGGCCGCCATAGGCGCGGGCGAAGGCGGCGAAGTCGGGGTTGGTGAGGTCGGTGGCGCTGACGCGGCCGGGATATTCGCGCTCCTGGTGCATGCGGATCGTGCCGTAAATGCCGTTGTTCACCAGGCAGACGATGATCGGCAGGTCGTAGCGGATCGCGGTGGCGAATTCCTGTCCGTGCATCATGAAGCAGCCGTCACCGGCAAAGCAGATGACTTCCCGGTCCGGATGCAGCGCCTTGGCGGCGACGGCGGCGGGCAGGCCGTAGCCCATCGAGCCGGAGGTCGGCGCTGCCTGGGTGGCGAAGTCGCGGAAGCGGTGGAAGCGGTGCACCCAGGTGGCGTAATTGCCCGCACCATTGGTGAAGATCGTGTCCTCGGCCGTGTTGGCCTCGATCCAGTCCATGATCGGTCCCATGCGAACCGGGCCGGGGCCTTGGGTCGGCGGCGTCGACCAGGAGAGATAGGCGGCGTGCATGGCCTCGGTGCGGGCGGCCCAGACGGGCTGTTCCGGTGCCTTCAAGGACTTGAGCGCGCCGACGAACTCGACCGGGGCAGCGCAGATTGCGAGGTCCGGGCGGTAGACGCGGCCAAGCTCGGAGGGATCCGGATAGACATGCACGAGCGTCTGCGACGGGTAGGGCACGTCGAGCAGCGTGTAGCTGGACGACGGCATTTCCGAGAAACGCCCGCCGATCAGGAGCACGAGGTCTGCCTCCTTGATCTCCTTGGACAGCGCCGGATTGATGCCGATGCCGACATCGCCCGCATAGGAGGCGTTCAGGTGGTCGAACAGCATCTGGCGGCGGAAGGAGCAGCCGATCGGCAGCTTCCAGCGGTTGGCGAAATCCTCGAATTCGGAGACGGCCTGCTTGGTCCAGCGCGTGCCGCCGAGAATGGCGATCGGGCGCTTGGCGGTGGCAAGCATCTCGCCCAGCCGCTCGATCTGCGAAGGCCCGGGATGGGCTTCGACGGCCATGGCGGGCTTGGCGGCCGGGGCCTCGACCTCATCGACCAGCATGTCTTCCGGCAGCGACAGCACGACCGGACCGGGGCGACCGGAGGTGGCGATGGCAAAGGCGCGGGTGACGAATTCCGGGATGCGGTGGGCGTCGTCGATCTCGCCGACCCATTTGGCGAATTCGGTGAAGGCGCGGCGATATTCGACCTCCTGGAAGGCCTCGCGCTCGCGCATGTCGCGGCCGACCTGGCCGATGAACAGGATCATCGGGATCGAATCCTGCCGGGCGATGTGCAGGCCGGCGGAGGCGTTGGTGGCGCCCGGACCGCGGGTCACCATGCAGATGCCGGGCTTGCCGGTCAGGCGGCCCCAGGCGTCGGCCATCATCGCGGCACCACCTTCCTGGCGGCAGACGAGCGTCTCGATGCCGCTGTCGCGCAGCGCGTCGAGAACGGCCAGATAGCTTTCGCCCGGCACGCAGGAGACGCGTTCGACGCCATTGGCCTTGAGCGCCTCGACGATCAGTTCCCCGCCAGTCTTTTTCATTGGTTTCTCTCCCTTTCGATCTCGGCCAGTTCGGCGAGAATTTCTTGTTGGTGCTCGCCGACGCGCGGGCTCGGGCGCGCGTAGCGCAGCGGCGTCTCGGACAGGACGATGGGCGTGCGCACGCCGGGGATTACGTTGCCGTCGGCATCCTCGAGTTCGATGCGCAGCTCGCGGGCCTTGACCTGCGGGTCGTCGAACATCTCGGCGATCGAGTTGATCGGCCCGGCCGGCACGGCATTGGTCTCGCAGGCGGTCAGCAGATCGCGCTTCGCCCATTTCGCCGTCTCGGCGGTGACGATGCGGCGGACCTCGACATTGTTGGCGACGCGGGCCTTGTTGGTGGCGAAGCGCTCGTCCTCGGCGATCCCGGCAATGCCGAGAATGGCGCAGAGCCGCTTGAACTGGCCGTCATTGCCGACGGCGAGGATCAGATGGCCGTCGGCGGTCGGCACGACCTCGTAAGGGCTGATGTTGGGATGGGCATTGCCGAGCCTGACCGGCGCCTTGCCCGAGATCAGGTAGTTCATGTTCTGGTTGGCCAGAACGCCTGCCATGACGTCGAGCAGCGCCATGTCGACGAACTGGCCTTCGCCGGTTTTCATCACATGGATCAGAGCGGCCTGGATTGCCGTGACGGCGTAGATGCCGGTGAAGATGTCGGCGATCGCCACGCCCGCCTTCATCGGCTGGCCGTCCGGCTCCCCGGTGATCGACATGAAACCCGACATGCCCTGGACGATGTAGTCGTAGCCGGCGAATTCGGCATAGGGCCCGTTCTGGCCGAAGCCGGTGATTGAGCAATAGACCAGCTTCGGGTTGACCGCCTTCAGGCTCTCGTAGTCGAGGCCGTACTTCTTGAGGCCACCGAGCTTGAAGTTCTCGATCACCACGTCGGCGCTGGCGATCAGGCGCTTGACGATCTGCTGGCCCTCCGGCGAGCGGAAGTCGATGGCGATCGAGCGCTTGTTGCGGTTGGTCGAGTGGTAGTAGGCGGCCGACAGGTTTTCGCCGTCCTTGCCCTCGACGAAGGGCGGTCCCCAGGCGCGGGTGTCGTCGCCGCCTTCCGGGTTCTCGACCTTGATGACGTCTGCGCCTAGATCGGCCAGCATCTGCCCGGCCCAGGGGCCGGCCAGCACGCGGGCGAGCTCGATCACGCGGATGCCGGCAAGCGGCGGCTTCTTGACGGGGTTTTCGGTCATGCTGGGTCCTGTCATGGCGCAAGCGTGGCGTTTTCGGAGACCGGCTTCGAGGTGAAGCGGCGTTCCCGCCAGATGATGAAGAGGCCGGAGCCGATGATGATGGCGATGCCCAGCCATTTGATCGGGTCGGGGAAGTCGCGGAAGACCAGCCAGCCGAAGATCGTCGTGGTGACGATCTCCAGATACTGCAGCGGCGCCAGCGTCGAGGCCGGGGCCGAGCGATAGGCATAGACGCCGAATATGCCTGAGATCGCCGCGGCAAGGCCGACGCTGGTCATCCACACCATGCTGGTGAGATCGGGCAGGCTGGGCGCGAAGATCGACGGCATGCTCTGTCCGAACAGCGCGATGGCCGCGGCCGAGATCACCAGACCCCAGAAGCCAGTCTCGATCTGCATCGACCACGGGTCCTCGCGATGCGCGAGCTTGCGAGTCAGGATGGCGAAGATGGCGACGCACAGCGCCGAGACCGCCGGCAGAAGGGCGATGAAACCGACCTCCTCGAAGCTCGGCTGGATGATCAGCAGCGCCCCGCAGAAGCCCACGGCGCAGGCGGTGTAGCGACGCCAGCCGATGGTTTCCTTGAGGAATATGCTGGAAAGGACCGTCAGGATGATCGGCTCGATGAAGAAGATCGCCACGGCATCGGCAACCGACATCACCGAGAGCGCCGTGACGTAGCAGACCATGGAAAGCGCGATCAGCCCGCCGCGCGCCACGTGGTAGCGGGTATTGGTCCGCGAGAAGCGCGGGAGGGTCTGCCGCCAGACGAAGATCGGCAGCATGAAGACCATCTGGAAGAAGAACCGCACGGCGGTGATCTCCATCGGCGAGGTGGTCTCGGTGGCAAGCTTGGAGAAGATGTCGATGAACGGCGCGATCAGCACCGCGGCGACCATGAGCAGCAGACCGATCGTTACATCCGGGGACGAGGCGGGCAGGGCCGGCGCGGGCGGTCCGGGTGGGGTGGTCATCGCGGGCCTTGCTCTTCTGCGGTCAGCGCCGCCTGCAGCTTTGCGCTTGCGGTGCTACGGACAAGTTACTCTTGAGATATCTATAGCTTCGCCCTTTGGCGGAAGCACTTGAATTTCTCTCATGGGATCATTCCGTTTCGGCATCGCCAGGGCTTCAGGCCTTGTGCGCCCCGGCCTGCGCCGTCACGGCGTCGCACCAGGCGACGAAGTCAGCGGTGGCACCCTCACGGCCGATCTCGTTCAGCGTTTCGTGGCGCATGTCGGGGTAGATCCGGGTGGTGACCGCCCGGAAGCCGAGCCCGGCCAGACGTTTGCCCAGCCATTCGATCGCCCGGGCATTGTCGGTCGCCGGGTCTTGCCCGCCGCCCACCAGGTGGATCGGCTTGTCCTTCGGCAGACGCTGCAGCTGCTCCGCCGAGGCGCCGCGGAAGGTCAAGATGAAGACGTCGCGCCAGAGCGAGACGCTGGCGTCGAAGCCGCAGAGCGGGTCGCTGACATAGGCATCGACTTCCTGGACGTCGCGCGACAGCCAGTCGGCATCGGTCCGGCGGTTGGGAATGCGCTTGCCCCAGGCCAGGAAGGTGGCGCGCGGCAGAATCAGGCTCGGCACGTCCGAGCCCTTCAGCATGCGCTCGATCGCCAGCACCCCTTGGGCAAAGCGGCCGGCTAGTCCCGGATTGAAGTTGGAGTTCCACACGGCCACAGCATCGAAGGCCTCGGGATGATCCGTCACGGTGTTGAGGGCGACGAGCCCGCCCATGGAATGGCCGAAGAGGATCACCGGCAACCCGGGATATTGCCCGGCCGCCAGCTCACGCATGGAGAGCGTGTCGGAGATCACGGACTTCCAGCCGTCGCGCCGGGCGAAGCGGGCGCGCGGCGCACCGACCGCGGTCGTATCCCCATGACCGCGGTGGTCGTGGGCAAAGACGTGGTAGCCGGCGGCCGACAGCGCCTCGGCGAAGCGGCGGTAACGGCGCGAATGCTCGGCCAGTCCATGGCACACGATGACGATTCCGCGCGCCGTGCCCGCTGCTTCCTCAAGGTGATAGCTGAGCTCCGCGCCCGTGACCGTTGCAAGCTGCCTGCTGGTTTCGAATGCCATTGCCGTCCTCCCCAAAACTTGGTTCAAGGGTTAAAGGGCATCAGGCGGGGCCGCAAAGGAATTTTTTCTGACAGTGCCTCGCTGAACGACTGGCGGCCGTCGGCGCGCGTGGAGGGTTCGCGTGGCGTTGAAATGGGCCGGATGGCGACGGCTCTGGCCAGAAAAGAGCCCGGCCCGGCTGCGTTTCGCATTGCCCCGTGCGGCGCTTTCGCCTACATAGCGGCAAATCCCCTTCACGCCCGCGGAGCAATTCAACACGATGGCACGTCAGTTCATCTATCACATGGCCGGCCTGAACAAGGCCTTCGGTGCCAAGAAGATCCTCGAAAACGTCAACCTGTCCTTCTACCCCGATGCCAAGATCGGTATCCTGGGTCCGAACGGTGCGGGTAAGTCGACCGTTCTCAAGATCATTGCCGGCCTCGACAAGGAATATACCGGCGAAGCTTGGCTCGCCGAAGGCGCGACCCTCGGCTATCTCGAGCAGGAGCCGCATCTCGACCCGACCAAGACCGTGTTCGAGAATGTCATGGAAGGCGTCGCCAAAAAGACGGCGATCCTCGAGCGCTACAACGAACTGATGATGAACTATTCCGACGAGACGGCGGACGAGGGCGCCAAGCTCCAGGACATGATCGACAGCCAGAATCTCTGGGATCTGGAAAACCAGGTCGAAATGGCCATGGACGCGCTGCGCTGCCCGCCGGGCGATGCCGACGTCACCAGCCTCTCGGGCGGCGAGCGCCGTCGTGTGGCGCTCTGCAAGTTGCTGCTGTCACAGCCGGACCTGCTGCTGCTCGACGAACCGACCAACCACCTCGACGCCGAGACGATCGGCTGGCTGGAAAATCACCTGCGCCAGTATCCCGGCGCCGTGCTGATGATCACCCACGATCGCTACTTCCTCGACAACGTCACGGGCTGGATCCTCGAACTCGACCGCGGCCGCGGCATCCCCTACGAGGGCAACTATTCCGCTTACCTGCAGGCGAAGGCCAAGCGCATGCAGCAGGAAGCCCGCGAAGATGCGGGCCGCCAGAAGGCGATCTCGCGCGAACAGGAATGGATCGCATCGAGCCCGAAGGCCCGCCAGGCCAAGTCCAAGGCGCGTATCAAGTCCTACGAGCAGCTGGTCGAAGCCGCCGAGAACGTGCGTCCCGGCGACGCGCAGATCATCATCCCGGTCAGCGAGCGTCTTGGCCAGGTTGTCATCGAGATGGACGGCGTGACCAAGGGCTACGGCGACCGCGTACTGATCGAAGACCTGACCCTGAAGCTGCCGCCGGGCGGCATCGTCGGCGTCATCGGCCCGAACGGCGCCGGCAAGACGACGCTGTTCCGCATGATCACCGGCCAGGAAAAGCCCGACAGCGGTTCGATCCGCATCGGCGACACCGTGCATCTCGGTTATGTCGACCAGAGCCGCGACACGCTGGACGGCAACAAGACCGTGTGGGAGGAAATCTCCGGCGGCGCCGAAATCATCAAGCTCGGCAAGTTCGACATGAACAGCAGAGCCTATTGCGGCGCCTTCAACTTCAAGGGCGGCGACCAGCAGCAGAAGGTCGGCAACCTCTCGGGCGGCCAGCGCAACCGCGTGCACCTCGCCAAGATGCTGAAGGCCGGCGGCAACGTGCTGCTGCTCGACGAACCGACCAACGACCTCGACACCGAAACGCTCGGTGCGCTCGAGAACGCGCTGGAAAGCTTCGCCGGCTGCGCGATCATCATCTCGCACGATCGCATGTTCCTCGACCGTCTCGCCACCCACATCCTCGCCTTCGAAGGTGACAGCCACGTCGAATGGTTCGAAGGCAACTTCGAGGATTACGAGAAGGACAAGATCCGCCGCCTCGGCGCGGATTCGGTCAATCCGAAGCGCATGAGCTACAAGCGCCTGACGCGCTAAGCTTCCAGGTTCTGCAGAAACCCCGGTTCGCCGGGGTTTTTTGTTGCCGTTTCGCCAGCCGCTCTATGGCTTCGTTCACCCGCTGATGTTCCTCTTTGCTGTGGAAGGTCGTTCGCCCGTTTACAGGTTTTCATACTTTGCCCTTGCACAAGAATCGCGACTGACATAAAGATATGTTTATGTCTTGATTGGGTGAAGAATGACGGCAAGCATGAAATTCGGCGTCGACGCCCTGGTGGAACTGCTGAAGGCGGCCGGCGAGCCGACGCGCCTGCGGCTGCTGGCGCTGCTCTCGGCGGGTGACCTGACGGTCACGGACCTGACCGACATTCTCGGCCAGTCGCAGCCGCGTATCTCCCGCCATCTGAAGCTGCTCGCCGAAGCGGGGCTGATCGACCGCTACCAGGAGGGCGCCTGGGCCTATTTCCGCCTCAAGCAGGACGGCGAAGCCGCGGCGCTCGCCAATATGCTGCTGGCCGCCACCTGCGAGAACGACGCCGTGCTCCTGCGCGACAGCGAACGCCTGGCCGCCGTCAAGCGCGCGAGGGCAGAGCGGGCCCAGGAATATTTCAAGCGCAACGCCTCCGAATGGGACGAACTGCGCCGTCTGCACGTCGACGACACCGCCGTCGAGGCCAAGCTGCTCGAGCTGATCGGCACGGAGACGGTCGACGCGCTGCTCGATCTCGGCACCGGCACCGGCCGCATTCTCCAGCTTCTGCAGGATGGCTACCGCCGCGCGACGGGCATAGACGCCAGCCGCGACATGCTGGCGGTGGCCCGCGCCAATCTCGACAAGGCCGGCGTGCTCAAGGCTTCGGTCCGCCACGGCGACATCCTCAACCTGCCGCTCGACGGCAACGAATACGACATCGTCATCATCCACCAGGTGCTGCACTTCCTCGTCCAGCCCGAGCTGGCGCTCGCCGAGGCAAGCCGCATGCTGAAGGCCGGCGGGCGAATGATCATCATCGATCTGGCCCCGCACACGCTCGAATACCTGAGGGAAGAGCATGCCCATGTGCGGCTCGGCTTCTCGCACCAGACCATGGCCGAATGGCTGGCGAAACACGGCATGTCGGTCGAGAGGACCGAGGACCTGCCGCCCGGCAGCACCGCCAGCCGCGGGCTGACCGTGACCATCTGGCTCGCGCGCAAGGGCGGCGAGACCTCAGAAGCGCAATTGAGCGGGACCGCCGCACAAACCGGGAGCAGGTGAATGGCGATTGACGATCGAAACGGCAAGACCGCCGAGCGCCTGCGCTACTCCTTCGAGTTCTTTCCGCCGAAGTCGGAAGACATGGCGGACCAGCTGTGGAAGACGGTCGACGAGCTGGCCGACTGGGCACCGGACTTCGTCTCGGTGACCTATGGCGCCGGGGGCACGACCCGCGAGCCTACCCTTTCGACCGTGCGCCGACTGATCGCCGAGACGCCGCTTCGCACCGCCGCGCACCTGACCTGCGTCGGTGCGACGAAGGAGGAGGTGCATCAGGTGGTCGAGCAGTTCCGCGCCGTCGGCGTGAAGCACTTCGTCGCCCTTCGCGGCGATCCGCAGGGCGGCATGGGCACGCCTTATCAGCCGCACCCGGGCGGCTATGCCAATGCCGCAGAGCTGGTCGCCGGCCTGCGCGAACTGGGCGACTTCGAGATCTCTGTGTCGGCCTATCCGGAAAAGCACCCCGAGAGCCCGGACGCGGCGAGCGACATCGACATGCTCAAGCGCAAGGTGGACAACGGCGCCTGCCGCGCGCTCACCCAGTTCTTCTTCGACAACGACATTTTCGAGCGTTACCTCGAGCGGGTGAGGGCGGCCGGCATCTCGATCCCGATCGTGCCCGGCATCATGCCGATCCAGAATCTGACCCAGCTGAAGCGCTTCGCCTCGATGTGCGGCGCAAGCATCCCGGGCTTTCTCGATGAGCGCTTCGCCGGTCTCGACGAGCAGCCGCAGGCGCGCGCCGAGGTCGCAGCCGAAGTGGCGGCCGAGCAGATTGAGGATCTCGTCCGGCGCGGTATTTCCGATTTCCATCTCTACACGATGAACCGCTCGGCGCTGGTCACCGCCACGCTCGGCAATCTTGGCCTGAGGCCGCTTGCCGCGCGCGGGCGGGAAGGGGCGGGCGCGGCCGCCTGATGCGGGTGCCCATTCGGCAGATACGAAGAAGGCGCATGTCCGATCGGATCATGCGCCTTCTTCATGAAAACTGGAAAGCTCTTACGGCTTAAGGGCCTGACCGCTGACGGTTCCTCTAGGCCTCTTGTTCAACTCATTTGGGTTAGATGAAGAGCATTGTGGCAATGAACACAAACGCCGCACCGACGATCAGGACATTGAGAGAGTTCGTAAGTCCCATGTCTGCCTCCTTGTGTTGACCGTTAGATAATATGTCGGATTTGTGTCGCAAGGAAAGCGATTAATGTGCTGCAGTGCCGTCGAAGGCGGTGGAAAACTTGTCGCACCCATGCGCTTCCGTAGAAAATTCAACCGCTTGGCTAACTTCAGCGATTGTTAATATTGCTTAACAAGCGTGAACGGCAGGCGGCCGCGGCGCCTCCGGGAGGCACATCCGCAGACTCGTCCCGTTCATGCTGCACTGCGGCGAAAGCCCGGGAGGCGCCCGTCGAGGACGATGAGGGCGATGCCGATCAGCGCCATTCCCACCAGATCCACCGGCTGCAGGGTCTCGCCCAGAAACAGCGCGCCGAGCAGGATCGCGCTCGGCGGCACCAGCAGCGTGACGAGCGACGTATTGGTGGCGCCGGCCAGCGCCATGATGCGGAAGAATAGGATATAGCCGAAGGCGGTCGAGATCAGCGCCAGCGCCAGGATGGCGGCGATCGCTTCGAGCGGCGGCATCGGAATCTGCCAGGAATGGTCGACCAGAAGCGCGGTCGGCAGCATGATCAGCGAGGATGCGGTGAGCTGACCGGTGGCGGTCACGGGCGCGGGCAGGTCGCGGAAGCGCTTGCCGTAGGTCGCAGCGAATCCGTAGGAGATCGCCGCCATGACCGGCAGAAGCACGGCCCAGAGCGGAATGTCACTGGCCTTGAATGCGCTCGGGCCGATCAGCACGGCTGTGCCGGCAAGGCCGAGCACCGTGCCGGCAAGCTTGGCCGGCGAGAGCTTCTCATCCGCGGTGAAACGGTTGGCGATCAGCATGGTCCAGATCGGCGTCGTGGCGTTGAGAATGGCGGCAAGGCCCGCGCCGATCTCCGTCTGGCCGAAGAGAATCAGCGTGTGCGGTATGGCGTTGTTGATGAGGCCGAGCAGCAGGAAGGCCGGCCAGCGCTGCCACAGCGACCGGTAGAGATCCATTCGGCCGTGAAGATAGAGATGCAGCGCCAGCGCCGCGATCGACAGCCGCAGGAAGGCGAGCGTCAGCGGCGGCACATAGGGCACGGCGACCCGGCCGAAGAAGAAGGAGCCGCCCCAGATCAGGCCCAGAAGGGCAAGCAGAGACCAGGTCAGGGCATTGAGGCGGGGCGGGGCGACGGGCGGCATGGACAGGCTCCAGGGCAAAGAACGGGAGCCAGCTTTAGGCGAAGGGCGAAGCACTGGCCACCCGAAACATGCCGGGTCGGTCGCATCGTTCACCTCGAATTGAGCCAGGTGTTCAACCAGGCGGGAAGCCTGGCAGGCGCACGGAAGGAAGTGACGACCCTCATGCGTCACGGTACGCGAAAAGGGCGACCCATGTTCTGGGCCGCCCTTGTTCGAATCAGAGCGCGGCGAGCAGCGCCGGCGTTGCCCAGCCGTCAGCCGGCATGCCGAGGCGCTGCTGTTCCTTCTGGATGGCGATGCGCGTGCCGGAGCCGAGAATGCCGTCGATCTTGCCGACGTCGTAGCCCATCGCCTGCAGCTTGGTCTGCAGCGCCTTCATCTCCTCATCGCCGAGACCAGGCTCCGGATTGCCCTTCTGGTAGGGTTCGGCACCCATCAGGCGGGTGGCGAAATAGGCGGCCGAGGTCGTGTAGATGAACGACTGGTTCCATTCGAGATAGATGTTGAAGTTCGGATAGGTGATGAAGGCCGGTCCTTTGCGGCCCTGCGGCAGCACGATCGAGGCCGGAAGCGCGCCAGAGGCGGTATTGCCGTCGCGCGGCTTGACGCCGAGCGCGAACCAGTCGGCGGCCGTCATGGTGCTGCCGAAGCCGGTCTTTTCCCAGGGAAGGTTCTCCGGCACCACGACTTCCTGGATCCACGGTTCGCCGCGGCGGAAGCCGAGATGTTCGATGAACTTGGCCGCCGTCAGAATGGCGTCGGGCGAGCTCTTCTTGACGTTGACATGACCGTCGCCGTCACCGTCGATACCGAAGGCGACGATGTCCTTCGGCAGCATCTGCACCTGTCCGATCTCGCCGGCCCAGGCACCGGTATTGGTGGCCGGATCGAGGTCGCCGTGCTGGACCATGGTGATGAGGTTGAGCAGCTGCGGACGGAAGAGTTCCGGGCGGCGGCAGTCATGGGCGAGCGTGACGAGCGCGTTGCGCGTGTTGAAATCGCCCTGCACGGCGCCGAAATCGGTTTCCATGGCCCAGAAGGCGGCGATCACGCCGGCCGGCACGCCGTATTCCTGTTCGGCGCGGCCGAAGACCTCGGCATATTGCTGCATCTTCTGGCGGCCGATGTCGAGGCGGGCCTGGCTGACGGTGCGCTTGGAGAATTCGAGGAAGGTCTGCTTGAAGACGCCCTGCGAGCGGTCGCGCGCCAGGACCTTCTGGTCGATCTGCGCCCCGGCAAGCGCGGCGTCCGCGGCCTCGGGTGATGCGCCGGCGGCAACCGCCTCGGCCTTCACGCCTTCGAGAAAGGCGCCGAGATCGCCGCCGCATTGCTGGGCTGCGGCAAGCGAGGAGGTCGCGAGAAGGGCTGAGAGGGCAAGAGCGAGGCGGGAGGCGGTCTTCATGGAATCATCCTTGCGGGTTCGGGCAGTGACTGGGCGCTGCGGCCGAGCAAATACCCCGGTCGTGACGGCGCCGTGAATGGCTTGACGAAATCCGCCCGGTCGCAAACGGCGGCCGGGCGGAACGATGCGAGACATGATATTGGCCGACTTTTTGACCAAAGCGAGATCGTCGCGGAAAAACTGCGCCCGATGCGGCATTTTTCTCGGCAAAACCAAGGTCGTCAGCGCTTCGAGACGGCGGCGACCCAGTTCTTCCAGTTCTTCTCGGTGCCGGCGAAGACGTTGATGTCGGTATCGCCCTTGATGCCCGGGATGACGCCGGTCGAGGTGTATTGCCAGAAGGCCCAGCGCCGGTCCGGATAGATTTCCTCCGGATGCTGGGCGACGGCGCGGACCCAGAAATGGTAGTCCTGGAAGCTGCCTTCGAGATTGTCGCGGTGGAAGTCGACCGAGGTGTAGATGATCGGCCGCTTGCCGTAATAGGCCTCGATGCGGTCCATGAAGCGCTTCATCTCGGCACGTACGGTCATGGCGCTCGGGCGGTAGTTGCAGGTCTTCGAGGTGTGGTTCCATTCCACGTCGAGCACCGGCGGCAGGTGCATCGAGGCCTTCGGCACGTTGCGGATGAACCAGTCGGCCTGTTCGTCGGCCGTCGAGCAGAAATAGTAGAAGTGGTAGGGCGCGTGCGGGATGCCGGCGGCGGCGGCCTGGCGCCAGTATTCGTCGAAGCGCGAATCGACGACGTCCTTGCCTTCGGTCGCCTTGATGAAGGCGAAGGAGACGCCGGACTTGCGCACCTTGACCCAGTCGACGTCGCCGTTCCATTTCGACACATCGATGCCGTGCACCTTGTGGCGGTGCGGGGTCTTGGCGCCGAAATCCTGGGGGTCCTTGTCGCCGAAACGCGGCGTCGAGATCGACGCGGTTTCCATCAGGTCATAGCTGGCGGATGTGCAGCCGCTGAAGGTCAGCGCGATCGGCAGGAGCGAGAGAAGAAGCCACCGCATGGAACATCCATAGAAACGAATTCGAGGTCATGCCCCTGATGCGGCGCGCGCACACGCAAATACAAAAGAGGCGCAAACCTCCTTTTGCCTCCATCATCGTTAAATATCGGTTATTTTCAACTGTTCTTATGCGCTCAGGTGCGAATTACCGCGTGCCAGGCATAGCCGCGGCCGACGGTTTCGAATTCGAGCCTTCCGTTCGCCGCATCGGCGCTGGCGGCGAGCACCTCGCGCAGCGTTTCCCGCGGCGTGACATGGAAGCGGGAAAGCCAGCCCTGCAGCAGGCGGCGAAACCAGCCGGGCAGGCGCTCCTGCTGACCGAAGTCGACGATGTGCAGCGATCCGCCGGGCTTCAGCGCGGCAAGCGATGCGCCGATCGCCTTTTCCCAGTCGGGGATCATCGAGAGCGCGTAGGAGATCATGATCCGGTCGAAGCCTGCGACGCCGAAGGCCGCCGCATCGAAGTTGGTGGCATCGGCCACCTGGAGCTGCGGCATGACCGGGATGCCGCGGAAATTTGCGCGCGCGGAGGTGAGCATTTCGGCGGAGATGTCGAGGCCGTAGAGCCTGGCTGTCGGATGCAGGCGATGGGCGAGCAGGAGATTGCGCCCCGTGCCGCAGCCAACCTCCAGCAGCGTGCCGTCGCGCGGTACGTCGAGGCGGGCAATCATCCGGTCGCGGCCGAAGAGGTAATATTTGCGCGTCAGGTCGTAAATGTGCCGCTGGTAGCGATACATGCCGTCCATGCGTTCGGCATGTTCGGCATCGAGGTTTGCCACGGCGGTCGGCTCGACTGCCATCAGGCCTTCCTCTCGTAGATGTGGAAACCACCGTAGATCGCCGAGCGGTCGAGCTTGTTCAGTTCCTGCGAGCGCGCGGCGTGGTAGGTCCACTGGCCAAGCAGTGCGTCGGAGAGGCGCCCGTCGAGCACGCTCTTTTCGGCGGCGGTGCGGAAGATCACGCGGGCGCCGGGGGCGGCGGTGCGGGTGATCTCGCTCCACAGCGCGTTGAGCTGGTCATCGTTCATCCAATCCTGCGCGTCGAGCAGGCTATAGCGATCGACGCTGGCCGCAGGCTTAGAGGTCAAGAGCTCGGTGAAGTTGGCGTGATGGACCGTCACCCGCCCGGCATTGGCGCGGATCGCCGGATAGTTCTCCGCCGTGAGATAGGTCGGCAGCGCGCCTTCGTTCGGCTTCGGATAGCGGCGGGCGAAGGCCTGCCAGGCGAAATAGTTGTCCTTGAGCGGAAAGTGGCAGGCGAGCTTTTCCAGCCGGTGGCGCAGCACCGGGGCAATCGTTCCGCCTTCGGAAAGGCTGGCGAGCTCGTCATACTGCTGCGGCGGAATGCCGAGGCCGAAGAGCGAGCTCTTGCGGCTGGTCATCCAGCGGATCAGCGGCTTCTCGAACAAGGGCGCGATGCGCATGTCGAAGAATTGGCGCTGCTCGCGCAGCGATTTGGTCCGGGAGAATTCGGTGAGATCCACGCCGTGCAGGCGGGCCAGCAAATGGCCGGCGCCGATGAAACGGCCGAGAAGGCCGGTGCGGCAGAAGTTGCGGTCGAAGGCGGCGATGCGGCGCTTGCCGTCGAGGCCGCGCCGGTTCCAGTAGCTCCGCGTCCAGTCGTCGAGATTGGGGGAAACGTAACGGTCGAAATTGCGGCTGTTGGTGCGGTTGCGCTCGCCGGCGAACTGGCGCACCACGGTCTCGTGATCCGGCATGTGGCGAAAGGTGGCGAGCTTCAGCCGGTTCAGCGCGACATGGTTCGGATTGAGGTCGACGACGTCGATCCGCGAGGGGTGGCGTGAGAGGTAGGCGAGCATGTTGCAGCCGCCCGAACCGATCGTCACGATCGAATGGTCCTCGGCCAGTTCCATGGCCTCCATGTCGACCTCGGGGTCCTCCCAGATCTGGGCATAGACCAGGCCGGAGAACAGCAATTCGAACAGCCGCTCCGACAGACCGTCGCGGCTCAGCGGCTTGTGCTGCAGCAGGGCGTTCTTGAGTTTGTGGTTCTTGCGAAAGCCGGCATCGGGCGCAACATCGGTCATCTTTGTGAGCCATCCATTGAACGTTGATGGCGTTTAGCCGCGCACTGCTACAGTTTGATGACGCGGCCTGTTGGCGAAGGCAGGCGGGTCCTGCACGTGCAAAAAAGCCGTGTGCAGGGCCATCCGACGCCTTCCGCACGCCGGCAATTCCTGCTTGCATGGACCGAGATCGGCGGAGGAGACGTCCATGCGACTGTTGGTGAGAGTGCTGAAGGGAGCCGTGCTGACCGCGACCCTGCTGGTGGCGGGTGTGATCGTCTGGCTGTCCGTCGCGCCGCCCGAACTGCTGCGGGTCGGCACGGGTTATGCGGCGAAGATGGTCTGCTCCAACGTCTTCCTCGCCGGGCGCGATCCGCAGGCAGTGCTCGCGCTCGACGTCCAGGCGCCCGGCCATCCGCTGTTGAAGCTGATCGGCATTGCGGTAGACACAGAGAACAGGGTGGTCACGGCGCGCATGCTCGGAGCCTTTGCCGCTGGCACCGCCGTCTATCGCGAGGGCCTCGGCTGCGCCAGCGTTCCCGATGGCGACGTGAAGGCGGCCCGCGCCGTTGCCTCACCGTCCATGCCGCCGAAGCCGGCGGGCGACCCGGCGACACCGTGGCCGGCCGGCGAGCAGACCGGCCCGACCGACAGCCGCATCGCCGCGCTCCTTGCAGATCCTGCTCTCGGCGGTCCCGGCATGCGGGCGGTCGTCGTCGTCAAGGACCGTCGGATCGTCGGCGAAGCCTATGGCGAGGGTTTCTCCGCCAAGACTCCGCTGCTCGGCTGGTCCATGGTAAAGACCGTCAATGCGGCCATCATCGGCCGGCTGGTCCAGGAGGGACGCCTCTCCCTCGACGATGACAAGCTTCTGGCCGACTGGACGGACGCGCCGCACGCGTCGATCCGGCTGCGCAGCCTGCTGGCGATGGAGAGCGGGCTCGAGTTCAACGAGGACTATGGCGACGTCACCGACGTGACCCGCATGCTCTATCTCGAGCCTGACATGGCGGGCTTCAGCCTGGCCAAACCGGTGCTGGCAAGAACGGGCGAAAGCTTCAGCTACTCCTCGGGTACGAGCGTTCTGCTCACCCGCATCTGGATGAGCAAGTTCCCCGACCAGGCGCAGGCGCTCGCCTATCCGCGCACGGCACTGTTCGACCCGCTCGGCATGTCGAGCGCCGTGCTCGAAACCGATGCAGCCGGAACCTTCGTCGGCAGTTCCTACCTCTACGCCACCGCCCGCGACTGGGCGCGGTTCGGCCAGTTTCTTGTCGACGACGGTGTGTGGAACGGGGAGCGGCTGTTGCCGAATGGTTTCGTCACCGCGATGCAGAGGCCGACGGCCGCGTCCGGCGGGCGCTATACGGAGATCCAGGCGTGGCAGGTGGGTCCCGGCGACGAGCCCGACGAGAGCTTCGGCCTGACGCCCGAGACCTTCTGGCTGCAGGGGCATGACGGTCAGGTGGTCGCGGTCATTCCTTCGGAGCGTCTGGTCGTCGTGCGGCTCGGCCTCACGCCGTCGAAGCTCGGCTATCGGCCGCAGAAACTGGTGAAGGCCGTCTCGGACGCGCTGCGCTGAACGGCGCACGCGTCGACCGTCGTGCCTTCGGCACTGGCGTGTGGGCCTGGCTGGCGAGGGTAGGGATTCGAAGACTTGTGCGGCGGACCCGGGCGCGGTGACGCGGGTCAGCAGTCGCAGATCACATGAAGCCGGGCTGGAGGACGTAGAGCATGTCCTTGCGCTTGGCATCGTAGTAGTAGCCGCGCGAATAATGCCGGACGGCACCGTCATGGCTCTTGTCGGCGACGAGCCAGGCGCCCTTGAGATACTTGATCGCGTATTTTAGATTGGTTTCGGCATCGAAGAGGCCGGAGGCCGGGCCGTCGTAGCCCATCGACTTGGCGGTCGAATATTTGATCTGCATGAGGCCGTAATGGCCGTTGTTGTAGGCGGTCGGCTTGTAGGTGCTCTCGCGGTTGACCACGCGGTGGATCAACGATTCCGGCATCTGGTAGATCGCCGCATATTTCTTGATCAGCGCGTTGATCACCGTCGGGCCTGATGTGGCCGGCTTGGTGGCTTCGAGCATCGGGGCGGGGCCTGGCGGCGTGACGTCGAACTGCGAGTCGAGTGCTGCAAGCGACGTGGCGGCGGATGGCGAGGCATAGGCGAGCGCACCGCCGGCGGGCTTGGCGACCGGCACGATCGTCTGCTGGGCGGTCACTTCAGGCGGAAGCACGGCCGGATCGGCCGTATCCGTCGACATCTGCAGCGTGGTCACCGTATTCGGCGAGGTCGGCATGGCCGCGGTCTGGATGGCGATGTTTTCCTGGCCGGCCGCCATGGCCATGGCCACCGGCGTGGCGCCCGGATTGGCAAGTGCCACGACCTTGAAGACCGGAATGGGGGCTGGTGTTTCCGTGCCCGGAATGATCGGCGCAGGCACCGCGGCAGCGGCTGGATCGACGGGGGCGGGAAGGGTGCTCGCCGCTTCGGCGGCTGCGCTCTGGGTCTGTCCGGCGGCGGTGCCGGCGACCGGATTGGCCTTCAGTTCCTGCTTGGCGGCGTCTTCCATGCTGCTCGTGCAGCCGGCCAGTGCCGCGAGCAGCACGGCGGCGAGGCCGAGGTGCAATCCATGGTCTCTCTTTGCAATCATGCCGACTTCCCAATCAATCCCCGAGCCGCAAGCGAAGCGAGCGCCGTGCGTTAACATTCCGTTGTCATAATGGATGGGCTAAATTGCGGCAAGCTGACTATTGGATCAAGCGGCAATCTTGCGGTAGCCCGCCGTCACGGAACTCGACGAAATCAGTACATTGCGATCGCGCCGCTTGGTCGAACGCTTCGGAGAATGCCTGCGGATGAAGCGATGCAGCGGGCCTGCGCCGATCGCGGCGCCGATCCAGGACACCAGCGCCAGCCCGAGAAACGTCTCGACGAAAGCCTGCGCCTGCTCCGGCAAGGGCGCTGCCGGATCGAGGAATTGAGCGATGAGTGCCACGAAAAAGGCGTAGCTGCGGCGATCGAGGCCCGTCTCGGTAAAGACGTGCCGCATGATTCGCAGCGGCTTTTCCTGGGGCAGGTTGTCGTTGTCGGCGAGCGGTACGCCACCGCCGGGCCTGCGCCAGGTACGGATGACGAGGAAGGCGAGATAGGCGCCGCCGATCCAGCGGATCGGATCGAGGATCTCCGGGGCTGCGAACTGCAGCCAGCCAAGCGCCAGGATGACGATGGCCAGAGCCATCGCCGTGCCGAGGGTTGCAGCCGGAATGGTCGCCAGCATCGATTTGCGGCCCTGGCCGAGCGTATAGGATACGATCAGCATCAGCACGCGGCCGGGCGAAATCAGACAGATCGCCGATATGACGGCGAAAGCCAGCCAGTGTTCCAGTGACATCGTTTCGACTCCTCCACTGAAGAGCAAGCCAGCTTTCGCCCGTTCCGTCAATTGGCCGGGTGGAATTTCTGGCCCATGTAATCCATGACCTCGTGGAACCACGGGGTCTTGAGGTCGAAGGCCTTGCCGCCCTTGATGCGCGGGAATTCGATGGTGCGCAGCTTGCCGCCCTGGTCCTCGTCGTGACCGGTCACGCCCGACACCTTGTTGAGCGCGCTTTCGACGGCGAGGTCGACCATGCTCTGGATCAGGCGCAGGTCCTCGTAGTTGGCCGGCGCGGAGCGGGCATAATAACCGGACTTCTGCACCATAGAGCGGTCGGCCTTCAGCAGCTTGGCGAAGTGCTTCTGGAACCAGTTGCCGACATTGATCGTGTCGATCTTTACATGGCCGAAGGCGTCGCGTTTGACCTCCTCGCCGGCGGCCTCGCGGTCGGCGACGATTTCCTCGAGGCAGGCGCCTTCCGAGACGAACAGCGTGACGTAGCCGCTCTTGTCCATGATCTCCTTGAGGCGGTCCGCCTCGGCCTCGAGATCGAAATGGGTTTCCGGCAGATACAGCCCGTCGATGTTCTTCAGCTCGGTGTTCATCATCAAGCCTTCGACATACTCGTTGTTGCGCGTGCGGTTGATATAGGCGCGCGCGGTCGCAGCCGTCAGCCAGCCGCAGTGGCGGCCCATGACTTCATGGATGACAAGCGTGCGCGGGGCGGCGCTCTGCTCGTTCGACACGTGGTCGAAGAAGCGGGCGCCGACTTCGGCCGCCGTCCAGGCGCCGAGTGTCTGGCGGATCGGCACGACGTCGTTGTCGACGGTCTTCGGCAGGCCGACGACGGTCAGGTTGTAGCCATTGGCGCCGAGATAGGCGGCAAGGTCGGCCGCGGTGGTGTTGGTGTCGTCGCCGCCGATGGTGTGGAGGATGGTGACGCCGTCCTCGGCCAGGCGCTCGGCGGCGACCCGCAGCGGGTTCTGGCCTTCCTTGGTCAGGCCGCGCTTGGCGCAGTCGGCGGCGTTGGTCAGCTTGACGCGGCTGTTGCCGATCGGCGAGCCGCCGTAACGGTGCAGCACATGGGCCTTCTCGCGCATGTCCTTGGTGATCTGGATGCTGTCGCCGAGCAGTACGCCCTGGTAACCCGAGCGGTAGGCGATCATCTCGATGTCCGGTGCGATGTCCGTGTAGCGCTCGATCAATCCGCCGACGGCGGACGAGAGGCAGGGCGCCAGACCGCCGGCGGTCAGCATTGCAACTTTCTGTTTGGCCATTGATCCTCCTTCGGCGCGCCTCGGGCGCCGTTGTCTTTCAGCTTTTCCGCGCGAATGGATGCGACGAGCGGATGGCCTTGTAAAGCGAAAAGTTCAGGAAATACGGGCCTTTCGGCCGAGCCAGACGACGAAGGCGACGGCGATTGCGAATATAATCGTTTCAATGCCGATGTGCTCGCCGAGCAGGAGTGTGGAAAACAGCAGCGTGACGAAAGTCTGCATCAGCTGGATCTGCGCGACGCGCGAAATCCCACCGATCGCCAGCCCCGCGTTCCAGAAGATGAAGCCGCCGAACATCGACAGGAGGCCGTGGTAGAGGAGCGCGCCGATCGCGGCATGGCCGGGTGCGGTGACACCGCTCGAAAAGGTCAGCATCACGCCGACCAGCGACAGCGGCAGCATGACGACGAGCGCCCAGGAGATGACCTCCCAGCCCGACAGCCGGCGCGCCAGCCGGGCGGACAGCACGTAGCCGAGCGAGGCCGAGACGGCGGAGGCGAGCAGCCAGAGATCGCCAACCTCAAGATGGAAACCGCTCTGGCGGGCGGAGAAGGCGACGACGAGGGCGGCCCCGGCCACGCCGCACAGCCAGAAGACCGGGCTCGGCCGTTCGCCGTCGACGATGACGGCGAAGATCGAGGTGAGCAGCGGCAGCAGGCCGAGCACGACGCCGCCATGGGCGGCCGGAAGGCTCTGCATGGCGATTGAGGAGAAGATCGGAAAACCGAAGACGAGGCAGATGCCGGCGAGGAACAAGGCGGGGAAGGCGCCGCGCGGCCAGCGCTTGCCGAGCACGAGAAGTGCCGTGCCCGCCGCCGCCGAGGCGATCACCGCCCGTCCGAAGGTGATGAAGAGCGGCGAAAAGCCGTCGAGCGCGATGCGCGTCATCGGCAGGGTGAGCCCGAAGATGGTGACGCCGATCGCGCCGAGGATCATGCCCAGCGCGGGGGAGGGGATTGCCGATTTCATGCAGGCTCCGCTTGGAGGAAATGCGGCGGTGGTCGCATGAGCGCGGCGAATAGTCCAATCAATCCGGGAGATGGACGGGCTGCGGACAAGGCTTTCGCTGCATCGCGCGACGGTGCGAAGAGGAGCGGCAGCGCCCGTCGTTCAGCGTTTCGCAACCGAACGTGAATAAAGTTTAATGTCGCAGACCGGCGCCGCGGCTTGCTTTTTCCGGCGATATTTGGTCATGCTCGCTCATGATTTTCGATTTCGCCTGCGAACAGATCGCGTCGTTGTGGGATCGTCTGCTGGGCGCTATCGGCGATGCAGCGGGCAGCGTCCTGTCGGGTATGGTCGAGGCGGTCAGAACCGTTTTCGAAGGTGACCCCGAGACCCGCCGCCGTGTTTCCTTCTCCGTCGCCATTATCGCCTTGTCCGCCAAGATGGCCAAGGCCGACGGCATCGTGACGGCTGCCGAGGTCGATGCCTTCCGCAGCATCTTCGATTTCCCCGAGGAAGAGGCGAAGAACGTCGCCCGGCTCTACAATCTCGCGCGCCAGGACGTCGCCGGCTTCGAGGCCTATGCCGAGAAGCTCTCCAAGCTTTGCCGGACCTGTGACAATTTCTGCCCGGTGCTCGAGGACATCGTCGACGCGCTGTTCCACATCGCCACGGCCGACGGGCTGGTGCATGAGAAGGAACTGGCCTTCCTGTCGCGCATCGCCGAGATCTTCGGCCTGACCGAAGAACGCTTCCACATGATCACCCAGCGCCATCTGCATCTCGATGGCGATCCCTATGGCGTGCTGGGCGTCCAGCGGTCGGACGATTTTGCCACCATCCGCAAGCGGTACCGGGCGCTCGCCGCCGAGCATCACCCCGACCGGCTGCATGCCCGCGGCGTGCCGAGCGAATTCCATGCCGTCGCCCATCACCGCATGGCCAAGCTCAACGCCGCCTATTCGGCGATCGAGAAAGAACGCCGCGCCGCATGAAGCCTTTCACCGCCGATTTCGCCGGCGCCACCGTGATGCCGTCGCCCAACCAGGGCGAACGCGCGGGCGGCCGTCGCCCCGACATGATCCTGCTGCACTATACCGGAATGCCCGAGCATGACGGCGCGCTCGCCTGGCTGTGCAATCCCGAAAGCCAGGTATCCAGCCACTATTTCGTCCACGAGGACGGCCGGATCGTGCAGATGGTGCCGGAGGACCGGCGCGCCTGGCATGCGGGAAAAAGCTTCTGGGCGGGCGAGACCGACATCAATTCGCGCTCGATCGGCATCGAGATCGCCAATGCCGGGCATCCCGCGGGGCTCCCGGGTTTCCCCGAAAAGCAGATCGAAGCGGTCATTCAATTGTGTCTCGATTGCGGCCGGAGGCACGATATCGCGCCCGAACGTGTGCTGGCGCATTCCGATGTGGCGCCGGTTCGCAAGGTTGATCCGGGTGAAAATTTCCCCTGGGGACAACTCCATGCGGCGGGTGTCGGCCACTTTGTCGAGCCGGTGCCGGTGCAGGGCGGCCGCTTCTTCCAGAAGGGCGACCACGGCCAGCCGGTCGAGGCCTTGCAGTCGATGCTGTCGCTCTACGGATATGACATTGAAATTACCGGGGAATATTCCGACAAAACGGAAGGCGTCGTGGCCGCGTTCCAGCGCCATTTCCGCCCCGAACGGGTGGACGGGATCGCCGATATGTCGACGATCGAGACCCTGCATCGGCTGTTGACGACGCTGCCCCGTTACGCCTGATTGCACCGGCCGGAAACACCGGTTTCCGAGGGGGGCGGCAAACGCGCGAAACGCCAATTTGTTGCATCGCCACACGAATTCCCCATTTCGCCGCTCTAAAGAACCCACTGAACGGCGGCACGGGCACCCAGTTTTTGCGGACCGTGTTTGCAAATATCAACGATGAGAGCATGGGCGGCGACCTATCCGACGGATAGGGCGAACGAGGAAGATTTGCGTCCGCAACGGACGTTCGCCCGCCTCTCTGGTTCGGAGACCGACTTTTACATGATGAAGCGAATTGTTGCTGCTGCGGCATGCCTCGGTATTCTTTTGTCCTCGTCCATGGCGGCATCGGCTCGCGACGAGGAGCGCAGCTTCAAGGCTCCGCTCAAGACCGTGAACCGCGAGGCCGGCTATCCGGCGCCTTCCTTCTCGAAGAGCCCCTATACCAGCCTGATCTCCAAATATGCCAAGACCTACGGCGTTCCGGTGGCGCTCGCCCATGCGGTCGTCAGGGTCGAGAGCAATTTCAATCCCAAGGCCCGCGGCAGCGCCGGTGAAATCGGCCTCATGCAGATCAAGCCGGCCACGGCGCGCATGATGGGTTATTCGGGCTCGTCCAAGGGCCTCTACGATCCCGAGACCAACATCCGCTACGGCATGAAATATCTGTCGATGGCGCATGACCTCGGCAACGGCCAGACCTGCACCACCATCCTCAAATACAATGCCGGCCACGCCGCCAAGCGCATGAACCCGGTTTCCAAACGCTATTGCGGCAAGGTGCTGGCGCTGATCGCTTCGTAAAGCTCTGCAAGACCGGCCAGGCGTGCGTGTCACCCTGGCCGTCCTTCCATGTCGCCCGCCGGCTTCGGCGGGTGGTCGAAGGCGGTGAGTGCCGCTGCGTTCCAGGTGGCGCCCAAAGTTGGCGGCGCCATGTCCCGCTAACGAAATTGCGGACACGCTTCTTCTGAGGCCGATTCCACCCTTGCCGGTCCGGCTCCGATCGGGAAATGCTGTCGGCATCTGCGTCGACAGGGGACAGGAATGGTCCAGAGCTTCAAATACATCATCATCGGCCGTGGCATGATGGGCGTCGCCGCCGCCCGCCATCTGGCCGAGCAGACGGACGGGGTCGCGCTGATCGGCCCTGACGAGCCGAAGGATGCCGCCCGGCACGACGGCGTCTTCGCC
>Ga0180012_1000053_pt1 | contig 60046 bp, 63 predicted proteins | sample KR11_S2_MetaG_FD_122243 | JGI IMG/M metagenome (GOLD analysis project Ga0180012, IMG submission 122243) | Groundwater microbial communities from the Olkiluoto Island deep subsurface site, Finland - KR11_S2_MetaG | ecosystem: Environmental > Aquatic > Deep subsurface > Groundwater | place...
GCGCTCGAGGCGATCCGCAGCGAGGAGTCCCGGCTGGCCGAGGCGCGCGACAGGCAGCGCCTGTCGATCCGCCATCTCGCCGAAGCGCGCGAGGCGCTGACCCAGGCCGAGCGCGCCTCGGGCGATCTCATCCGCCGCCGCGTCGTCATCGAGGAGGCGGTGAACGGCCTGAAGGCGCAGATCGAGGAAGCGCTCGAACAGGAAGAAAACGCCCGCATCGAAATCGAGGAGACCCCGGACCTGTCGGCCCTCGATGTCAGGCTGCGCGAGGCCGAGGCCGAGGTCGCCACCGATCGCGGCCGGCTCGCCGAGGCGCGCGCCCGCTTCGAGGGCCTTGCCCGCGAGGACGAGAGCCGTCGGCGTCGTATCCTCGCCATCCGCCAGGAGCGCTCGACCTGGCAGGCGCGGGCGCGAAACGCCGAGGAGCATATCGCCACCCTGCGCGATCGTGTGGCCGAGGCGGAAGACGAGATGATCGGGCTTGAAATGGCGCCCGACGAGGTCGAGGAAAAGCGCCGCGCCCTGATGAACGAGCTGGAAAAGGCCGAAGCCGCACGCCGCGCCGCCGCCGACCGGCTGGTCGAGGCCGAGACGCGCCAGCGTGACGCCGACCAGAAGGCCGCCGCAGCACTGGCCGAGCTCGCCGAAAGCCGCGAGAAGCGCGGCCGCGCCGAAGAACGCCTGGTCTCCGCCCGCGACTGGCGCAAGGAGGCCGAAACCCGCATCCACGAGGCGCTCGCCGTTCCGCCGCACGAGGCGTTCCGGCTGACGGGTCTGAAGGACCCATCGGAAATCCCGGATCTGCGCGAGGTCGAACGCGATCTCGACCGCCTGCGCATCGAGCGCGAACGCCTCGGTGCCGTGAACTTGCGGGCAGACGAGGAGCAGAAGGAGCTGTCGGAGCGGCTGGCGGCCCTCATCAAGGAGCGCGACGACATCATCGACGCGATCAAGAAGCTGCGCGGCGCGATCCAGAGCCTCAACCGCGAGGGCCGCGAGCGCCTGCTCGCCGCCTTCGACGTGGTCAACGCCCAGTTTCAGCGCCTCTTCACCCATCTGTTCAATGGCGGCACGGCCGAGCTGCAGCTGATCGAGAGCGACGATCCGCTCGAGGCCGGCCTCGAAATCCTCGCCCGCCCGCCCGGCAAGAAGCCGCAGACCATGACGCTTCTCTCGGGCGGCGAGCAGGCCTTGACGGCCATGGCGCTGATCTTTGCGGTCTTCCTCACCAACCCTGCGCCGATCTGCGTGCTGGACGAAGTGGACGCGCCGCTCGACGACCACAATGTCGAGCGCTACTGCAACCTGATGGACGAAATGGCTGCCTCGACCGAGACGCGCTTCGTCATCATCACCCACAATCCGATCACCATGGCCCGCATGAACCGCCTGTTCGGCGTCACCATGGCCGAGCAGGGTGTGTCCCAGCTGGTGTCGGTCGACCTCGAGACGGCGGAAGCGCTGCGTGAGCGCGACGTGGTCTAGATCGACTCCACAAGTCCACGGCTTTTCAGATGAAACACGATTTTACGCAGCCAGGGCCAGGCGGTCGCGGCCTTCGTGCTTGGCCTGGTAGAGTGCCTGGTCGGCGCGCGAATAGACGGCCTGCGGCGTGTCGCCGGCCTTGATCTCGGCGAGGCCCGCGGAAAACGTATAGGCGAAATCCTGGGCGTTCGGCAGCGGCCGGCGCTCGTGGATGGCACCGAACACCCGGTCGACGATCTTCTTCGCATGGAGGATCGAGGTGTCGGGCATGAGCAGCATGAATTCCTCGCCGCCGATCCGGCCAAAGCCGTCCCGCAGGCGGATATTGCCCTGAACGGTGCGTGCGAAGTCGACGAGCACCATGTCGCCGGCCTGATGGCCAAAGCGGTCGTTAATCTGCTTGAAGAGGTCGAGATCGAACAGGCACAGGCAGCCCTGCCGTGTGCCGGAGGGATGCGTGCCCACCAGCAGATTCTCCAGCAGCGACCACATATGGCGGCGGTTGGAGATGTCGGTGAGTTCGTCGGTCTCGGAGGCGCGCGTGGCGAGGTCGCGCAACTGCCGCAGTTCCCGCTCTTCGCGCCGAAGCTCGGTGATGTCGGTGGCGATGAACAGCATCCAGCCGTCGGGCTGCACCGTCTCGACGATCCACAGCCAGCGCCCGTCGACGAGATCGCTTTCGAACGCGCGGCGCGGCACCTTGCCCCGACGCGAAATGGCGGAGGCGAGCCAGGCGTCGATGTCGGGATGGGCGATGATCGCGCCGCGGCCGGCCTGCCAGTTGCGGCGCATCAACTCCGGCCAGAGCGGCGTTTCGTCGGGTTCGACGGAATAGGTCTTGCGGAAGGCGGCATTGGCGTAACGCAGCCGGTCTTCCGGATCGTAGACGGCAATCAGCGCCGCCGATTCTTCGCGGAGTGAGGCCAGTTTTTCCGAAACCTGTTCTGCATACACGGGCGATCGGTTCCCATCGTTCACGCTAGTTCGACGGGCAGTATGGGTGGCAACTGTGAAATATGAATAAATAGTGGAATTCAAACATGTCCGATTCCCGCCTTTTGCCGCGAAAGGGCGGAGGTCGAGACCTCTGGTTCTACGCTTTCTTGATCGCCGAGATGGCGTAGCGGTGCTGCGTTGCTCGCTCCAGACCCTTGAGCAGCGAGAAATTCTTGCGCTGCTGTCGATGGATGGCCTTCAGGTCGAAATCCACGCGGATGTCGGTGAAGCCGGCCTCGATCAACAGGCGCGCGACTTCGTCGGCCCGCGCGCCGTTGGAGAAATAGACGCGCGACAGGATGCTGCGATGAGTTTCGCCCAGCGCGCCGGGACCATGCCGTTTGTCCGGCGCCATCAGGCCGATCTTCTGGGCAAGCCCGGACAGCCGAGAGAACAGGCGCGACAGCGGCCCCGGATTGACGAAATCGCCATCGACGATCAGCAGCTTGCCGCCGGGTTTCAGGATGCGGTGCCATTCGCGAAAGGCCGCGGCTGGATCGACCAGCGTCCACACCAGATGGCGGTTGGTCACCACGTCGGCGGAATTGTCCGGCTCCATCGTCACTTCGGCGTCGCCAAGCAGGAATTCGATCGGCCGCTTGCGCGCCGCGGCCTTGCGCCTTGCCCGCTCCAGCATGGGCTCGGCCCAGTCAATGCCGGTGACCCGGAAGCCGATATCGTCCAGCAGATGGGAGATGACCGCCGTGCCGCAGGCGAGGTCGACGGCGCGCCGCCCTTCGCCGCGGCCCAGATGCTTGAGAAACAGCGCCTGCCACGCGGCGCGTTCGCCCTCGGAAAAGATCTCGTGGCCGGGCTGCTCGTCGAAGGTCGCCGCGCGCTCCGACCAATAGGCCTTGATCTCGTCTTTCAGGCTGTAATTGCTCGCCAGGTTCATGCTTTCGGCTCCGACACGTATCGAGTTTGGAAGCGTTATAAAAGATAAATCTTGACTGTAAAGATCATGAAAACTATTCCAACGATAAATTAGTGCTGGAGAGAAAAATGAATATCTTCAATAAGGTGGCATCCGCCGCCCTGGGCCTTGCTGTGCTTTTTTCCGGACCGGCCTTGGCAAAGGACAAGGTCAAGCTCACCGATATTACCGGCCGTGAGGTCGAGGTCGCCGTGCCGGTCGAGCACGTGATCCTCGGCGAGGGCCGGCAGATGTATTTCGTCGCCGCCCTCGATACGGAAGCGCCCTTCAGCCGCGTTGTCGGCTGGCGCGACGACTTCAAGAAGGCCGATCTCGACGGCTATAACGCCTATCTGGAAAAATTCCCGGAAATGGAAAAGTTGCCGACCTTCGGCGGCATGAAGGACGGCACCTTCGACATCGAACAGGCAGTGGCGCTGAAGCCCGACGTCATCATCATGAACATCGACGCCAAGACCGCCACCGAGGAAGCCGGTTACATCGAGAAGCTCGGCAAGGTCGGCATTCCGCTGGTCTATGTCGACTTCCGCGAAAAGCCGATGCTCCACACCGAGCCGTCGATGCGCCTGATGGGCGAACTGTTCGGCAAGCAGGACCGGGCCGAGGACTTCATCGCCTTCCGCGCCGCCGAGATCGCCAAGGTCACCGACGTGCTCGCCAAGGTCGCCGATCTCAAGCGTCCGAACGTCTTCATGGAACGCGCCGGCGGCTATTCCGACGATTGCTGCATGTCCTTCGGCAACGAGAACTTCGGCCAGATGGTCGCGCTCGCCGGCGGCACCAACATGGCCTCGGAATTCATCCCCGGCACCTTCGGCACGGTCAATCCGGAGCAGATCATCGCCTCCAATCCGGACCAGGTCATCATCACCGGCGCCAACTGGGAGCTTTATGTGCCCGGCGGTGCGTGGGTCGGCGTCGGCCCGGGTGCCGACAAGGCCAAGAGCGCCGAGAAGCTCGCCAAGCTGATGGAGCGCCCGGCCTTCACCGGCATCAAGGCGGTCAAGGACGGCAATGTCCATGCGATCTGGCACCAGTTCTACAACAACCCCTACCAGTTCGTCGCCATCCAGCAGATCGCCAAGTGGCTGCATCCCGACCTGTTCAAGGATCTCGATCCGGACCAGACCTTCCGCAGCCTGCATGAGCGCTTCCTGCCCGTCGATTACCGGCCCGGTTACTGGGTCTCGCTGAACGCCGGAAACTGATATGGCCGCGGCTGTCGAAACCGTCACGATCAGGGAAGGGCGCGGTCTTTACCGCGCCCTGTCCTTCAGGCGTATCCTGCTGATCGCTTTCCTGTGCTGTCTGCTGTTCCTCTCGGTCGCCGCCGACATGGCGGTCGGGCCGGCCAACTACACCATCGCCGAAGTGATGAAGGCGCTGTTTTCCAAGGACAGCGTCGACGTCCAGCGGCAGGTGGTGATCTGGGACATCCGCATGCCGATCGCGCTGATGGCGGTCACCGTCGGTGCCTCGCTGTCGCTTGCCGGCGCGCAGATGCAGACCATTCTCGCCAATCCGCTGGCGAGCCCCTTTACGCTCGGCATTTCCGCTGCCGCAAGCTTCGGCGCCGCCCTCGGCCTCGTCGCTGGCGTCTCGCTCGTGCCGATCGCCGTGCACCTCATGGTGCCGATCAATGCCTTCATCATGGCCATGCTCGCAGCCCTCTTCATCCACTTCGCCTCGACGCTGCGCGGCGTGACCGTCGAAACCATCGTGCTGCTCGGCATCGCCCTGGTCTTCACCTTCAACGCGGCCCTGTCGCTGCTCGAATATCTCGCCTCCGAACAGGCGCTCGCTGCCGTCGTCTTCTGGACCATGGGCAGCCTGACCAAGGCGACCTGGATCAAGGTCGCGGTCACGGGCGTCATGCTGGTCATCGCAATCCCGCTCTTTGCCCGCAATGCCTGGCAGTTGACGGCGCTCCGGATGGGTGACGAGAAGGCCGCCAGCCTCGGCGTCAATGTCAAAAGGCTGCGGCTCACCACGCTGATGGTGGTCGCGCTGCTGGCTGCGATCCCCGTTTCCTTCGTCGGCACGATCGGTTTCATCGGTCTGGTCGGTCCGCATATCGCCCGCATGCTCGTCGGCGAGGACCAACGCTTCTTCCTGCCCGCCTCTGTGGTTTGCGGCGCGCTGCTGCTCTCGGCCACCTCGGTGGTCAGCAAATCGATCATCCCGGGCGCCATCCTGCCGATCGGGGTGATCACCGCGCTGGTCGGCGTGCCCTTCTTCTTCGTCCTCATTTTCACCCAGCGGAGGCGCGCATGGTAGGCTTGGCAATGCAGGATCTCTCCGTCCGCTACGGACGCACCGAGATCGTCTCCGGCATCAGTGCCGACATCCCCTCTCCGGGCGGGCTGACGGCGGTCATCGGTCCGAACGCCGCCGGCAAGTCGAGCTTCCTGAAGCGCATCGCCGGGCTTGCCGAGGGGGCGGGCACGGTTGTCGTGGTGGACGGTCAGAAGGGCGATTCCGGCATTTCCTACATGCCGCAGGACACCGCCTGCAATGCCGTGCTCTCGGTCTACGAATCGGTGCTGATGGCGGCCAAGCAGGGCTCCGGCTGGCAGGTCGAGGACCACGAGTTGGCCGACATCGACCGGGTGCTCGCCTCGCTGAAGATCACCCCCTGGGCCTTCCGCAATCTCGGCGAACTCTCGGGCGGCCAGCGCCAGCTGGTGGCGATCGCCCAGGCGCTGATCCGCAAGCCGGAAATCCTGCTGATGGACGAGCCGACCTCGGCGCTCGACCTCTACCGCCAGATCGAGGTGCTGACCTATATGTCGGGGCTCGCCCGACGCACCGGCATGGCAGTGGTGATCGCACTGCACGACTTGAACCACGCGCTGCGCTATTGCGAACGCACGCTGGTGATCGCCGAGGGCAAGCTGGTCGCCAGCGGCCCGTCGGAAGAGGTGATCACCCGCAACATGCTGCGCGACATCTACCGCGTCGACGCGCGCGTCGAGCGCTGCTCGCTCAGCCGCCCCATGGTGATCGTCGACAGTTCCATACTCTGAACAGGGCCGCGCTCCAGCGCGGTCCCCACCGCCCCTGTTGGCGCGCGGCGCGCGGTCTCCAGTTCCGGCCTTCCCATCGGTCGTGCATCGCGAAAGGATGCGGGCACACCGTGACCTGCGATTCGGGTGTGGGAGGATGATAATCCATGAAAGGAAGAGCACGCGGAACGGCCTTTCGGGTCCTAATGCTGGGCTTGAGCCTGGCCTTTGCCGGCCTGTCGGCTGCGGCCGCCGCCGAACCGTCCCTGTCCGGCAATTTCCTGCCCGCCGTGATTGCCACCTCCGAGCCGCATCGCAACGCGCTGGTCGACCTGATCCGCGGCAAGCCCGGCCTGCCGGCCTGGGTGCGCAACATGGTGAGCCGCGACCGATATGTGGCGCTGGCATCCAGCCGGGTGGAGGTCGAGGGGAGGGCGATGCAGCTCTTTGCCGCCTGCCAGCCGGGCAATTGTGCCGAAAGCGCGATCCGCCTGCTCTTCACCGAAGACGGCAAGCGGGTGGTGATGCGGATCGCCGACCTCAAGCTCGGCACGGTCGTGCTCGGCGAACCCTCGCCGGAGGAGCTCGCAGTGCTGGCCGCGCAATGACGCGCCGCCCCTCGATGCTCTTCGCATTAACTCTCTGCCGCAATTATGATGCAATGCAACATAATCATGTGGGCCCGGCGTTTTCATTCCGTCACATATGCTGTAAACCGTCGGGAAAAGCCTGTTCGGGTGGAGATGAGGCATGAGGAAATGGGTTTACACCTTCGGCAACGGAGCGGCCGAGGGTAGTGCTGCCGATCGCGACCATCTGGGTGGCAAGGGCGCCAATCTGGCCGAGATGGCCAGTCTCGGCCTGCCGGTTCCTCCCGGCCTCACCATCGTCACCGACGCCTGCTCCTTCTACTACGAGAACGGCCGCAGCCTGCCCGACGATTTGAAGGCCCAGGTGCTGGAAGGCATCAAGGGCATGGAGGCGGCCACCGGCCGCGGCTTCGGCGATACCTCTCTGCCGCTCCTTCTGTCCGTCCGCTCCGGCGCCCGCACCTCCATGCCGGGCATGATGGACACCGTCCTCAATCTCGGTCTCAATGACCGCACCGTCGAGGCGCTCGGCCACAATTCCGGCGATGCGCGCTTCGCCTGGGACAGCTACCGCCGCTTCATCCAGATGTATGGCGACGTCGTCATGGGCATCGATCACGAAGTCTTCGAGGAGATCCTCGAAGACGAAAAGGCCCGCTTCGGCCATGAGCTCGACACCGATCTCTCGGCCGTCGAGTGGCAGCATGTCACCGGCCTCTACAAGGAAGTGATCGAGGAGTCGCTGGGCGAACCCTTCCCGCAGGACCCGCATGTGCAGCTCTGGGGCGCGATCGGCGCAGTCTTTGCCAGCTGGATGAACCCGCGCGCCGTCACCTACCGGATGCTGCACGCCATTCCCGCCGAATGGGGCACGGCCGTCACGGTCCAGGCCATGGTGTTCGGCAATCTCGGCTCGTCGTCGGCGACCGGCGTCGCCTTCACCCGCAATCCCTCGACCGGCGAAAAGTCGCTCTACGGCGAGTTCCTGGTCAATGCGCAGGGCGAGGATGTCGTCGCCGGCATCCGCACGCCGCAGTCGATCACCGAGGCGGCCCGCATCGAGAGCGGCTCCGACAAGCCGTCGCTGGAAAAGGTCATGCCCGAGGCCTTCGCCGAGTTCGGCCGCATCTGCGACCGGCTGGAAGCGCATTACCGCGACATGCAGGACCTCGAATTCACCATCGAGCGCGGCAAGCTTTGGATGCTGCAGGCCCGCTCCGGCAAGCGCACCACCAAGGCGGCGATGAAGATCGCCGTCGACATGGTCGCCGAAGGCCTGATCACCGAGAAGGAGGCGGTGCTGCGCATCGAGCCGTCCTCGCTCGACCAGCTGCTGCATCCGACCATCGACCCGAAAGTCCAGCGCCACGTGATCGGCTCCGGCCTGCCGGCATCGCCGGGCGCGGCCACCGGCGCTATCGTCTTCACCGCCGAAGAGGCTGTCATGGCGGAGGAAGAGGGCCGCAAGGTCATCCTCGTCCGCGTCGAGACGAGCCCCGAAGACATTCACGGCATGCACGCGGCCCAGGGCATCCTGACCACCCGCGGCGGCATGACCAGCCACGCCGCCGTCGTCGCGCGCGGCATGGGCATTCCCTGTGTTTCCGGCGCCGGCACCATGCGCGTCGACCTGAGGAACGAACTGCTGATCGGCACGGGCGCCACGCTGAAGAAGGGCGATGTCATCACCATCGACGGCTCCACCGGCCAGGTGCTGAAGGGCGAGGTGCCGATGCTCCAGCCCGAGCTTTCCGGCGATTTCGCCCAGCTGATGGAATGGGCCGACAAGGCGCGCCGCATGACGGTGCGCACCAATGCCGACACCCCGGTCGATGCGCGCGCCGCGCGCTCCTTCGGCGCCGAAGGCATCGGCCTTTGCCGCACCGAGCACATGTTCTTCGAGGGCGAGCGCATCCAGGTGATGCGCGAGATGATCCTCGCCGAGGACGAGACCGGCCGCCGCCTGGCGCTCGGCAAGCTCCTGCCGATGCAGCGCTCCGACTTCACCGAACTCTTTTCCATCATGCACGGCCTGCCGGTGACCATCCGCCTGCTCGATCCGCCGCTGCACGAGTTCCTGCCGAAGACGGGAGAAGAGATCGCCGAAGTGGCGACCGCCATGGGTATGGATCCGCAGCTGCTCAGCCAGCGCGTCGATGCGCTGCACGAGTTCAACCCCATGCTCGGCCATCGCGGCTGCCGTCTCGCCATCTCCTATCCCGAGATCGCCGAGATGCAGGCCCGCGCCATCTTCGAGGCGGCCGTCGCTGCCGCCCGCGAGACGGGTGCGGCCGTCGTGCCGGAAATCATGGTGCCGCTGGTCGGCCTGAAAGCCGAGCTCGACTACGTCAAGGCGCTGATCGACAAGGTGGCGAAGGACGTCATGACCGAGGCGGGACTGGATATTTCCTACCTCGTCGGCACGATGATCGAGCTGCCGCGCGCGGCCCTGCGCGCCCATGTCATCGCCGAGGCCGCCGAATTCTTCTCCTTCGGCACCAACGACCTGACACAGACCACCTTCGGCATCTCGCGCGACGATGCCTCCGCCTTCATCCCGACCTATCAGCGCAAGGGCATCATCGAGCACGATCCCTTCATCTCGCTTGATTTCGACGGGGTGGGTGAGCTGATCCGCATCGCCGCCGAGCGTGGCCGCAAGACCCGGCCCGACATGAAGCTCGGCATCTGCGGCGAACATGGCGGCGACCCGGCCTCGATCCACTTCTGCGAAAGCGCCGGCCTCGACTACGTCTCCTGCTCGCCCTTCCGCGTGCCGATCGCAAGGCTTTCGGCGGCGCAGGCGGCGATCGGCAGTGCCGCGAAGTCCGATCCCTGAGCCGGTCCGCCGATCAATAACCCGGCACGGCCGGCACGTCGCGCTTCATGTCCGGCTCGTCGTGGATGAAGGTGATCTGCAGGGTCGCCATGCGTTCAACGGCCGAGCCGGCACCGGCAAGTTCCTCACCTGGCTCGTCGACTGCGATGCCGCCCTCGCGCAGCGCGGCGATCAGGGCAGGGTAGGCGTCGGCGGACAGCGTCAGGCGGATGGTGTTCATCAGGTTGGAATACATCTGTACGTCGTCGATCCAGCCGCCGAGGCCGTTGACGGTGTCGAAGACGAAGCTGGTGGCGTCCTTGCGCTCGCGTCGCGTGACGGCGTTCAGCATCATAATCCGCATCATGCCGGCCGTTCCCATACCTGGTTGTCTAAGAGGGATTCTCGTCACGGCGGATGACAAAGCAAGCCGTTTGTGGAATAGGCGATGCCTAGCCTTTCAATCGAGACAGCAGAAAGACCGGACGACCGATGAGCAAGCGCCGCCAGAGCCAGAGATCCCGTCCGAAGGCAAGGGTAAGGGCCGACGGCAGCACGGCGAAGGGCCAGCGTCCACGCCCGGACGAGGCCTTGCCCGCGCCGGAAGGGAAGGCTGAGAGCAAGACCAAGGCCAAGGCCGTCGCCAGGGGAAAGTCCGTGGCCAGTGCCGCGGCAGCCTCCGCCCGGTCCTCCTCGTCCGCCGCGTCCGACACACCCCCGGTCCCCGCCGGCAATCGTCCCGATTTCGCCGCGATCTTCGCCAACCCGTCGTTTCGCCGCTCGCTCTGGCTGCTCAATGCCGGCGTGATCGGCCTGCTTCTGTCGCAGGGCATTCCGCACGATTACGGCTTCCTCGAACTCGGTGCGCTGTTCACCCTGTCGGTCTACGATCTGGCGCTCGCCATGCTGGGCCTGGCGCTCGGCGCCGCCATGGCCGAGACCCGCCGCGACTTCGCCGCCGTGATCGCCATCTTCCTCGGCGTGCTGGTCATCATGCTGACCTTCTTCGATCCGATCTTCAGCCTCATCCTGTCGTCGCCGCTGGGCGAGGTGCTCTACCTGATCGCACCGACGGCCGTCATGCTGACCGGCGCCTCTCTCTGGCTGACGGGCCGCTACCGGCAATGGGCCGTTATGCTCGCCGCGGGCGTCGTCGCCTTTGCCTTCTCGCTGTTCGTCGGCCTCGACGATATCGGCGTGGGCCTGCTCGATTTCGCCTTCGGCACGGTTGTGAGCGCGCTCTGGCTGGTGCTGGCCCCCGCCCTCATGCTGCGGCATTTCCGCGGCCCCTGGCTGAAGATCCCGTCGCGCATTGTCGGCAGCTGGCTGGTGGTCATCGGCATCATCGTACTGGTGTCGCTCTACGTGCCCATGCCGCTGAAGACGCCGGCGCTGCCCGACCCGTCGCAGCCGGACGGCGGCGCGATCGAGCTACAGATCCCCGATGACGGCTCGGCCCCGACGCTCAACGGCGAAGCGCTGGATCTGGACGGCACCGGCGAACTGGAGGAGCCCGCAGTCGATCCTGCTTCCCCCGAACCGCCCGCGGCAACGGAACCGGCTCCGGACACGACGACGCCGCCCAAGCCTTGAGCGTCCCGCAGCCACCGGAGGGGCGCGACCCCTGACAGAGGATCTCGCTCGGCGGGAGAGAGGCCAACCCGTCGGCGAACTGGGGGAGGGCAGGGGGCGACTACGCCCCACGCCCCCGCCTCGTGGGCATATCTCCCGCAATCTCCCCGCCCGCTTGTCGCCCCTGCGGCCAGACGATAAACAGGAAGGGACTGCTTCGCTTGTCCCTCCGCCTGACCCGGTGCCGCCCCCGATGACCATCCGCTACGACAGACCCGTTTCGCGCTCGGCCTTCCTCGCCCGGCGGCTCGGGTTCTTCGCCGCCGGCATGCTGGCGATCGTCATCCTCGCTCACCGCTTCGGCCCGCTGACCACGCCCGACTTTGTCGCGCTGGTGGCGATCTCCACCGTGCCCGCGGCGCTCGCCGTGCCGCTCGCCCTGATTGGCCTTGCCCGGCTCTGGCAGGTCGGCGCGCTCGGCGGCGTGGCCGCGGCCTGGGCGCTGTTCTATGCCACGCTGCCGCTCGGGCTCACCAGCTGGGCCGCCATGCGTTATCTCGACCGTCCGCCGATCTACGACGTCTCAAGCGATCCCGTCGATCCGCCGCAATGGCTGCGTCCGCCGGCCGCCAGACAGCAATGGATGGAGCGCCCGCCCGTCACGCAGGCCACCCGCGAGGCGCAATACAGCGCCTATCCCGGGCTAACCGGGCGGCGCTATGAAGGTGCGCTCGACCGCGTCTACGAGGCGGTTCGTAAGGTCGCCGACGCCAACGGGATCACGATCATAGCCGAGCGCGGCCAGGAATTCGCCGTGCCGGAGTTCCAGCCGCTGGCGCCCGCCGCGCCGACGGGCGCCGCCGACCCCAATGCGGAACCGCTGAGCGTGCCCGTGCCGTCGCCGCGTCCAGAGCCGCAGCTTGCGGCACCGTCGCTGCCGCCCGAACCGGTCGGCACGGTGCGCCTGCAGGCGACCACCCGCACCTTCGCGCTTGGCCTGCCCTTCGACGTCGTCATCCGCCTGCGCGAGGAGGCCGAGACGACGCTGGTCGACCTGCGCGTCGCCAGCCGCTACGGCCCGCATGATCTCGGCATCGGCGCGGAAATCGCCGAGCACTACATGCATGCGCTCGACGCCGAACTTCTGGGGATTGCCGGGGACTGACCGTTCAGGCGGGGAGGTAGACGCCGGACAGCCGGGCCGGGCCGTCGGTCGTCACTTGACCCTTTTCGACCAGATCTTCCAGATGCGCGAGCACGGACAGCGCGGCCGCGCCGTGCAACCGCGGGTCTGTGCTGGCGTAGATCACCTTGACCATGTCGGGGATCAGCCGGTCGCCGGCGCGGATGCGCTCCAGCACGGCCCGCTCGCGCATGCGGCGATGAGTCCGAAGCCCGCGCAGGAAAGCCGCCGGCTCCTTCACCGGTCCGCCATGGCCGGGAAAATAGATCCGGTCGTCACGGGTGAGCAGCCGCTCCAGCGAGGCCATGTAGTCGCCCATGGCGCCATCCGGCGGCGCGACGATCGAGGTCGCCCAAGCCATGACATGGTCGGCGGAAAAGACGATGCCATCTTCATCGAGCGCGAAGGCGGCGTGGTTGGCCGTGTGTCCCGGGGTGAGGATGGTGGTGAGCCGCCAGCCGTCGCCTTCCACCACATCGCCGTCGGCCAGCGGGATGTCGGGCATGAAGTCGAGATCCGAGCTTTCGGCAAAGGGGTTGGCCTCCCCCTCGTGCAGCGGCCGCGCCGGGCGATAGGGTCCTTCGGCGACGATCAAGGCACCCGTTTCCGCCTTCAGCCGGCGGGCGAGCGGCGAATGGTCCTTGTGGGTGTGGCTGACGGCGATATGCGTCACCTTGCGGCCGGCGAGCGCCGCCATCAGCGCTGAAAAATGCGCCTCGTCTTCCGGTCCCGGATCGATCACGCAGACGGAAGAGCCGCCGACGATATAGCTGTTGGTGCCGTGGAAGGTGAAGGGACCGGGATTGTTGACGGTGATGCGCTGGACATGCTCGGCCACCGGCACGGCCTCGCCATGGGCGGGCTGGAAGGACAGGTCAAAATCCGGGCTCTCCGGCGCGTCGCGGTTGTCGCTCATTTATACTCGATCTCGATGAAGGACATCGGCTTCTTGCCGCCGTTGACGACATTGTGCTCGACGCCCGCGTCTCGGCGATAGGCCTCGCCCATCGGCCGCGTCAGCCGATGTTCGCCGGTCGCGTCCTCGATCAGGAAATCGCATTCCGTCATGGTGACCACGACATAGCCCATGCCGTGCACATGATGCCCGGTCGCGGCTCCCGGCTCGAAATCCCAGCGCGTGATGCGCACCACCTGGTCGTCGACCAGGACGGTGGGAATGGCGGGCGGGCGGGCGGAATATCCGGGCATAGTGGCTCCTGTTGGCATGCGACACTCGTTCAGAGGTATCGCACCGCAAAAGGGTCGGCGTAAAGGGCGAAGACGATGTGCGGCGGCCGTGATCGCGCTTTGGTGTCGGCGGCTGCGGGCTGGGTCGTGGGCATGGATCCTCGGGTCGAGCCCGAGGATGACGGAGTTTCAAAGGACGCGGGGTACCTGGCCGATGCACTCTGCAATTAATGTGGAAGACGAGGAAGCCTGCTATGGATGTGGAAGACGAGGAGCCCTGCAATCAATGTGCAAGACGAGGAAGCCCTGAGCAAACCCCTTACGACGTCGTCATCCTCGGGCTTGACCCGAGGATCCACGCCCAAGCGTCAGAGACCGACGACTCAACGCCGCTTCGCGCTCCCAGCCAAGACGCGTCCCGGCCACGCCGCCAAAAGGGCAAAGAAAAACCCCGGCCCGTATCCGGGGCCGGGGCAATACCGTCGCTCGATCAGGCAGCGCGGCGCTCGTGACGGCCTTCCTCGACCTCCTCGACGATCTTCTTGACGAAGGCATCGAGGTCGTTCGGGCTGCGCGAGGTGATGATGCCCTGGTCGGTGACCACGGCCTCGTCGCGCCAGGCGGCGCCGGCGTTCATCATGTCGGTCTTGATCGACGCATAGGACGTGGCCTTGCGACCCTGCAGCGCGCCGGCTTCGACCAGCAGCCACGGGCCGTGGCAGATTGCGGCGACCGGCTTGCCGGACTGGACGAAGCGTTTCACCAGGTCGACCGCGCCGGCGTCGGCGCGCAGGATGTCGGGGTTGATCTGGCCGCCGGGGATGACCAGCGCGTCATAGTCTTCGACCGAGACGTCGGCGACGACGAGATCGACATCGACTGTGTCGCCCCAGTTCTTTTCGTCCCAGCTCTTGATCGGTGCCTTGTCGAGCGAGGCGATCTCGACCTTGGCGCCGTGGGCCTTCAGCTTGTCCAGCGGGAACCGGAGTTCCGAGCGCTCATAGCCGTCGGTAGCGAGGATGAGGATACGTGCCGAATTGATGGAGGGCATGGAGATCTCCTTGTCTGTGCTTGGTTTCGCTTGGGGGTGGATGCAACATAAAACCCGCGAAAACCGGGATCGTTCCCCGCAAGCCCTGCTTCCGGGAAAAAGAATGGCGGGCCGTGCCTCCCTGTGTTCCTCGACAGCGCGATTGACGCCGTGATGCGCCCGGCCGGGCCGCCCGGAAAAAATCCGTCATTAGGTCATTGCCGCTCGGGCCGGCCTTTGCTAATCAGGCGGCCATCCGCGAGCGGCATCTTCGCCGCCGCTCTGTTGGGGCGTCGCCAAGCGGTAAGGCACCGGTTTTTGGTACCGGCATTCCCAGGTTCGAATCCTGGCGCCCCAGCCATTTTTCCAAAACACCTTCCGAGCCGGAGCCGCCGCCACACCCGCGGCCCCATATTCCGCCGCCCGCCCCCCGCCCCCTGATACAAAACTCTACAAATCGCAACGCGCGGGAAAGACGCCAGCCAAGTCCGGCAGACACTCTCCAGCCATCCCCGCTGCCCCGGCGGGATTGGAGATGAGGAGAGAAACATGCTGAAGAAACTGCTGTTGGCGTTTGCGATCCTGGCGGGCGGCTCGACGGTCGCAGCGGCGGCGACCGTCGCCGTGGCGACCGGAAACGTCAATCTGCGGGCCGGTCCGTCCACGGCCTATCCGGTGGTCACCGTGGTGCCGGTCGGCGCCCGCATCGTCACGCATGGCTGTGTCGCCGGCTATAGCTGGTGCGACATCGCCTATGGATCCTATCGCGGCTGGGTGGCCGCCAGTTATGTCCAGGTCGTCTATCAGGGCGCTCCGGTCGTTCTGACGCCCGCCGTCGCCCCGGTCGTCGGCGTCACCGTCGTCACCTATAACCGGGTCTACTGGGACACCTATTATGCCGCCTATCCGTGGTACCGGAACTGGGGCGTCTATGCCCGCTATCCGGCCGGCCGGGTGACTAGTTACGACCGCTCCGTCGACTGCGTCGACGGAAGCTGCACGGCAAAGCGCTCGACCACCGGCGTCTATGGCGGCACCGCCGACCATACCCGCACCTGCTCCGGCGGCGAGTGCACGGCAACCCGCAACGTCGTCGGTCCTTCCGGCAACAGCGCGTCGCGGGTGCGAAACTGCAGCGCCAACGACCGCAGTTGCACGGTGACGAGGACCGGCCCGCGCGGCGGCACCGGGACCGGCACCCGCGTCTTCCGGCCTTGACGGATGGAGGCGAAGATCATGCGATCGACCACACGCACCACCCTGATGGCGCTTTGCGCCGTCCTGGTCCTGCCCCTGTCCGCGCAGGCGCAGATGCCGGCGGCGCCGGAGACCGGCGACGGCGACGACTACCCGATGGCGGAGATCTGCCTCCTGCCGGACGGCATGGAAGGCAATACCTGCGCGGCCTTCTTCCTGGATGAAGACGGCTACGAGATCTGCCTGCGCGACGAGATGAGCGGCCGGATGCGCTGCTCGAGCAGCCACAGCACCAAGGGCCCCGGCCCGGAAGTGCCGGCGCCCAGCCCCTCGGGCATGTTCGGCATCTGAGCTGGCGATGGGCGGCTTCATCCGGACGCTCCGCTGAGGCCGAACCGGTCGTCGCGCGCTCTGGGCACGAACCCCGCGGTGGCAGGCGGACATCATCCCCGGGCGAGGCGCACCCCGTCGTCTCGCCCCGCCGGTTCCTTACTCACACTTGCCCGGAATATCGAGCTTGTAGGTGGTCTTGCCGGGACCGTCCGGCAGGACGGGGATCAGGTAGACCAAGAGGTCGCATTCCTGGGTGCGGACCTGCCATTCGCTAGCACCGTCCTTGCGCGTGCCGGTATTGGAGACGGAGCCGACCGGCGCCTGGCGTAGGGCATCCGCAACAGCGCCGCTGGCAAGGATCGTGGTGATCTTCTCCACGCTGTCGTAATAGCCCGAAAGGGCGGCGGCGGCCGGCGTGGCAAGAGCGGCGCAGGCGAATGTGGCGGCGATGAGGTACTTCATGCGTTCTTCCCTTGAGAGCGCCCAAACCTCCCACGGGTCTGCCGATTTCGCAAGATGCAGCAGGCCCTTGCCGGTCTGGTAGTCCGGATCTGCGGAAGAAAGCCGGTCGTGGGCGAGTAGGTCGAGGATCCGAAGGACCGCCCCGCGGGGGTGCCGGGAAGGAGCCCGCCGGATGACCGCCGGCGGATCCTCTCGCCACTGGGCCGAGGGGCAGGAATGATGAGACGGCGGGACAATGTCGCCGCCGTCTCGCGGATCGCTCCGGTTCCGCTTAGATCACCGAGAAGTCGAGCGCGGTGAGCCCGAGGCCGGCATCGAGGTCGGCGATCAGCACGCGGCCTCCTGCGGCGCTGCCGTTGCTGTCGTAATACAGCATGCCGGTATCGGTCTCGTAGATCACCCGGTCGCTGGCATCGGCCGCGAGCCCGCTCGCATTGGCGACGAACGCCGTGGAGGCGAGCGCGCCGGTCGTCGTCAGCGCCGTGAAAATCGCGTTCTCCAGCCAGATCGTGTCGTCGGCCACGGAAAAATCGTCGATCAGGTCGACATTGGTGGTGGCGTTGAGAGCGGAATTGAGGACGAAGATGTCGCGGCCGGCGCCGCCGATCAACGTGTCGTTGCCGGCCCCGCCGATCAGCCGGTCGTTTCCCGCCCCGCCGTTCAGCTCGTCATTGCCGGCCCGGCCGTCGAGAATATCGTTGCCGCCTTCGCCGCGCAGCCGGTTTGCCACCGCGCTGCCCGTCAGGCGGTCGACATAGTCGGTGCCGCGTACCGCCTCTATGCTGATCAGCGTGTCGGTCCGTCCAAAACCGTCGATTGCCGTGCCGGCGGTCAGGTCGACGGTGACGCCGGCCAGTCCGCCGTGATTGTTGTCGCGGTGGAAGCGAACCTCGTCGAAGCCGCCGCCGCCGTCGATGCGGTCGCGGCCGCCGAGCCCCATGAACTGCTCGTTGAGCGACGAACCGGTCATGACGTCGGCAAACTGGGTGCCGCGGAAGGATTCGAAGCTGGTGAAGGTTTCGGCATTGCCATAGGCGTCGGTCACGGTACCGGCCGCGGCGTTCAGCACGATGCCGCGAAAGGCATTGGGGTCCTGGTAGGCCTTCGCAAAGCTCAGCTGGTCGAAACCGGCACCGCCGTTGAACACGTCGCGCCCCGCGCCGCCGTCGATGTAGTCGTCGCCGCCGCCGCCGTTGATGGTGTCATTGCCGCCGTAGCCGTACATGTCGTCCGAGCCGGCCGATCCGTTCAGGGTATCGTTGCCGCGCAGCAGCCACTCGCCGAGCCGATCCAGGCCGAAGGCGTCGAGTGCATCGTTGAACAGCTGGGCCGTCAGGCTGACGCTCATCGTCCGCAGCACCGTCGTCCCGTTGGTGTCGAGGATCTGCAGGCTGGTGATGGTGCCGGTGTCGCCCAGCTGGCCGCCGGCGGAGGTGAAGCCCGTACCGACCAGCTTCACGTAGAAGCCGTTGTCGAGCCGGTAGCGGACCGAAGTCGCAGCGACGGCGCCGACCTGCGTCGCGTTTTCTCCGTCGCCCAGAAAGTCGTCAAACGAAGGATTGTAATCCAGGCCGGCAGGATAAACGCTGCCCGGAAAGAAATAACTGACGGTTGCCATAGATGTCTCGCCTCATGCATCAAGAAAAGGTTGCATCGCGAGACTTTACGTCGCCGGGGTTGGCTGCTGCAATATGAAATAAAAGACAGTTCAAATATTCATGGATGGCGCGGGACCATGATTAAAAATGATAGTTGTCAATATTGATCAGAGTACTTCATGTCTCCGTCCCGCCCGGATTTTGGGGCCCGCGGGCGGCAGCAAAAAGGCCCGCCGGGTTTCCCCGGCGGGCATTGTCGCATTTAGATGGAGCATTGGGAGAGGCCGCCGCAGCGGACCGCTCGCTTTCCGCTCAGATGACGGTGAAGTCGGCCGCGGTGAGGATGAGCCAGGCATCGAGATGGGCTACCGCCACACGGCCTCCTGCGGCGCTGCCATTGCTGTCATAGTACAGCATGCCGGTATCCCGCTCGTAGATCACCCGGTCGCTGGCATCGGCCGCGAGCCCGCTGGTATTGGAGACGAAGGCCGTGGAGGCGAGAGCGCCGGTTGTCGGGAGCGCCGTGAATATGGCGTTCTCCAGCCAGATCGTGTCGTCTACCGCGAAGAAATCGTCGATGATGTCGACATTGGTGGTGGCGCTGAGCGGAGCGTTGAAGACGAAGATGTCGCGTCCGTCGCCGCCGATCAGTGTGTCATTTCCTCCCCGACCGTTGAGCATGTCGTTGCCGTCTTCGCCGCGCAGCCTGTTTGCTACCGCGTTGCCGGTCAGGCGGTCGGCATAGTCGGTGCCGCGCACCGCTTCGATGTTGATCAGGGTATCGGTCCGTCCGAAACCGTCAACCGCCGTGCCGGCCGTCAGGCTCACGGTGACGCCGGCAGAGGCATAGTGATAAAATTGTGCCTCGTCGAACCCGCCGCCGCCGTCGATGCGGTCGCCACCTTCCAGGCCCATGAACACTTCATTGATCGACGAACCGGTCATGACGTCGCCAAACTGGGTGCCGCGGAAGGATTCGAAACCGGTAAAGGTCTCGGCATTGCCATAGGCGTCCGTGACCGTGCCGGCGGTGGCGTTCAGCACAATGCCTTGACGGGCGCTGGCCTCCCCATAGGGCGTCTCGAAGCTCAACACATCGAAGCCGGCACCGCCGTTGAAGACGTCGCGCCCCGCCCCGCCATTAACGTAGTCATTGCCGGCTCCGCCACTGATCCTGTCGGCGCCGCCATATCCGTAAATGTGGTCGGCGCCGGCTGAACCGTTCAGCGTGTCGTTGCCGTTCAACAGCCACACGCCGAGCGAACGCAGGCCGAATGCGTCAAGCGCATCGTTGTATAACTGGGCCGTCAGGTTCAAGCTCACCGTCTGAAGGACAGTCGTTCCATTGGTGCGGAGGATCTGCAGGCTGGTAATGGTACCGGTGTCGCCCAGGTGGCCACCGTTGGGTGTGAAGCCCGTGCCGCCGAGTCTTACATAAAAGTCGTTATCGAGCCTGTACAACGCTGTGGTCGACGAGACTGCACCGATCGGCGTCATATTTTCCCCGTCACGGAGGAAGAAATCGAACATGGGATTATAGTCGCGGCCGGCGGGATAGACGCCACCGGGGAAAAAATAGTTGACGGTTGCCATCTTTAAGCTCTTTCCCTTATGTCAGGAGAAGGTTGTATCGCGAACTCTACGTTTACCTCTTGGCCGTGTGGTCCGCTTAAATTACCGTGAAGTCGGCTGCTGTGAGGTTGAGCCAGGCATCGAGATGGGCTACCGCCACACGGCCTCCTGCTGCGCTGCCATTGCTGTCATAGTACAGCATGCCGGTATCCCGCTCGTAGATCACCCGGTCGCTGGCATCGGCTGCAAGCCCGCTCGTATTGGAGACGAAGGCCGTGGAGGCGAGAGCCCCGGTGGTCGGGAGCGCCGTGAATATGGCGTTCTCCAGCCAGATCGTGTCGTCGGCTGCGGAGAAATCGTCGATGATGTCGACATTGGTGGTGCTGCTGAGCGGAGCGTTGAAGACGAAGATGTCGCGTCCGTCGCCGCCGATCAGTGTGTCATTTCCGGCCCGGCCGTTGAGCACGTCGTTCCCGTATTCGCCGCGCAGCCTGTTTGCCACCGCGTTGCCGGTCAGGCGGTCGGCAAAGTCGGTGCCGCGCACCGCTTCGATATTGATCAGGGTGTCGGTCCGTCCGAAATCGTCGATCGCGGTGCCGGCCGTCAGATTGACGGTAACGCCTTCAATGCGGGCTCCGAAATAGATGTCAAAATCGAATTGTACCTCATCGAAACCGCCACCGCCGTCGATGCGATCGCGACCTCCCAGGCCCACGAACACTTCATTGATCGACGAACCGGTCATGACGTCGCCAAACTGGGTGCCGTGGAAGGACTCGAAACCGGTAAAGGTCTCGGCATTGCCATAGGCGTCGGTGACCGTACCGGCCGCAGCGTTCAGCACAATGCCGCGAACGGCGTTGAGGTCGTCATGGGCCAGCGAGAAGCTCAACACATCGAATCCCGCGCCGCCGTTGAAGACGTCGCGCCCGGCTCCGCCTTCAATGTAGTCGTCGCCGGCTCCGCCACTGATCCTGTCGGCGCCGCCATAGCCAGTGATGGAGTCGGCGGCAGCTGAACCGTTCAGCGTGTCGTTGCCTCCCAGCAGCCACTCGCCAAGTTGATACATGGTGAAATACGAAAGCGCATCGTTGAAAACGTGGGTCGCCAGGCTCAAGCTCATGGTCCGGAGGACCGTGGTTCCGTCGGTGCCGAGAATCTGAAGGCTGGTGATGGTGCCGGTGCCGCCCAGCTGGCCGCCAGCGGAGGTGAAGCCCGTGCCGACGAGCTTCACGTGGAAGCCATTTTCGAGACTGTACCGCGCCGAAGTCGGCGAGATGGTTTCGATGTGGAAACTATGGTCCTCCCAGCTCAGCAAAGCCTCGATCCCGAGATTTCTCACCGAAAATGTCGGATCAACGTCACTCCGGGAAAAATAGGTAACGGTCGCCATAGATCTTCACCCCATGCTCAAGAAGGTTGCATCGAGTGTCCTTATGTCGTTCAGGTTGGTTGAGGCAATATCAAGCAAGAGACTTTTTCGACATTCCGGCACGATATTAATTCAATATTAAATGCCTAATATTCGATGTTCCCTGCGAAGCTTCGGATTCGAGTTGCGCTGGATTGATCAGGCTCCGAATGATCGGTCGGGTGCTTTGCAGAAGAAGCAGCCGCAGGCGGACTTCGCTGGACAGGATGCATGGGATGGGCCGCAGCCCAAGCCCGAGCGCGCGTGGCGCTTCGCCAGGTCCGCCGGGTTTCCCCGGCGGACGCGATGGAACCGGCAAGGAAGGCCCGGCTTATTCCTGGATGGTATATTCGCCCATTTCGCACAGGTTCTGCGTATCGGTCGTGGTTTCGAGATCGTCGCCCTGGAACTCGAAGCGCATGTCGTAGTCGCACTTGTCACGGCCGTCGGCGATGGTGATCTGCATGCTCTCGCCCGGCTCCAGAACGTCCTGGCCGAAGATGTCGTCTTCCCACTTGTCGACGCCGACCGGCGAGGCGTGGAAATTGCTCAAGACCGACTTCGTGCCGTTCTTCAGCGTGAAGACGAGATCTTCCGCCTGCGAGGCGCCGGCCGACAGAACCAGCGTCGAGGCGATCAGGGCGAGTTTCAGTTTATGCATGTGAGACAATCCTTTGACACCCAATATCGGGCGAGAGGGATCTATCGCGATCGCCGCTGAACCCGCGGTGAATGGATCGTTATCCTTTCATTCACCATGCGGGGGAGGGCGCTGAGCCGCGGGCGAAAATCATCACCCGACGGCTCAGTTGAATGCCTTGCGCCATCCTGCGGCACGGGCTTCTGCTTCGGAGCAGAACCAGCGCTCACCGTGCGTGAGCGAGATGCGCGTTTCGCCGTAGTGCTCCTGGCCGGGCACGTGAAAGATCCGCTCGCCGGTATTCATGCTGATATTGCCCTTGATGTTACAGCCCGGCGCAGAGGCGGCCGAAAGGGCGGGAAGATTTCCGACCGCCGAATATCCGAGCAAGCCCGCTACGATCGCCGTGGCGGCGAACTTGCGCAGGACCGCGAAGGGGGATGCTTCGCGGTGGTCGGGCCTGCGCCCGTAATGATTGCGTGGGTTGTGCATGGCAGGTCCTCGCTTTCCCGCCATGGTGGCAAGGGCCTGTTTCGAAAGAATTGAAGAATTCGTTAAAAGGTGAAGTACGCTTCGATTTTCGGGCATCTTTATGCCAGAGCGCCTCGCGCAACGGCGCCAATTTCAGGCCTTCACCCGCGAATCTTCACCGGCCGCCAGACGATCGTCTCGGGCGTGCGGTCGAAGGGCGGCTCCATCAGGGTCACCCGGCAGTCGCGCACATCGCACACGCTGCAACGGAAGGGCAGGCTGCGCGGGTCTCGCCCGTGGCCGTACATGCCGCCGAGGTCGCTGGCGAGAAAGCGCGCCTGGCGCTCGCAACGGCGACAGGTTGCCACCACGAACATGTGGTGACGGATTGCCTTGCCGAGGGTGTCGATGCTGACGGCCATGACAAGCAAATGAAACAAAACGGGAACGCCGTCAAGGCCGCGCGAAATCCGGCACGATGTCGTTGGCTCCGGCGCCTGCGGGGAGAGGGGGCGCATCTCGCGACCTGCCAGTCATGCTATGTAATATACTGAATATTAACCATAATATCCGAAGCGCGTAAGGCAAGTGTTAACCCTAACGCATGTATAAACACTTTGCTTCCAGTAGGTAGTGCGTTCGCGAGGCGTGTTGGTTTTGAGTTTCTTATAGGAGGGCGTCATCCACGGCGCTCTCCGCAAGAGACCAAGTATTGCGTAGGTGTTGTATGTTGAGTTTTAACACGAATAACGGCGCTATTCTTGCGCTGGACGTCCTCCGGTCTACGACAGGCAGTCGCGACGACACTTTGTCCCGGGTCACGTCAGGCCAGCGCGTTGCCACCGCGGCCGATAACGCCGCCTACTGGTCGATCGCCACGACCATGCGCTCCGACAACAAGATGCTGTCTGCCGTCGAGGATGCCCTCGGCCTTGCGGGCGGGATCGTCGACAGCGCCACCAACGGCTACTCGGCCGCCACCGACGTGCTGGTCGAGTTCAAGAAGCTGCTGGTCCTGTCGCGCGAGGCGGGGGTCGATCGGGACAAGATCAATACCGATCTCGACCAGCTGAAGGACCAGCTGAAGAACATCGCCAATTCCTCCAGCTTCGCCGAACAGAACTGGCTGAAGCGCACCGATGTCGCCGACGACGTCGACCGCCAGCTGGTCGGCTCCTTCCGGCGCGATGCCGACGGCGGCGTGACGGTGACGAACATCACCTACGAGATCGCCGGAACAGCCGGCACCTCCGACGTCAATTTCCTCGTCGACGACCTCTCCGGCGACGGCGGCATCCTGACGGGTTCCGGCTTTGCCGCCGAGCTCGGCACCTCCAAGGACTGGGTGCTGTTCAACGGCGAGAACGGCGGCGCCTATGACGAGATCATGCTGACCGACACCACAACCAGCGCCGAGATCGAGGAAATGATCAGCGTCGTCGATGCCATGGCCGAGCGCACCATCGATGTGGCGACCATGCTCGGCGCCATCGGCACCCGCATTGAGCTGCAGACCGAATTCACCAAGGACCTGCAGGATTCGATCGAGTTCGGCGTGGGCAAGATGGTCGATGCCGACCTCAATGCCGAATCCACCCGGCTGAGGGCGCTGCAGACCCAGGAACAGCTCGGCATCCAGGCCCTGCAGATCGCCAATTCCGGAACCGAACGTTTCCTCGACCTGCTGCTCTGACGCGCCGCGTTGGCAATCCGACAAAAAGAAAGCGCTCCGGTCGCCGACCGGAGCGCTTCTTTGTTGTCGCGTGCCTATGGGCCGGCGGCGATCACGCGCCGGCGAGGAATTCCTCGCAATAGCTCTTGCCGCCGGTGCGCTTGTCGACGACCGTACGGATGCCGCGGATCACATAGTCAGGCGAAACCGTCAGCTGCACTTCGCAGCGCAGATATTCGGTGCGGGCCGGCGTCAGGATCTTGCCCTTCTTGCCGTTGCCGAGATCTTCGTAGACGGCCGGCACGGTGCGGTTCTTGTAGCCGCCGCGCCAGGTGTAGAGCGTCGTGCCTCCGGTCTCGGTATCGGTGGTGGGCGGTCCGAACCTGGCGAAGAAGGCGCCGGCCTGCTGGCCGTTCCAGCGCGCTTCGATCGGGTTCTTGGCGACACCCGTTGTGGTGCATCCGGCAAGCGCCAGCGCAAGGCTGGCCATGGTGATCACGCGGAAATTCATTTCTCTGTCCCTTGAGCTCATGTCGGCGAGCGCCTGCCCGGAGACCCCTGATTCTCCGCCCGTCGGCGACGCTTCGCATCTCGGGCTTTAGCCCCAATCCGGGTTCATGGAAATCGCCTCCTTTGGCTGTATCGCGCGATTTTTCACCATTGATGCGAAGCGGCCACGTTCCAGCGCCGCGACAGGGCTTTGCTGCCATCCCGGCGAGCGGCGCGGGCGGGGCGCCTGTCACGAAATTTTCGCCTTTCGACGGAAATCTTCAAATCACCGCTTGTGCATCAAAAAACGCTGGTCTATAGAGGCGCCGCTGGCACGGAGTGTAGCGCAGTCTGGTAGCGCACCACGTTCGGGACGTGGGGGTCGAGTGTTCGAATCACTCCACTCCGACCAGCTAGAAAAGCCCGCTTTTGCGGGCTTTTTTCTTTTCCGGCCCACGTATGCCGCCCACGCCTTAGCGGCGTCCGCCGACCCGGTTTCCCCTCTTGTCCCTCCCTGCCGCTTGACCGCACGGCGAACGCATGGCGTTGTGGCGGCATGGCCGCGAACTCCGACGCGCGGCGGGGAGCGACCAGTCATGCAGATCGAACGCGACGGCAATGGCGACTTCATTCTCGATCCGGCCGAGATCGCCCAGCGTTTCGGCCTGGCGCCCGGGGATTTCCGCCGCCAGCAGGAACAGGGCCTGGTCAAGAGCACCGTCGAAGTGGGCGAGGGCGAGGATGCCGGCACGAGCCGCCTGAGCCTCCGCATCGGCAATCGCATCTGGCGCGCCGTCCTCGAAGAAAACGGGCAAGTGGTTCGCGAGGAACTGAACATCGCCCGCGGGGCTCCCGTCCGCCGCGACGGCACGGCCTGATTCGGTCCCTCGGAAACGAAAAAAAGCCCGCTCCGGGTGAGGGAGCGGGCATGCGGGACGCTTGGCGTCCTGGGAGAGAGGGTCAGGTCAGCCGTCGATGCCGTCGAACAGGTCGCGGGCGGCGGCATTGGTGACGCGGCGGGTTTCCACCTCGTCGCGGCGGCTGGCGAGCAGTTCGGTCGCCATGATCTGTTCGGCGAGATCGGCCGGCAGCGACAGGATCACCCGGCCGTCATTGGCGTTCAGCCCGCCGAGATCGGCCCGCTTGGCGGTGATCATGCCGCCGGCCACCGTATTGTTGGTGTCCGGATCGATCAGGATGAAGGCGCCGGTCGAGCGGTTCTGCTCATAGGGGTCGAAGATCGCCGCCTCGTCGAAGGCGAGATGCACCTTGCCGATGGCGTTCATGGCGAGCGACTCGGCCAGGTTCCACTTGCCCGACTTCAGGTCGAGCTGGGAGACCGGATTGACCTGCACGCGCTGGCGGCGCGAGCCCGACTTCAGCCAGTAGCGCTTGCCCGGCTGGATGCCGTCTGGCTGCAGCGCGACGAGATGCGCGTCGAAGGACAGGCCCGACTGCGGCTGGCTGTCGAGCGAGACGATCATGTCGCCGCGCGACACGTCGACCTGGCGGTCGAGCACCAGGGTGATGGCGTCGCCGGCGACCGCCGCATTGCGCACCAGGTCGAAGGTGACGATCTGCTTGACGTTGGCGATCTGGCCGGACGGCAGGATCACCACGCCGTCGCCGGGCTTCACCGCGCCGCCGGCAACTGTGCCCTGATAGCCGCGGAAGCTTTCGCCCGGGCGGCAGACGCGCTGCACCGGCAGGCGGAAGCCGGTGGTCTGGGCGGAGCGCAGGGTGGCAAGTTCCAGTGCCTCGACCAGTGTCGGGCCGTCGTACCACGGCATGACGGCTGCGCCGGAATAGACGACGTTTTCGCCCTTCAGCGCCGACATCGGGATGGCGGTCACCTGGCGCACGCCGAGCGTCAGCGCCAGTTCCCTGAAATCATGGGCAATCCGGTCGAAGACAGCGCGGTCGTAGCCGACGAGGTCGAACTTGTTGACCGCGAGCACGAACTGCTTGATGCCCATCAGCGAGGCGATGGTCGCGTGACGGCGGGTCTGTTCCAAAAGGCCGGTACGCGCATCAACCAGCAGGATGGCGAGATCGGCGGTCGAGGCGCCGGTCGCCATGTTGCGGGTATACTGCTCGTGGCCGGGTGTGTCGGCGACGATGAAGGAGCGCTTGTCCGAGGCGAAGTAGCGATAGGCGACGTCGATGGTGATGCCCTGTTCGCGCTCCGCCTGCAGGCCGTCGAGCAAAAGCGCGAAGTCGGGCAGCCCGAGGTCGTTCTGCTTGCCCGAATCGCGGTGGAGCGTCGCGGCCTGGTCTTCATTGACCGCCTTGGTGTCCAATAGCAGGCGGCCGATCAGCGTCGACTTGCCATCGTCGACCGAGCCGCAGGTGATGAGGCGCAGCGGGCGCGAATCGCGGGTGACGAAGGCCGGATGGACTTGCGGAAGCTCGGCGGCGAGGGCGGTAATGGCGGCGGTCATCTCAGAAATATCCTTCGCGTTTCTTCTTCTCCATCGATCCCGACTGGTCGCGGTCGATGGCCCGGCCCTGGCGCTCGGACACGGTGGCGATTTCAAGCTCGGCGATCACTTCGTCCAACGTCGAGGCGGTGGACCGGATGGCGCCGGTGAGCGGGAAGCAGCCGAGCGTGCGGAAGCGGATCATGCCTTCCTGCTTGACTTCGCCGGGCAGCAGTTCGAGGCGCGGATCCTCGGCGAGGATCATCATGCCGTCACGCTCCACGTAAGGCCGCTTCTTGGCGTAGTAGAGCGGCACCAGCGGAATGTCTTCCGCCTGGATGTAGCGCCAGATGTCGACCTCGGTCCAGTTCGACAGCGGGAAGGCGCGCACGCTCTCGCCGCGGCGGATCTGGCCGTTGTAGATGTTCCACAGCTCGGGCCGCTGGTTGCGTGGGTCCCAGCGATGGTCGGGCGTGCGGAAGGAATAGATGCGCTCCTTGGCGCGGCTCGCCTCCTCGTCGCGGCGCGCACCGCCGAAGGCGGCGTCGAACTGGCCGGCGTCGAGCGCCTGGCGCAGGCCTTCCGTCTTCATGATGTCGGTATAGAGCGCCGAACCATGGCTGAACGGGGTGACGCCTTCGGCCGCGCCGCGCGGATTGATGTGCTCGATCAGGTCGAGGTCGTAGCGTTCGACGATCTCGTCGCGAAAGGCGATCATCTCGGCGAACTTCCAGCCGGTGTTCACATGCAGCAGCGGGAAGGGCACGCGGCCGGGATAGAAGGCCTTGCGCGCCAGGTGCAGCAGCACGGACGAATCCTTGCCGATCGAATAGAGCATGACCGGCTTCTCGAACTCGGCGGCCACTTCGCGGAAGATGTGGATCGCCTCGTTCTCGAGCGCCTTCAGATGCGGATCGAGCGGCGGCTTGGCCGGCTGGTCCTTGGAATGGGGATCGAATTCCGAATGATGCATTGTTTCTTGTCCTTGGCGCCCGGTGATGCCGGGTATCATTTGGTCGGGCCTTGCCCCTCATCCGGCTGCCGCCACCTTCTCCCCCGCAGGCGGGGAGAAGGGACTTGCTGCGCCGTCTCCGTCCCCTCTCCCCATTCACGGGGAGAGGGTCAGGGTGAGTGGCAAATGCCGCTAAAATCAGGCCGGCGTGCGTTCCAGCGGCGTCGCTGCCGCTTCCGGCACATGCAGGCCGCATTCGCGCTTCTCGTCGTTCTCCCACCACCAGCGACCGGCGCGTTCGCTCTCGCCGGGTTTGATCGCCCGGGTGCACGGCTCGCAGCCGATCGAGGGATAGCCGCGCTTATGCATCGGATTGGTCGGCACCGCCTCGGCCTCGACATAGGCGTCGATATCGGCGAGCGACCAGTCGGCCAGCGGGTTCACCTTGATGAGATCGCGTTCCGCGTCGTATTCGGCAAACGGCGTGGCCGCCCGGTTGCCGGACTGGCCGCGGCGAAGGCCGGTGACCCAGATCGCGGCGCCGGAAAGGGCCTTGGCGAGCGGCACCAGCTTGCGCACATGACAGCAGGCGTGGCGTGCCTCGACGCTTTCATAGAAGCCGTTCAGGCCGTATTTCGCCGCATAGGCGTCGATGTCGTCCTGTTCCGGATGGAAGCGTCTGATCTCGATGCCGAAGCGCTCTTCGGTCTCGCCGATCAGATCGACCGTTTCCTTGAACAGGCGGCCGGTCTCGAGCGTCGAAACTTCGATCGGCAGCCGTGCCAGGCCGATCGCGGCGGTGATCACCTGATCCTCGATGCCGAGGCTGGTGGTGAAGACGGCGCGGCCGCCGAACGCGGCGACCAGCGCCAGCCGACCGGAAAGGTCGAGGCTGGCCAGTTCGGCATCGAGCCGTGCCGCGCGCATCTGCTGGTCTTGGGAGGTCATGTGTCGATCCTGCTAGCTGAGCTGTATGAAAGTATCGCAACAAAATGCCGGCAGGACGAGAAACAGCCATTCCCAAACAGCTGGGCCGACGAGCAAATATCTCTCTCGCGGGCGGATTCGGAAGAAAAGCCGCCGCGGCGCCCGCTTGCTTGTCCGTCCGCCACAATAGCCGGCGCCAATTTGTTTTTCCATGCGAATTGGGCTAAACGCTGCGAAACAGGCGGTCGCCGGACCGCACCGGCCAGCAATCGGTTCCTCGATGATTTCGCAGAAAGCCAAATACGCCTTGCGAGCGCTTTCGGCCTTGGCACGCGCCGAGGCCGGCGAACCCTTGCAGATTTCCGACATCGCCGATCGGCAGAACATCCCGAAGAAGTTCCTCGAGCAGATCCTGCTGGACCTGAAGCGCAGCGGCCTGGTCACCAGCCGCCGCGGCAAGCAGGGCGGCTATCTCCTGCTGCGGCCCGCGGACGAGATCACCTATGGAGAGGTGCTACGCCTGATCGACGGGCCGATCGCGCCGCTGCCCTGCCTGTCGCTCACCGCCTATCGCCGCTGCGAGGACTGCAACGGTGAAAGCGATTGCGAGGTCCGCCATGTCTTTGCCCGCGTCGCCGACGAGACGCGCGCCGTGCTGTTTTCCACGACGATCGCCGATGCCCTCAACGGGCACGAAGCCCGGATCGCGGCCGAGGAAACGGTCTGAGCCTGCCGCCGGGCCGGAAAATAATTCGCGCCGGTGCCCGCGGTCGGCGGTTTTCGCCAACGTGACTTTTCTGTGACATCGCTGTTTGGCGAACGAAATTACCTGCGTTCTTGCATCGAGGGCGGTCCGGCGTTTTCCCTCGCCCTGCGGCTCAGGGTACTGTTTTGCTATTTTTTGGCTCGCGTTGACTAACACGACCTGTCCAGTAGTCTTAACCTCAGGAAATGAGGAAAGGAGAGGTTGCGATGAACAGCTTTACGAAACAGTTGGGCAGGTTCCTTGTCGGGCTATCGCTGTCTACGGGTCTCGTCGTTTCGGCCCATGCCGAGACGAGCCTGCTGAATGTCTCCTATGACCCAACCCGGGAACTCTACAAGGAGTACAACGCCGCCTTCGCCAAACACTGGCAGGCCGAGACCGGCGAGCAGGTTTCCATCCAGCAGTCCCATGGCGGTTCCGGCAAGCAGGCCCGCTCGGTGATCGACGGACTGGACGCCGATGTCGTGACGCTGGCGCTCGAAGGCGACATCGACGCCATCGCCGAAAAGACCGGCAAGATCGCCAAGGACTGGCGCGGCCGTCTGGAAAACAACTCTTCGCCCTACACGTCGACCATCGTCTTCCTGGTGCGCAAGGGCAATCCCAAGGCGATCCACGACTGGGGCGACCTGGTGAAGGGCGACGTGCAGATCGTCACCCCCAATCCGAAGACCTCCGGCGGCGCCCGCTGGAACTACCTGGCCGCCTGGGCCTGGGCCCACAAGCAGTATGGCGGCGACGAAACGAAGATCCGCGAATACATCACCGAGCTCTTCAAGCGCGCTCCCGTGCTCGATACCGGCGCGCGGGGTGCCCTGACGACGTTTGCCCAGCGCCAGATCGGCGACGTATTGCTCGCCTGGGAAAACGAGGCCTATCTGGCCGGTGCCGAATTCGGTGAAGACTCTTTCGAGATCGTCGCGCCGCCGCAGTCGATCCTCGCCGAACCGCCGGTTGCCGTGGTCGATGGCAATGTCGACGCAAAGGGCACCCGCAAGGTCGCCGAGGCCTATCTTCAGTACCTCTATTCGGAGGAAGGCCAGAAGATCGCGGTCAAGCACTTCTACCGTCCTTCCAAGCCGGAACTCGTGGCGGCGGAAGACCTGGCGAAATTCGCCAAGATCGATCTCGTCACGATCGACGATCCGATCTTCGGCGGCTGGGCCAAGGTGCAGCCCGCCCACTTCGCCGATGGCGGAATCTTCGACCAGATCTACAAGCCGGCCCGATAGCCGACCGTCCATCCGCCGGACAAGCCCCGACCTCTCGACGAGGCCGGGGCTTGTCGCTGGCGCAATTCGCGGCATTATGGACTACGGGACACGGGAATGACGACAGGACGAACCATGAAGAACTGGCGCCAGCCGAGCATCCTGCCGGGCTTCGGGCTGACGCTCGGCTACACGATCTTCTACCTGACGGTGATCATCCTGATCCCGCTGGTGGGTCTGGTCTGGCGCTCCGCCTCGCTCGGCTGGGAGGAGTTCTTCGCCATCGCCACCGACGAGCGCACCATGCTCGCCCTGAAGGTAAGCTTCGGCTCGGCGTTGGTGGCCGGCGCCATCAATGCCGTGTTCGGCGTTATCGTCGCCTGGGTGCTGGTGCGCTATGATTTTCCCGGCCGCCGCCTGCTCGACGCGGTGGTCGATCTGCCCTTCGCCCTGCCGACCGCCGTCGCCGGTATCTCGCTGGCCGCGCTCTATGCGCCGAACGGCTGGATCGGCTCGCTGCTGGCGCCGCTCGGTATCAAGATCGCCTTCACGCCGGTCGGCATCGTCGTGGCGCTCGTCTTCGTCGGCCTGCCCTTCGTCGTGCGCACGGTGCAGCCGGTGATGGAGGAGCTCGACCGCGAGGTCGAGGAGGCCTCGGCCACGCTCGGCGCCACCCGCTTCCAGACGCTGCGGCTCGTCGTCCTTCCGGCGCTGACCCCGGCGATCCTCACCGGTTTCGCGCTCGCCTTCGCCCGCGGCGTCGGAGAATACGGCTCCGTCATCTTCATCGCCGGCAATATTCCTTACGTCTCCGAGATCGCGCCGCTCCTGATCGTCATCCGGCTTGAAGAGTTTAACTATGCCGGCGCCACGGCGATCGCCTGCATCATGCTGGTGATCTCGTTCGCCATGCTGCTGTTCATCAACCTGCTGCAGATGTGGAGCCGGAGGAGATACGCCAATGTCCGCTAAATCCGCCTCCATGGCCAAGCCCCGTTTCCGCGACGCGTCGACCGAAAGCCCGCTTGCGCGCTTCTCGCTGATGGCCGTGGCGCTGGCCTTCATGGCCTTCGTCCTGCTCCTGCCGCTCCTTCTGGTGTTCATCGAAGCCTTCCGCGAGGGCGTTCCGGCCTTCGTCGAAGCGCTGGGCGACCCGGATACGCTCTCGGCGATCCAGTTGACCCTGACGGTCGCGGCGATTGCCGTGCCGCTCAACCTGGTCTTCGGCGTGGCCGCCGCCTGGGCGATCGCCAAGTTCGAGTTCAAGGGCAAGACCTTCCTGATCACCCTGATCGACCTGCCGTTCTCCATCTCTCCGGTCATATCCGGCTTGGTATATGTGCTGCTGTTCGGCTCGCAGAGTGTGCTTGGTCCGTTCCTCAAGAGCTACGGCATCGAGATTCTGTTTGCCGTGCCCGGCATCGTGCTCGCCACCGTCTTCGTCACCTTCCCCTTCGTCGCCCGCGAACTGATCCCGCTGATGCAGGAACAGGGCACCGGCGACGAGGAGGCGGCGCTGTCGCTCGGGGCCAGCGGTTGGCGGACCTTCTGGTACGTGACGCTGCCCAACATCAAATGGGGCCTGCTCTACGGCGTCCTGCTCTGCAACGCCCGCGCCATGGGCGAGTTCGGTGCCGTCTCGGTGGTCTCCGGCCATGTACGGGGGCTGACCGAAACCATGCCGCTGCATGTCGAGGTCCTCTACAACGAATACAACTTCGTCGCGGCCTTCGCCGTCTCGACGCTCCTTGCTCTCCTTGCCCTCGTGACGCTGGCGCTGAAGACCGTTCTGGAACTTCGCTACGGCCACGCGATCGCCGGCAGCCGCAAACACTGAAAGGTCCTCCCGATGGATGTCACGATCACCAATATCCGCAAGGAGTTCGGCCAGTTTCCGGCACTCTACGACCTGTCGCTGTCGATCCGCTCGGGCGAGCTGATCGCGCTACTCGGCCCCTCCGGCTCCGGCAAGACGACGCTTTTGCGTCTGATCGCCGGGCTCGAACAGCCGACCGCCGGCAAGATCTTCTTCGGCGAGGAGGATGCCTCGGAAAAGAGCGTGCAGGAGCGCCACATCGGCTTCGTCTTCCAGCACTACGCGCTGTTCCGCCACATGACGGTCGCGGAAAACATCGCGTTCGGCCTGAAGGTGCGCCCCAAGGCCAGCCGCCCGCCGGCCCACGAGATCAGGAAGCGCGTCTCGGACCTGCTCGATATGGTGCATCTGTCGGGTCTGGAGAAGCGCTATCCGGCGCAGCTCTCCGGCGGCCAGCGCCAGCGCGTGGCGCTCGCCCGCGCCATGGCGATCGAGCCGACCGTGCTGCTTCTCGACGAGCCCTTCGGCGCGCTCGACGCCAAGGTGCGCAAGGAACTGCGCCGCTGGCTGAAGGAATTCCACGACCGCACCGGCCACACGACCTTCTTCGTCACTCACGATCAGGAAGAGGCACTGGAACTCGCCGACCGCGTCGTGGTGATGAGCCAGGGCCGGGTCGAGCAGGTCGGCACCGCCGACGACGTCTACGACACGCCCAATTCGCCCTTCGTCTTCTCCTTCATCGGCGAGTCCTCGCATGTGCCCGTTACGGTCCGCGACAAGACCGTGCTGTTCCAGGGCGAGCCGATCGGCACGACCGAGAACGGCCAAGGACCGGGCGAACTGTTCTTCCGCCCGCAGGATGTCGTCGTCACCACCGACAGCCACTCGCTCTACGGCAAGGTCACCGCCTGCCGCCGCCTCGCCGGCACCCGCATCGCCGAAATCGACGTCGCCAATGACGGCCACGAGCCCTACCATCTCGAGATCGAAGTGCCCCTCGACGCCCCCGTCGCCGTCGGCGCCGACATCCGTTTCCGTCCGACGAGGTGGAAGCTGTTCGGGCAGTGAAGGTACGGATTCGATTCTCATGACGGTGGGCGGCGGGCTTTAAAGCGGACCGCATCGGATGTATATCATGGTGCGATATCAGATTGGACGTTTCGCCATGCGCACGCTCGTAGACATCGATGACAAGGCCCTGACCGCACTGGACCAGATCGCACGGCGCCAACGCGTGTCTCGAGCCTCCCTCATCCGGGAAGCCGTCAGCGATCTCCTGGCCAAGAAACAGCGTCCGGAGGAACAGGCCGCCTTTGGTCTTTGGGGCGAGGCGGGTGTTGACGGCTTGGCCTACCAGAAGGCACTGCGGGAAGAATGGTAGCGGCGCTGTTCGATACCAATATCCTGATCGACTACCTGAACGGCATCCCGCAGGCGAGGGAAGAACTCGACCACTATGAGGAGAGGGCGATCAGCATCGTCACCTGGATGGAAGTCATGGTCGGCGCGCCGGCACCGCTCGCCGACGCGACCCGATCCTTTCTCTCCGGTTTCGAAGTGATCCAACTGGAAGAATCAGTGGCGGAAAAGGCGGTCGAACTGCGGCGCATGCACCGCATCAAGCTGCCCGATGCGATCATCTGGGCCAGCGCCGACATTCGCGGTGCGATCCTGGTCACGCGCAACAGCAAGGATTTTCCTCCGGACAATCCCGGAATGCGCATACCCTACCAGTTGTGAGAGCGGCGGAACCGATTGAGTTCACCTTCGCCCAAGGTTGACCGTCTTCGCACCCGACTGTACCATGCATCGCATTTGCAACGCAGGAGGTTTCCATGAAGACCGCGACGCTTCCCTCTCTCCGTGTCGATCCCGAATTGCGGGCCGCCGCCGAAAGCGTGCTCGAAGAGGGTGAAAGCCTTTCAGCCTTTGTCGAGAATTCGGTGAAGGCGCAGATCCGCTATCGTAAGACCCAGGCCGAATTCATTGCCAGGGGACTGGCGGCCCGTGAGCATGGAAAGAAGACGGGCATCTATTTCGATGCCGACGAGGTTCATGCCGAACTGAGGGCCATGCTCGCGGCCAAGAAGGCCGAGCTCGGGCAATGAGCTATAAATTGCGCTACAGTTTGGAAGCGCGCGCGGACATCAAACGTCTCTACGCCTTCCTGCTGCAGCGGGATGCCGTGGCCGCTGAGAAGGCGGTGGAGGTCATCATCCGGACGATAGACGGGCTCCGCGAATTTCCCTTTGCCGCGCGCAAGGCGCCCGGGGACGACAGTTTCCTGCGAGAACTGATCATCCCCTTTGGCGCGGGCGGCTATGTTGCCCTCATCGAAATCGAGGACGCTAAGACAGTGACTATCCTCGCCGTCCGCCATCAGCGCGAGGACGACTACCACTGAGCCTTAGCGGTCGCTCGTCTGCCAGCGCGGATTGGTCCACGGTTCCTGGTTGGAACGGGGCAGGGGTTGTTTACCGAGGATGTGGTCGGAGGCCTTCTCCCCGGTCATGATCGACGGGCCGTTGAGGTTGCCATAGGTCACGTGCGGGAAGATCGAGCTGTCGGCCACCCGCAGTCCATCGACGCCGATTACCCGGCATTCCGGATCGACAACCGCCATCGGATCGTCGGCGCGGCCCATTCTGGCGGTGCCGCAGGGGTGATAGGCGCTTTCCAGGTGTTCGCGCAGGAAGGCGTCGATCTGTTCGTCGCTCTGCACGCCTTTCCCCGGCTGGATTTCCGGACCGCGGAAGTCGTCAAATGCCTTCTGGCCAAAGATCTCGCGGGTGAGCCGCACGCAGTGGCGGAACTTCTCCCAGTCTTCCGGATGGCTCATATAGTTGAAGCGGATCACCGGATCGGCCATCGGGTCGGGCGAGCGCAGCGTGACGGCACCGCGCGACTTCGACAGGTTGTAGCCGACATGCACCTGGAACCCGTGGCTCTTCGCCGCCGCCTTGCCGTCATAGGAGATGGCGACCGGCAGGAAGTGATACTGGATGTCCGGCTGCTTCAGACCCGGCGCCGAGCGCAGGAAGGCGCAGGCCTCGAACTGGTTGGAGGCGCCGAGCCCGCCCTTGGACAACAGCCATTGCGCGCCCGCGACCCCCTGCCAGAACCACGGCAGCCACGAATAGAGCGAGACCGGCTTGGTCGAGACCTGCTGGAAATAGAATTCCATATGGTCCTGCAGATTGGCGCCGACGCCGGGGCGGTCGGCGACCACCTCGATCCCCATGTCCTTCAGATGCGCCGCCGGTCCGATGCCGGACAGCATCAGCAGCTTCGGCGAGTTGAACGACGAGGCCGAGACGATCACCTCGCGATTGGCGCGCACCACCTCGATCTTTCCGTTGCGCTCGATCTCCACGCCGACCGCGCGGCCGTTCTCGATGATGACGCGGCGCGCGAAGCAGCGGGTGAGCGACACGTTCGGCCGCTTCAGTGCCGGTTTCAGATAGGCATTGGCCGCCGACCAGCGCCGACCCTTGTAGATCGTCTGCTCCATCAGGCCAAAACCCTCCTGCTTGGAGCCGTTATAGTCCTCGGTCAGCTCGAAGCCGGCCTGCTCGCCGGCCTTGATGAAGGCATGGAAGAGGGGGTTGTTGACCGGCCCGCGCCGCACATGCAGCGGCCCGTCGGTTCCCCGCCATCCGGTCTCGCCCCCGTCGGACGTCTCCATCCGCTTGAAATAGGGCAGCACGTCGGCATAGGCCCAGCCGCGTGCGCCGAGCTCTTCCCAGCGGTTATAGTCCTCGGCATGTCCCCGAACATAGACCAGGCCGTTGATCGAGGACGATCCACCGATCACCTTGCCGCGCGGCGCGGTGATGCGCCGGTTGTTGAGGTTCGGCTCGGGCTCCGACAGGTAACCCCAATTGTAGCGCTTCATGCTCATCGGCCAGGCGAGCGCCGCAGGCATCTGGATGAACGGCCCGACATCCGACCCGCCATATTCCAGCACCAGCACGGTGTGCTTGCCGTCCTCCGACAGGCGATAGGCGATGGCGGACCCCGCCGAGCCGGAACCGATGATGATGTAATCTGCGTTCTGCATGGTGTTGGCCCGCTCAAGCTCTTCTAAGCATGGTTGAAGTTTGTGCCGCTAATCCGCACGTACCGGTTGATTTCACTCCCGACGACGCGTTCTCTTGGCGTGAAAAGACAATGACTGATTGGCAGGTTGCATGGCCACGAATGGCTTTCACGACAGGTTGGTGCGGAAGCTGAGCGTGATCGAGCATGCCCGGCTGGCCAATGAGGACAAGCGCAGGCGAGATCGGAGGCCTGTCCGTGGCGGATCTTTGCGTGAATTTTGGAGGGATTTCTCGCGAGAGATGCAACGGGGATTTGGCACGAGTCTTCGCGCCGCCACGGTAATTTGTGCATTCGTCCTGCTTGGTGTGCTGGCTGGTCACGTATCCGGCCTGTTGTTCGTCCTCTGGCTGGCTGTGACCTGCGGTCTGTTGGTCTATGTCGCCGGCAAGACCCTGCACATCTTCTATGTGTTGATCGCTGCCTTGGTGACGTTCGTCACTTGGAAGGGCACACGGTGACGCAACAATCATCAGACTGTCGCTCGATTTTCTGAAGACGGCGCTGTCTGTCATGAGGTCAGACCGAGAGTTGCTTGGTGAGACGCGAGTTGGCGATTGGAAAGGGACGGATGGCGAAAGAGCGCTTCACCAGCAAGCTCACCAATCGCTTGCTGAGTATCACGGTCGCCGAGAGCGAAGCGTCGCGCCGTCGCGAGCAGGCAGCCGCTGGCCTGAGCATCTACCGTGACCGCCGCGATGTGCGCCTGCCGTTCTACCGGATGCGCATCAATCAGAAGCGCAAGCTCTATATTGCCTTCGGGTTGCTTTGGGCCATCGTTGTCCACGCCGTGTTTGGTATAAATCTGACCTTCTGCGCGATTGCCTTTGGAGCATGTGGCTTCCTCATTTTTGAATGGAAGCGTCGGCAGCGAGAAAAATGGGAGCAGCATTTCGATTGAGCTGGAGCCGATGATGAAGTCTGCGTTTTGCATCAGACGTTAGCTCCTCGGAAGTGCGGCAGGGCAGAGGCGGGTGGAGTTGACCTGGCAGGGTCTGACGATCTACGAATCTGAGACGGATTGGAGTGCTGAGAATGGGTGAACAGAAGTCTCGTGAAGCCAGATCGCCACAGCGCGACAAAACTCTCTCTTTGGAGCGCGATTGCCGGGACGACTATGGCGAGAACAACAAGTCGCGCCGCAAGAATATTCCACTCTTTAAGGCCCAGTCGAACCGGCGGGCACGTCATGCCGCGAAGGTCGCGATTGAAATGGTGGATGACCGGCCGGATGCGCTGGACACCCGCCTGGCGAACGCAGACTGGAAGGCCTCTCATCCGTTCAAGACAAAGCATCCGGATCGTCCCCTCGGAGAATGTCTCGAACGGCGCAAGCCTCGCTGATCGGTTGGCGCATCACATCGCACCTCAATACGGCGCCTCGCACTTGCCCATGCCGACATAGACCGTCTTCAGCTCGGTATAGTGCTCCAGCGCGGCGGCCGAATTCTCACGCCCGAAGCCGGATTGCTTCGATCCGCCGAACGGCATCTCCACCGGGCAGAGATTGTAGGTGTTGATCCACAGCGTGCCGGCTTCAAGCTCGTCGACCACGCGGTGGGCGCGGGTGATGTCGGCGGTGAAGACGCCGCCGGCCAGACCGAATTCACTGGCATTGGCCCGCGCGATCACGTCCGCCTCGTCCTCGAAGTCGAGCACGCACATGACCGGGCCAAAGATCTCTTCGCGGGCGATGGTCATGTCGTCGGACACGTCGGAAAACACGGTCGGTTGGACGAAATAGCCCTCGCCCGAGACATTGTTGGGAATGCCGCCGCCAGTCAAAAGCGTGGCGCCCTCGGCCTTGCCCTTGGCGATGTAGCCGAGCACCTTCTCGCGCTGCGCCCAGGACACCAGCGGACCCATCTGGGTCACCTCGTCCTGCGGATCGCCGATCAGGATCGCCTCGGTGCGCTCCTTCAGGCGGGCGAGGAACTTCTCCTTGATCCCCGTGTGCACGAAGACGCGCGTGCCGTTCGAGCAGACCTGGCCGGTGGAATAGAAATTGGCGAGCATGGCGCCGGAGATCGCGCTTTCGATATCGGCGTCGTCGAAGATGATCAGCGGCGACTTGCCGCCGAGCTCCATGGTGACGTGCTTGAGCAGGCCGGCGGCGGCACCCGCGACCTTGCGCCCGGTCGGCACCGAGCCGGTGAGCGACACCTTGGCGACGTCGGGGTGCGAAACCAGCAGCGGGCCGGTGTCGCGGTCGCCCTGGATGACGTTGTAGACGCCCTTGGGCAGTCCGGCCTCGATCAGGATCTCGGCGATCTTCAGCGCCCCGAGCGGGGTCACTTCCGACGGCTTGAACACCATGGCATTGCCGGCGGCAAGGGCCGGCGCGCCCTTCCAGCAGGCGATCTGCTGCGGATAGTTCCACGCGCCGATGCCGACGACCACGCCGAGCGGCACGCGCTTGGTATAGGCCCAGTCGCCGCCCAGCGGGATCTGGCTGCCGTTCAGCGCCGTCGGCGCGATGCCGCCGAAGAATTCGAAGCTGTCGGCGCCCGAGGTCGGGTCGGCGACGATCGTCTCCTGGATCGGCTTGCCGGTGTCGAGCGTTTCCAGCTCCGAAAGCGCGCGGTTGCGCGTCCGCATGATCTCGGCGGCGCGCTTGAGGATGCGGCCGCGCGCCATGGGGCTCATGGCCGCCCATTCCTTCTGCGCCCGCTTGGCCGCGGCGATCGCCTTCTCGACGATGGCCGGGGTCGCGGCATGCAGCTTGGCGATCACCTCGCCGGTGGCGGGATAGATGCTCTCGATGACGGTGCCGTCGGTATCCTCGACATACTCCCCGTCGATGAAGTGAGAGGCTTTCGGCTGTGCGCGCATGATCGACCCCGGTCTGGCAATGGCTCGGTAATTCTTCGGTGAGCCAAGCATATAAGCGGGCCTTGGACCAGAGTCCCCTTTTACCGGGGTCACATTCCGTTCCGTTTGCGACACATCCCGGTCACTTGCAAACGCCGGCCGTCGGTGCGTGACGATTTAAACATAGATTGACAATCTATCTTTTGCGGCGCAGGTTCGAAATCTCATTCTTAGGAAAGACAGGCGGGCAGACGGGTGATCGAAGAAAGCCGGATCGACAGGACCATCGTCATTGACGGCATTCCCTTGCCCGAACTCCTGGACGAGCCGATGGTGCGCGCCGTGGTCCACGGTTTCTACGACGAGATCCTGCGCGACGATCTGCTGGGTCCGGTCTTTTCCGAAGCGATTGCCGCCGAGGCCTGGCCTCGGCATCTCGAGAAGATGTGCGATTTCTGGTCGGCGACGCTTCTGCGCACATCACGTTATGACGGCCGGCCGCTGCCGCCGCATCTGGCGATCCAAGGTCTCGACGAACGGCATTTCCGCCGCTGGCTGTCGCTGTTTCGCGCCACCGTGCGGCGGCTCTGTCCGCCCGAGGTGGCGCAATTGTTCATGAACAGGGCTCTGCGCATCGCCCACAGCTTCCGCCTGGCGATCGCGTTCCATCGTGGTGAGAACGCGCTCCACATCCAGCCGATCGCCGAGGACGCTCTGTGACCGGGGCGGGACGCGGAGCAGGAGAGTCGCAGCAGGGAGCCCGACCATGCGTCTGACGAGTTTTTCCGACTATGCCCTGCGCATGCTGATGTTCGCCGCATCGAGCGGCGAGAAGACATTCACGATCGAGGCGGCCTCGCGCGCCTTCGGCGTCTCGCGGACCCATCTCAACAAGGTCGCCAACACGCTGACACGCGGCGGTTTCCTCACCGCCCTGCGCGGACGCTCGGGAGGCCTGGTCCTCGCCCGCTCCGCCGAAACGATCCGCATCGGCGATGTCGTGCGGCTGACGGAGCCGGATTTTGCCGTCGTCGAATGTTTTGCCACGGGCAATCAGTGTGTGTTGACGCGGGCCTGCAAGCTTTCGGGCATGATGGGCGAGGCGATCGGCTCCTTCCTGTCGACGCTGGACCGCTACACGCTCGCCGACATCGTCCTCGCACCCACGGCCTTCGCCGCCATCCTGCCGGACGCGCCGGAGAGGCCTCGCCGATCCTATCGCCGCAAGACGGCGGCGGTCACTGCGGCCGGTGACGCCGTGCCACTTTCGCCGGACACCCTGCCTGACCCATCCACGCCCTGACCCAAGGAGAACAACCATGGTCGAGACCCCCAAGAACGACGCCCCGAAGATCCTGACGGCCCAGCCGATCGACGGCGGCAGTTCGCTTTTGCCGATGCTGGTGGTTGGCCTGGTCATGGTCACCGTCGGCTATGCCGTGCTGATGATGTTCGTCTGAGAGCCGCGTTCAGCAGCTCACCCCTCCTGGCCCATACGGACAGCCGCGCGCGCCGCGACGGTCACGGCCGCGCCTCCGGTGCATGACACACAACCTTCATTAAACCTTCACACTGCAGAAAGGTTTTCTTGACGAATTGCAAGGCAACCTCGCCGGCATAAAAAACAATGGATTTTGGAGAAAGATCATGGTTCCGGGCGCCGCGGTGGAGACGGGCATCTTGCGCCGCTTTGCCAATGACCAGTTGCTGACCCTCGCCAAGCTCGTCGTCGAAAATGCCCTGCAGCCGATCGTCGAGGTCGGCACCGGCGCCGTGTTCGGCTATGAGAGCCTGATGCGCGGTCACGACCGGATCGGCTTCGACAGTCCGCTTGATCTGCTCGACCAGGCCGCTGCCGCCGGCCATCTGATGGCGCTGGAGCAGATGGTGGCGAGCCGGGCGCTCGCCAAGTTCGCGACCCTGCCCAATTTTTCCGACACGACGCTCTTCCTCAATCTCGACGTCCGCCTGATCGCCCGCGGCGACGAGCTGATCGACAGCGTGCTGCAGCACCTGCGCCAGGCCAATATTCCGCCCTCGTCGATCTGCTTCGAGCTGTCGGAGCGTTTCGACAATACCAGCGTGCCGGAATTCGCCGGCCTCGTGGCGCGGCTGCGGAAATCCGGCTTCAAGCTGGCGATCGACGATTTCGGCGTTGGCCATGGCGAGATGAAGCTGCTCTGCGATTATCCGCTCGACTATGTGAAGATCGACCGCCATTTCATCGCCGGCCTCGATGGCAATCCGCGCAAGCGCCACCTGGTCAAGAACATCGTCAATTTCTGCCATGTGCTCGGCGTTCGGGTGATTGCCGAGGGCATCGAGACCGAGGCCGAATTCATCGCCTGCCGTGAATTCGGCGTCGACCTCGTGCAGGGCTGGTTCATCGCCCGCCCGACCACGCTGATGAACGAGCTGAAGCCCTCCTTTCCGCATCTGCAGGAGATCGGCAAGGTGCGCCGCAGCGCCCAGTCGCTCGACGAGATCCTCATCCGCCGGCAGATCGAGCACATGCCGACGGTGTTCGAGCACGAGAGCATCGACAGCGTCTTCGACCTCTTCCGCCGCAATCCGCGCCAGTCCTTCTTCCCCGTGCTCAACGCCAATGGCGAACCGCGCGGCATCATCAACGAGTTCCATCTGAAGGAATTCATCTACCAGCCCTTCGGCCGCGACCTGTTGAAGAACAAGGTCTACGAGCGGTCGATCTCGCATTTCGTCGAGCGCGCGCCGATCGTCGGCCTCGATGCCGATGCAGAACGGCTGATGTCAATCTTCGCCAACATGGACGGCTCCGACTGCGTCATCCTGACGGAAAACATGCGTTATGCCGGCGTCGTCTCGGCCGCCTCGCTGATCCGCATCATCAACGAGAAACAGCTGAAGACCGCGCAGGACCAGAACCCGCTGACCGGGCTGCCCGGCAACCGAGCCATCCGTGATCTCATGCAGGATTTTGCCCGCGACGGCGATGATACCCGCTTCTTCTGCTATTGCGACTTCGACCACTTCAAGCCGTTCAACGACCATTACGGCTTCCAGAGCGGCGACCACGCCATCTCGCTGTTTGCCGCCCTGCTCAGGCGTTATTTCTTCGCCGAGGGCGATTTCCTTGGTCATGTCGGCGGCGACGACTTCTTCATCGGCCTGCGCGACTGGACGCGCGGCGAACTGAGCGAAATCCTCGATCGCCTCCTCTCCGATTTTCACGACGACGTGGTCGAGCTCTATTCCGAGGACGATCGCGCGCTGGGCCGCATCCAGGGCCAGGACCGCCACGGCCGCGACCGCGAATTTCCGCTGATGCGCTGCTCGATCGGTGTGCTGGAACTGCCGCAGGGCTTGGTGATCGACGACGTCAACCGGGTCTCGTCGGAGATCGCCGAACTGAAGAAGAAGGCGAAGAGCAGCGACAGCGGCCTGGTGATCGACCTCTATTCGGGGCGCTAGGGGCACTGCCTCAAAGCGCCGCAAAAGGTCGCCGCGTCAATGAGCCTCCTTTCCAGATCGCGGGCCATGCCCTATGTCGGAAGCCTCCGACGCGAGTGATAGGAGTTCCGCCATGCCGCTTCCCGCCTCCATGCGTTTCGTCGACCTGCCGTCCTTCGGTGCGGCCGAGGTCATGACCCTTGCCACCGGTCCCCTGCCTGCGCCAAGGCCCGGCGAGATCCTGGTCCGCGTCGAAGCGGCCGGCGTCAACCGCCCGGATGTCGCGCAGCGCCAGGGCACCTATCCGGCGCCCAAGGATGCAAGCCCTGTGCTCGGGCTGGAGATTGCCGGCGAGGTGGTGGCGTTCGGCGAAGGGGTCACCGAATTCGCCATCGGCGACAAGGTTTGCGCGCTCGCCAATGGCGGCGGCTATGCCGAATATTGCGTGGTTCCCGCCGGCCAGGCGCTGCCCTGGCCGAGCGGTTTTGACGCGGTGAAGGCCGCGGCCCTGCCGGAAACCTTCTTCACCGTCTGGGCCAATCTCTTCCAGATGGCGGGGCTCACCGAAGGCGAGACCGTGCTGATCCACGGAGGTACCTCGGGCATCGGCACCACCGCAATCCAGCTGGCCACGGCCTTCGGTGCCGACGTCTTCGCCACCGCAGGCTCGGACGATAAGTGCAAGGCTTGCGTCGATCTCGGCGCCAGGCGCGCAATCAACTACAAGACCGAGGATTTCGTCGAAGTCATCAAGGCCGAGACGGATCGGCGTGGCGTCGATGCCGTGCTAGACATGATCGGCGCCGCCTATTTCCAGAAGAACCTCTCCTGTCTCGCCAAGGACGGCTGCCTGTCGATCATCGCCTTCCTCGGCGGCGCCGTCGCCGACAAGGTCGATCTCTCGCCCATCATGGTCAAGCGCCTGACCGTCACCGGCTCCACCATGCGCCCGCGCACCGCCGAGGAGAAACGCGGCATCCGCGACGAACTCGTCGCCGAGGTCTGGCCGCTGCTCGAAGCCGGCACCGTCGCCCCCGTCATCCACACCGTCCTGCCCTTCGACGACGTCGCCGAGGCGCATCGGCTGATGGAGAGCTCGCAGCATATCGGTAAGATCGTGATGACGCTGGGGTGAGGGCGGGGGAGACTCCCCGGCGCAGTCCCAGTATAACGGAACTTGGGCGTCTTCCGTTGGGGGCGCATTGCTGTCGTCACGAAGTGTCAACTGATAACCCGGTGCCGATGTCTGCGATACGAAAAGCGAAATCGACAAGTCTGCCGGCCCCCTATCTGAAGCGCCTCTGGGTGCGGGAGGATGCTCGGCTGGGCGAGCAGTATCCGTTCGACCTGCCTTGGCTCGACCAGGATTTTGCGCTCGATTTCGCGACACCGGTGACGATCATCGTGGGTGAGAACGGCACTGGAAAATCCACCCTCATCGAGGCCGTGGCTGCGTTGTGCGGCTATGACGAGGCCGGGGGCGGCAAGGGTTACAGACCGGTTGACCACTCGCGTGCGCTGGACCGCAGCGGAGCCCTGCTTGCCGGCGCGCTGCGTGCGGCCTGGTTGCCGAAGGTGACGGCCGGCTGGTTTTTCCGCGCCGAATCCTTCTTCTCCGTGGCGCGTTATCTCGACGAAGCGGCCCGCGACGCCAATGCCGCGCCGCCCGACTTCCTGTCCTTTAGCCATGGCGAAGGCTTCGTGCGCTTTTTTTCGGAACGCATGAGCAAGCAGGGAATATACTTTCTGGACGAACCTGAGAGCGCGCTCTCGCCGAAGCGCCAGCTGGAACTGCTGCGCCTTCTCCATGAGATTCAGGGGTTGGCCAATGCCCAGGTCATCATGGCGACGCATTCGCCGATCCTCATGGCAGTGCCCGGTGCCCGGCTGCTGGAGATTACCCGCGCGGGCATCGCGGACATCGATCTGCGCGATACGCGGCATTTCAAGCTCTATCAGGACTTCACCAGCGATCCCGACGATTTTGTCGACCGTGCGCTGCGGGACGTGATTTGAACGCCGGAGAAGCGCACCAAGGTGGGGCCATGCCGCCCAGTGGCCACCGTCGTGCCGCGTGTTCCTTCTCCCCGTAAGCGGGGGTGAGGAATGGTCGGCGCAGCCGACGAGACGATCCTGTGAATCGTTTCGAATGACGAACGCCTTGAGCCCCAGCGAAGGGCCGGCAGAGATGCCGGCAGGCGGATGAGGGGCTGCCGCTCCAAACGCAGCGGCGCCCACCCCCATCTCCCGAGCGCCAGTTTCGTGCAACCGTCGGTCCGTAAGCCTGCCGGCGACGGATGGAGGCGAAAGCCATGAAGAAGAGCTTTGAGCAGGCGCTGAAGGAATATCAGGCCGGCCGGTTGCCCGCGGCGCTGAAATTCGCCGAGAAGGCCGTGGCCGACGGCGGCGCCAGCCATCCCGGCCTTTTGGCGCTGATCGGCAATATCCAGTTCAAGTCCGGCAATCGCACCGCCGCCGCCGAGGCCTTTGCCCGCGCGGCGGACAAGGCGGACGACAAGGCGGCCGCCGGCTACCTGAAGCTTGCCGTGACGCTCGCCCAGGCGGCCGGTCTGACCGATCTGCTGCTTGCCGTCGGCGCCCGGGCCGTCAGGCTGAACCCTTCAGATGCGGAACTGGCCTTCACGGTCGCCAGCGCCTTCTTCACCCGCGGCCGCTGGGGCGACATGGACCCGATGCTGGAGCGGCTCGATCGCAACAACGACCGGCACATGGCGCTGATCGTCAATCACCACCGACTGATGAGCCGCTTCGACGCGCTCTATGCCGAGCTAGACCGGGCGCTCGCCAGCCGCCCCGACGACCTGTTCCTCAATGTCTCGAAATTCGCCGTCGCCCGCGAGGTGCTCGATTTCCCCACCATCGAGCGCCACGAGGCGCTGATGCGCCAGCCGGACGCCCCCTTTGCCGCCGGCCTGATGGCGCGCGAGCCGGCGCTTGGCCGCATCCTCTGGTGCGACGACGAGGCGCTCAATGCCCGCCCGAGCCAGGAAGCGTCGAGCTATGCCGCGACCCTGCCGTCGGCGACCGGCCGCACCCGCCGGGCCTTCTCCGCCACCGGCGAGAAGATCCGCATCGGCTACCTGTCCAATGATTTCCACGGCCATGCGACGATGACGCTGTTCCTCGAGGCCATGGCTGCGCATGACCTTGAGCGCTTCGACGTCACCCTGTTCTGCTATACCGAGCGCCATTCCGCCGCCCAGCAGGCCGCCTGGCCGGAGCACCTGCGCGCCCGGATCGTTCCGGTCGACCACCTCTCCGACGAGGCGGCGGCGGCCCTGATCTCCGAACGCCGGACAGACATCCTGGTCGACCTCAAGGGCCACACGATGGGGGCCCGCCTCGGCATCGTCAATCTCTCCGACGCGCCGCTCAAGGCCACCTATCTCGGCTTCCCCGGTTCCGTTACCGGCGTCGATCTCGACTACGCGATCACCGATCCGATCATCACCCCCGACAGCAGCAAACCCTTCTACGCGGAAAAGCTCTGCCGTCTGCCCGAGACCTACCAGGCCAACAACTGGCGCACCCGCCCGCGGCCGCAGCCGATGGAGCGGAGCGACGCCGGCCTGCCGGAGGACGCCTTCGTCTTTGCCTCGTTCAACGCCAGCTACAAGATCACGCCGTCCACGCTGTCGCTCTGGGTCGCGGTGCTGTCCGCCGTGCCGGACTCGCTCCTGTGGATCCTCTGCCGCTCGCCCGAGGCGCGGCGCAACCTGACCGCCGCCATGCAGGCCCGCGGCATCGATCCGGCGCGCCTGATCTTTGCCGAGAACCGGCCCTATGCCGAGCATGTCAGCCGCATCCCGCTCGCCGACCTGGCGCTCGACACCCGCCCGTGGAACGGCCACACGACCACCTCCGACATGCTGTGGGCGGGCCTGCCGGTGCTGGCGACAAGGGGCGGGACCTTTGCCAGCCGGGTATCGGCCAGCCTTCTGACCGCGATCGGCCTGCCGGAGCTGATCGCCGAGACCGACCGCGACTTCGTCGACAAGGCCGTGATGCTGGCCCGCGACCCCTATGCGCTGACCGCCCTCAGGTCCCGTCTCGACGCGGCCCGCTTCACCGCGCCGCTGTTCGACAACGAGCGTTTCTGCCGCCATCTGGAGCGCGGATACGAAGCCATGGCCGCGCGGGCGAGGGCGGGACTGGTGCCCGACCATATCGACGTCGAGGCGCTGCCGCCGCGCACCACGCCCTTTTCCGGGCAAGCCTCCTGATCGCCACCCCTTGAAACCTTGGGCTTCGACGCCCATCTCCTGTTCAGTGTTAACGAACGAAAGGGAGGTGATCGAATGTCTAATGAGATTTCGGTTTGCATGACGGGCTTGGCGAAGACGATGGTCTCGACGGGGCAGCCCTCGGCCTGACCTCGCCTTGCTACGGATCGCGCCGCGTGATCCGGGTCCGTATGGGACCAGACTCATGGAAGGGCCGCCTCGCGCGGCCCTTTTTTATTGCCGATCCCCTGGCGGTCCCTTGCCGATCGCCCCCCGGTTTGGTCTATGGACGGGAACGAAACGTAACCTGTCGAGACCCGCCATGGAAAATCCCGTCACCGTCGAAGTCACCCGCGGCAAGCTCGTCGAAAGCCGCCATCGCGGTCTGGCCGTGGTGGTGGATGGCGACGGCGCCATCGTCTATTCCGCCGGCGATATCGAAGCGGCGACCTTTCCCCGCTCGGCCTGCAAGGCGATGCAGGCCCTGCCGCTCGTCGAAAGCGGCGCGGCCGATGCCTATGGCTTCGGAGCCAAGGAACTGGCGCTCTCCTGCTCCTCGCATTCCGGCGAAGACGAGCACGCGGCGCTCGCCGCCTCGATGCTGAAGGCCGCCGGGCGCGATGAAAGCGTGCTCGAATGCGGCGCCCACTGGTCGTTCGAACAGCCGGTGCTGATCCACCAGGCCCGCACGCTGGAAAAGCCGACCGCGCTTCACAACAACTGCTCGGGCAAGCATTCCGGCTTCGTCTGCGCCTGCTGCCATTCGGGCGAGGATCCGCGCGGCTATGCCGGCTACGACCATCCGCTGCAGGCGGAAATCCGCGGCATCATGGAAAACCTGACCGGCACGCCGCTTGGCCGCGACAATTGCGGAACCGACGGCTGCTCGATCCCGACCTATGCCGTGCCGCTCGTGGCCCTTGCCCGCGGCTTCGGCAAGATGGCGACCGGCAAGGGGCTGGAGCCGGTGCGGGCCGCCGCGTCCAGGCGCCTGATCGAGGCCTGTATGGCCGAGCCCTTCTACGTCGCCGGCACGAAACGTTTCTGCACCCGGCTGATGCAGGTGGCGCCGGGCAAGATCTTCGCCAAGACCGGCGCCGAGGGCGTGTTCTGCGCCATGCTGCCGGAAAAGGGCCTGTCCTTCGCCGTCAAATGCGAGGACGGCTCCAGCCGCGCCGCCGAAAGCATGATCGCCGCCCTTCTCGCCCGCCATTTCGACAAGGACACCGCCGAGCATGCCGCCCTGCTGGCCATGGCCAACCACTCCATGCGCAACTGGAACGGCCTGCATGTGGGTGATGTGCGGGTGACGGACGTTTTGTTTGGGTGAGGGGGCGGTGGGGTGGAGGCGTTTGGAACAACCAGATGTGGCTATTGGGCGTGGCAGTGCGCAACGGCCGCAAATGGGCCAATAGCTGTCCTTCCGCTATACGTCGTGAATACCGATTCTTTGCCGTAAAGATTGTCCCCGTGCGTATCTTCATTGGCCGGCGTAAGCTCAGGACTAGACAGTTTGGTTGACAGTATCCTCATGCGGAGGCTTCTTCCCCTCTTCGTACAGCTTCATCACATTGCGACGCGCTTTCGCGGGACTAGGGAAAGGCGGATTTTCTTCTCCAAATTCATAAGCTATGGCAATAAAGAAGTGGTCCTTCTTGCCTAAGTCCATCATCGCAACTGCAACTTCGGCTTCCTGGATCTGCTGCGTAGCGTCAACCTCTCCCATTTCCTCGTGGAGGGTGAAGGGAGTTAGGTCGTCATCAAGGTCGACATAAAAGCCGAGCTGCTTAACGGTGTCGAATGAGCCAGTCTTTGTCACAAACTCAATTAAGCGGTATTTTGAGTCTGCAACGCCATTCATAGTGGCGATCAGGTGTTCGCCGGTCATGTCCTTGAGACCGGCATCCATAATCGGCTTCGCTTCAGTGTAAAAGTAATACGCGGAGAGAACTCTTTGCTTCTGTATATGGGTCGCCTTTACGATCTGATTGCTTGTTAAAAACTCAAATCCATGAAGCTTCCAGTAGACCAGACACGCCTTGCCCATTTCTTCTATCGAAAGCACTGCAAGCGCCGTAGCGGTCCTATAGGACTTCGCCTCGAACATAATCTTCGCGTCGGCCAGCAGCCGTTTCGCGTTGGCCACGATCGGAGCCACCTTCGCTAATTTGTCTGGCAAGAGTGCCTCCCAAATGCTCGATCAAGTAAAAGCGCCGAATTGCTCCGGGGCCTGTGTCCTACTTCGCGTTGCCCTTCGGAGCTTGCCAGTTGACTTTCTCTTTAAGGAAAATACCACCTCATCGGCGGACATCGAAGCTGTTGCCCAATTCTGATTGAGAGCATCTTCTCTTTCAAGTGGCTGGTGATTATCCCAGTAGGAGCCGCAGATGTGCTCCGCATCGCCCATCTTGTATGTTACGCGATAGCAGGGCTGATAGCCTCTGCCGGTCACGCCAATCTTTACTTCGGCGTTACCGTTTCGTTTTGCACAGGTCATCAGTTTCTGGCGAACGCCCGCAACATACTGGCGAGGATTCTTGAGTGTGTCCCAAACAGAGGCAACAGTCGAGTTTACCGGGATACTATCTGTCACGCCTTCCACCTTAGGCTTTCTTTCGCTTTATCTCGCCTGCTACTACCCGGTACTTCTTGCGGTTCTTCCTTGCTGTCTGGGTGATGGCCATCTTGCCGCCAGCCGAGCTGTGCCTAGCGCCCTAATCGAGAAGGCGGAACAGGACACCTACACCCTTAGCGGCTAGGTTGTGACCGTTCTTGTTGCGGGGGCCGCGATAGTACTCGTCGAAAGGATCTTTGTAGTAGACGCTATCGTTGGTGTCCTGGCGTGCTGCCTTGATGGCCACGTGGAGTTCATCAGTCATGCTCACAAAGAGAGACTCCTTCCTCGTCGCGTTAGTGTGGCAGCCCCTTGAACCGCCTAAGCGTAAGTCTATTCTCTACACTCAATGTAGCCCCAATAAACTTGAATATGGGCAGATAGTCAGTGTCAAGTGACCTTCTTTACGCGCCCAAATGAGTGCTAGCGCCATGTCTGCTATTTAAAACACGGCGAAACCGGCACCCATGGCCGCCAGGGGCGCGCAAGCAGTCACATCCATCGTAAATGCCCTAACTCCCCTTCGAGCCAAGAATCCGCCGCCGGGATCCGCCCTATCATCCCCCGTACGCTCGAGGAGCCCCTGTGGTCTGCCGGCCACTTTCCCCACAAGGGGGATAGGAGCCGCGGCTAGCCCTCTCCCTTGTGGGGAGGGGAACACAGGATGGCGGCGTCGGAGAAACGTGAGCCATCCCTACCAACCGCACCACCCCGTCATTCCCGCCTCGCGATAGGACGCGAGCCGAGAATGCGCCGCTTGATCGCTGCTTCCTCGAAATCACCGGTCGCCGGGCCGTGGCGCGCCTGTCGCCACCCAAGCCGGTCAAGACAGTATCTGCATGATGACCGACGGCGAACTGAGAAAGCCGCCGACCACGAGCCCAACGAAACCGAGCGCCAGCGCTCCGACGAGCCCGTGGCTCTGCCAACCCATGTAAGCGCCCGCGGCGATGATCGACACGGTTCATACGATCATGGTGAGTGAGGCGGCGTACCAGGAAAGCGCGAAACACTTGCTCTTCCCGCGAGCTTGGAGTAAATACTGAACCCAATGGTTCAGTATATAAGCCCCACGCTCGATCTCTCCTTTGCGGCGCTGTCCGATGCGACCCGTCGTGGGATCATTGACCAGCTTGGGCGCGGGGACGCGTCGATCACCAGTCTGGCGGAGAGGTTCCAGATGACGCTGACCGGTATGAAGAAACACGTCCAGGTCCTCGAGCGGGCGGGGCTCGTCATCACGCAGAAGGTGGGACGGGTGAGAATCTGCGGGCTTGGGAAACGCGGCCTCAAGGCCGAGGCCGAGTGGATCGAGGCGCATCGCAGGCTCTTCGAGGCCCGCTTCGAAGCCTTGGACGAGATCATCAGCGAAATGAAACGGGAGGCAAGCGATGAATGAGCAGATTGATAAGGCCGGTGGTGCGCCGAACCGCACCGCAGTCGAGCGCAGAGGCGATCGCGAACTCGTCGTAACGCGGATCTTCGATGCGCCGCCGAGCATGGTCTACAGGGCGTGGAGCCAGCCAGAACTGTTCAAGCGCTGGTGGCTGCCGAAATCGGTATCCGGCATTTCGCTCGTATCCTGTGAAATGGACGTCCGTACCGGCGGTAAATACCGGCTGGAATTCGGCACCAGCGGTTCGGACACCATGGCCTTCTACGGCAAATATCTGGAAGTGGTGCCAAACGAGCGCATCGTCTGGACCAACGACGAGGGCGAAGAAGGCGCGGTCACGACCGTGACCTTCGAGGATATGGGCGGGAAGACGCTGCTGCATTTCCACGAAGTCTATCCGTCCAGGGAGGCGCTCGAGGAAGCCATACAGGGTTCCGCCGCCGCATTGCCGGAACAGCTGGACCAGCTCGGCGAATTGCTCTCCGGCATGGGCGGGTAGGGCGGATCGGAAAGGCGACCCGGGCAACGTTTGATCTCGGAACCCAAACCCCCTCTGGCCTGCCGGCCATCTCCCCCACAAGGGGGGAGAAGACCCGCGGCGAGCCCCTCCCCCTTGTGGGGAGGGGAGGCCAAGAGTGGGAGGGGAGGCCGCGAGCAAGGGGTCGGCGGTGATGCCAGGGAAAACGTAACCCCCCACCGCCGCCTCATTCCATCACCGCCACCCCCGCCTCGCGATAGGGTGCCAGCCTCTCCGCCGCGATCCCCGCAGGCACGATCAGCCCGGTGAGGGCGTCGAGCGGCGCGATGCGGCAGGGGGAGACGGCGTCGAGCTTTTCCTCCGTCACCGCCACATAGGTTTTCGCACTGGCATCGAGGATGTGCCGCTTGATCGCCGCCTCCTCGAAATCGCCGGTCGACAGCCCGTGGCGCGGGTGCGCGGCGGTGACGCCGAGGAAGAAGATGTCGGGGCGGATTGCGTCGATCGCCGCCATCGCCCGGGCGCCGACCGAAACCATCGAATGCTTGTAGAGCCGCCCGCCGATCAGGATCACCTCGACCTTGGCGTGGTGCTCGAATTCGGCGGCGATCGTCGGCGAATGGGTGGCGATGACGAGCGGCATGTCGCGCGGCAGGTGGCGGGCGATCTCCGCCGTCGTCGTGCCGCCGTCGAGGAACACCATCTGTCCCGGCGCGATGAGGGCCGCCGCCCGCGCGCCAAGCGCCGCCTTTTCCGCATTCGCCACGCTGCGTCGGGCGGTGAGGTCCGGCAGCTCGGGGACGGCCGGCAGCGCCCCGCCATGCACCCGCTTCAGCAGTCCCTGCGCCGCCATCTCGTTCATGTCACGGCGGATCGTGTCCTCCGAGACATTGAGTTGCCGCGCCATCGCGCCCGCCAGCGCCTGGCCCTCGGTTCTCAGGGTTTCGAGGATATGCGTCCTGCGCTGGCTGCCGAGCATTGCGTGTTCCTGCGTTTTTATTCCGGATTGTTCACGATAATACGCGAACGGATTCGACAATCCAGCAGAATCACGCAAGATCGTGCACGCCTGCAGGATGCAGGTGAGACAACCATGGAGATCAACGCATGCTGATTTTGATTGCCGGCCCCTATCGCTCCGGCACCGACGACGATCCGGTGAAGATGGCGGAGAACCTCAAGCGGCTGGAGGCGCCGTCCTACGCGCTGTTCAAGGCGGGGCATGTGCCGATGATCGGCGAATGGGTGGCGCTGCCGGTCTGGCATGCGGCTGGGGGAAAGACGATCGGCGACGCTCTCTACGAGGAGATCTTCCATCCGGTGGCGGGCCGCCTGCTGCAATTGTGCGAGGGCGTGCTGCGCCTGCCGGGCGCTTCGAAGGGGGCGGACAACGATGTGCGAATCGCCACCGAGCGCGGCATTCCCGTCTGGTATCGGCTGGAGGACGTGCCCGGCTGCGCCTGAGACGGATGGCCGTGATCATCGGCGCGCCCCTCCGTGTCGGGGGAGGGGCCGCCCATCAGGGGATCGCCGAACCGCCAGCGATCCGCCGGGCAGAGGGCGTCAGACGGCGAAGATCGCCGCGTCGTCATTGAAGGCCTTGAACTCCAGCGCATTGCCGGAGGGATCGAAGATGAACATGGTGCGCTGTTCGCCGGCCTGTCCCTCGAAGCGTAGCTTGGGCTTCAGCCCCCAGCGCGTGTCCGGGTCGGCTTCCAGCCGCTCGACCAGCGCCAGAAAATCGCCCATGGCGAGGATCACGCCGAAATGCGGGATCGGCACGGTATCGCCGTCGACCGCGCCGCTGGCCGTGTCCTTCGGCATTTCCGACCTCAGATGCGCCGACATCTGGTGCCCGAACAGGTCGAAGTCGATCCACTTGCCGGGGCTTTCGCGGCCGATGCGGCAGCCGAGCACCGTGCCGTAGAAATGCCGCGTCGCCTCGATGTCGGTGATGGGAAAGGCCAGATGGAACGGGCGCATGGGGTCTCCTCCATTTTGTTATTCACCCAGCCTAGCGCGATCCCGCCAGCGCGCAAGCCGCCAAACCGGCCGCCCCCATGTCGCTTTGTAATTGACAATTGAATGTTGCAATGCACAATCGTTTGCGTCGACTGCAATGATCATCACCGCAAGACCGTTCCGGATGTGCATGAGGTGCTTGTATGAGCAGGATTACGCTTTCGTCGCGCGAGATCGCGGCGGTGGACTATGATCCGGAAGCGTTGCGGCTCGAAGTGGAGCTGCGCAAGGGCGGCGTCTACGAGATCGACGGCGTTCCGGAGACCATCTACCAGACCCTGATCACTTGCGAATCGCCCGGCACCTATTACCACCTGCATATCCGCAAGGGCGACTACAAGATGACGCGGCTGCGCTGAGCCGACGCCCGGCCACGGGATGCGGTCGCGGGCCGTAGCCCCGCCCGCGCCGTTCCTATTCCTGTTCCTCGAGACGCGTCTGCCACATCGCCTTGAAGGCCGGGCGCTCCTGGCAGCGCTTCAGCCAGGCGGCGGTGTGCGGATGCTCGTCCATCAGCGGCTGGTAGGGCTGGCCGTAGCGTACCACTTCGGCGAGGTTGATGTCGGCGACGGTGAAGCGCCCGGCCACCGCGTAGTCGTTGGCGGCGAAATGCTTTTCCAGCACGCCGAACGGCCGCTTCAGCAGGCGCGACACGACCTCCGCCTCGGCCTGTCCGGCCTCGGTGGCAAGCCGCCCCTGCGCATTGGCCAAGGAAATCTTCAGCGCATTGGCCTCGATCTCCGTCACGGCGAAGAACGACCACTGGGTGATCAGCGCGTCCTCGACGAGGTCGTTCGGCGCCAGCGGCCCGCCGTGCTTCTTGGTCAGGTAGAGGTTGATCGCCATGCTCTCGTAAAGCCTCAGCCCGTCGTCGTCGATCGCCGGGATCGCCCCCATCGGATTGACGGCGAGGTATTCCGGCGAGCGGGTATTGGTCCTCACCCCCGGCGCCATCGGGTCGGCGAGCTTGTAGGCCTGGATGACCGGCACATGCTCGAACGCCAGCCCGAGTTCGCCGGCGAGCCAGAAGGTGCGCGTCGCCCGCGATTTGTAGACGCCATAGATCTTCAGCATGAAAGGGATCCTCCGGTTGATTTGCCGGAAGGCTATCGGTCGCGAGCACCGATGAAAAGCCGGGGATCGGTGATCCGGCCATGAATTTCGATGATGACCGCCGGCGCCAATGTTGACTTCGCGGCGGCGAAATCTTATCGCATGGGGCATGGGTCCGCAGTTCACCCAGGCGTCACCGCCCCGCAAGGGGAGCTAAACCTGACTTTCTCTGAAGAAAACCGACAGCCACTTTTCCCGTGCCTGGTCGGAAGACGGTGACCACCGGCTTTTCTGGTTCGCCAGGGCACGATATCGAGGAAGTGACGATGTCGCGTATAATCCATACCTATGAGGCGCCCGACCTGTCGGCGCTTGCCAGGACCATCAAGCGGGAACTCGAAGCGCGGAGCGAAACGCCCGGCCATGTCGAGATCCTCAACATCCTGTCGCGCGCGGCGGGCTTTCGCAATTACCAGCACCTGAAGGCCTCGCGCACCGCCGAAACCCGGCTCGCCACGGTCCCGGAACCGCAGCCGGAAGTCGACTTCCGCCGCGTCGAGACCGCGGCGCGCTGCTTCGACGTGAATGACGTCCTGCTGCGCTGGCCGGGCAAGACCAATCTTCAGGCGCTCTGCCTGTGGAAGCTGTGGTCCTTCTTCCCCGCCGAAGTGGAGATGACCGAGCGCCAGGTCAACGACCTGTTGAAGCGCCACCACGCCTTCGGCGACCACGTGCTCATTCGCCGCGAGATGGTCAATATGAGGCTCCTGTCGCGCACGGCCGACTGCCGCAGCTACCGCCGCGTCGAACGCCGCCCGCCGCCCGATGCGCTGGCGCTGATCCGGGGGAGCGGGGCACACGCAACGGCAGCGGCTGCCGCCGATCGTTCCGTCCCGTCTTCGGTCGAGGGCTAACGGCATGCCGCACAATCCATTGTCCGCCTTGCCGGTTCAGGCACGGCTCGATGCGGTGCGCCCCGAGGTCTCCAACCTGCCGACCGGTCCGCTCGAATATGTCGATACGGGAGAGGGCGATGCCGTGCTTTCCCTGCATGGTGCCATGGGCGGTTACGACCAGGCGCTGCTGCTCGCCATGGCCGGTCTTTCCGACTGGGCCGGGCGGCGCATCGTGGCGCCGTCGCGCCCCGGCTATCTCGGCACGCCGCTCGAAACGGCGAAAACGCCGGAGGCTCAGGCCGACCTCTTTGCCGCGTTGCTCGACCGGCTGGGTATTGCCAAAACCGATGTCATCGCCGTGTCCGGCGGCGGCCCTTCGGCCATTCATTTCGCCGCGCGCCATCCGCAGAAGTGCCGCTCGCTGATCCTCGTTTCGGCCTGCAGCGGAACGCTGGCCATTCCGCCGGAATACCAGGACAGGTTCGAGGCCATGTTGAAGATGACGCGCCTTGCCCCGGTTCGCTGGCTCATGGCGGCGATGGGCCGTTTCGCGCCGGAACGGGCGATCCGCCGCTCGATCCTCGACGCGGATATCCGCCGCCGCACGCTCGCCGATCCTGAGGCCGGACCGCTGATCCGCGCCCTGCAGCGCTCGACCATGACCCGGCTGGACCATCGCATGCCCGGCCTGCTGAACGACACCGCCAGTTGCGCGGCGATCGATACGCTGCCGATCGGGGCGGTCAAGGCGCCGGTCCTGGTGGTCCACGGCCAGGCCGACCGCGTCGTGCCCTTTGCCCATGCGGAGCGGGTCGGCCGGATCTTGCCGCAGGCGCATCTGCTGGCAATCCCGGAGGGAGAGCACGTCACGCTCTTCACCCATCTCGGTGATGTCCGGGCGGCAACGGAGGATCTGCTGGCTAACCGCCGATAGGGGATCGCGACGGGCCGGACGGTCCTGGCCCGTCTGCTGGTTGCGCCTCAGCCGGCGACGCTGAGCGTCGTCTCGGCCACGCCGAGCGGCGTGCCGATGATGCGGCGCTCCTTGATCAGCGCGGAAATGGCCGAGCGGTCGATCGCGCGGGAATAGAGATAGCCCTGGGCATTGGCGCAGCCGAGCCGGTAGAGCGATTCGGCCTGTTCCGCCGTCTCCACGCCCTCCGCGACGATGCCGATGCCGAGGCCCTTGGCGATGTCGATCAGCCCCTTGATGATGACGGCGCCGGCCCGGTCGTTGACCATGCGCTGCACGAAGCACTTGTCGATCTTGATGACGTCGACGGGCACGGTGAGCAGATGGGTGAGCGAGGCGAAACCGGTGCCGAAATCATCGAGCGCGACGCTCATGCCGGCGGTCCTCAGATCCTGGATCTGTTCGGCGACGATCTGGTCGCGCTGGTCGAGATAGACGCTCTCGGTCACTTCGATGGTGACCTTCTTCAACGGCACGCCCTCTTCGGCGAAACAGGAGGCGACGCGGTCGGCGAGGCCCGCGCGGTAGAAGTCCGCGGCGGACAGATTGACGCTGACCCGGCCGAAATCGATGCCGGCGTCCAGCCAGCGGCGCGTGTCGGCCGCTACCCGGCCGAGCATGCGTCGCGTCAGTTCGAAGGCGATGTTGGCGTCCTTGGTCGCTTCGTGGAAATGCGCCGCCGAGATCATCTCGCCCTTGCGCGTCTTCATCCGGCAGAGCGCCTCGAGGCTGGCGATGCGGCCGGTCGCCAGTTCGACGATCGGCTGGTAATAGGCCTCGATGCGGTCCTCACGTAGCGCCTCGGTCACGTCCTGGATCGCGCGGAACCGCTTGACGATCGCGGTGCCGAGCCCCGGCACATATTCGATATAGTTGCCGCGCGCCCGTTCCTTGGCGTGATAGAGCGCATAGTCGGCGTTCTGGCGCACCTGTTCGGCGCTGTCGCCGGCCATGGCCACCGCACCGCCGAGCGTGACCGACGGATAGATCACATGGTCGGAGCAGGTGCATGGCACTCGGATCGCGTCCAGAATCCGGGTGGCGATCGCGGAAAGGTCCTTGCTGTCGTCGCCATTGACGATGATGGCGAATTCGTCGCCGCCGAGGCGGAAGCTCATGCCGGCCTCGCCGACGGAGGCGATGCGGGCCGCAACGTTGCGGATCAGGTCGTCGCCGGCCCGGTGGCCGAAGGTGTCGTTGACCAGCTTGAGATTGTCGACGTCGGCGAGCAGCACGCCCCAGGGGCAGTCGCTCTGGTCCTGCGAGGCCACCACGTCGTTGAACCGGCCGCGATTGGGCAGTTGCGTCAGCGCATCGGTCTCGGCAAGCCGGCGCCGTTCGGTGACGCGCTGGTCGCGCTCGATGGCGATGGCGCAGAGATGCACGCAGGCCTCGACGATCTTCTGCTCGATGTCGGAGGGACCGCGCGGCGTGTGGAAATAGAAGGCGAAGGTGCCGAGCACCTTGCCGGAACCGATGATCGGCGTCGACCAGCAGGCGGCAAGCCCGAGCGGAAGGGCGAGCTGCTTGAAGTCGGCCCAGAAGGGATGGGTGGCGATGTCGGTGACCGTCACCGGCCTGCCGGTAAAGGCGGCCGTGCCGCAGGATCCGACGCCCGGCCCGATCTGGACGCCGTCGATCGCGGCGGCGTAATGGGCGGGAAGCGAGGGGCCGGCGAGATGGCGGAGCCGGTTCTGCTGATCCAGTGCCAGCACCGAACAGACGATGCCGGGGACGATCTCCTCGACGGTGCGGCACAAGAGGTCGACCGTCTCCCCGAGCGGAACGCCCGTGGCAATCATCTCGAGAATCTTGTTCTGCAGCTTTGTCAGCATGGCCATGCGCGAGGTTGTCCGTCGGTGAATACAACCACGTCGGCCTTAAGCAGTTGTTACGAGGACTCTAAAATAGCGATGTAACGTCGTTTTCGCCGGCGCGCTCCATCGCAGGCCGAGCCGCGGACCGCCGCGGCCTCAGCCGCGCCGGTTGCCGTCGATCGTCAGGTGGTCATGGCTGCCCGCCCCGTCGATCAGTTCGCCGCCTGCTTTGTCATTCCAGCGATAGCCGAGGATGGCGCCGTCGCTTGCCCCGCCGATCACATTGCCGGAAATCACCGTCGTCCCGCTGCCCTCGACCACGGATACGGCAATGCCGACCGGACAATTGCGGATGATGTTGGCGCTGGCCACGACGTCGCGCAGATAGGGACCCCAGCCGAGCATCAGCCCCCATTTCGGTGCGTTCTCGACGACGTTGCCGGTCACAACCGTGTCCGCCTCCACCGCGATGCCGAAACCGAAGCCGGCACCGTCATGGGGGTAGGGGCCTTCGAGCTTCAGGTTGCGCACGATATTGCCGGAGACCGTCGACAGGCGGCCGCCCTGGTCGAGATTGACGACGAGGATGCCGTTGGCCGCGCCATCGACCAGATTGTCGGCGATCAGCGCGCCTTCGAAGGAGAACTCCGCATAGATCGCCGTCTCGCCCGAGCGGAGGCACTGGTTGGTGGCGATCGTGACGTTCGACGCCGAATTGGCCCGGATCGCCGAGAAGGCGCAGTCTGAAACGTGATTGCCCGAGACCATCACATTGTCGGCGCGGAACAGGTTGATGCCGTTGCCGTTCTGCCCGGTGCCGCCGGCGCGGGCGCCGATCCGGGCGATGCGGTTGCCGCTCACCATGGCGCCGTCCTCGCCCTTGGTCCAGCGATGCACCAGGATGCCGCCATTGCCGCAGTCGGACACGTCGTTGTCCTTGATCGTCAGCGCCTTGGTCTCGATCGCCAGCAGCCCGGCATCGGCGGCGCCGGTGATGCGGCAGTCGCTGATCCGCCCACCGCAGCGCTCCAGTTGCAGGCCGTGCTTGCGGCTGCCGACGATCTCGCAGTCGACGATCTGCACCGCATCGACGGCGCGAAACGAGACCAGGGCATCGGTGTAGTCGGCGAGCCAGCGGTTGGCGCCATCGAGCGTGATGCCGGACAGCGCCACATGGCGCACGTCCCGCGCGGTCAGCAGATGGCCGTCGCCGCTGTAGGAAAGCCGGGTGGCACCCGGCACGCCGATCAGCCGCGTGCCGTCGGGCAGGTCGAGATTGGAGACCTCGTAGGCGCCGGCCGGCAGGAACACCGGCTGGCCGCTCGCGGCCGCGGCATTGAGCAGCGCCTGCAGCTTGCGGCTCTGGTTGTCGGCCGCGCCCGGCACGATCCCGGCTTCCGCCGCATCCAGCGCGCCGCGCAGGTCGGCGGCGATCGGCTGCGCCTGGGCGGATGCGTGGTGGGCGGACAGCCCC
>Ga0180012_1000054_pt1 | contig 59851 bp, 51 predicted proteins | sample KR11_S2_MetaG_FD_122243 | JGI IMG/M metagenome (GOLD analysis project Ga0180012, IMG submission 122243) | Groundwater microbial communities from the Olkiluoto Island deep subsurface site, Finland - KR11_S2_MetaG | ecosystem: Environmental > Aquatic > Deep subsurface > Groundwater | place...
ATAACCTGAAGGCCGCAGGTTCAAATCCTGCCCCCGCAACCAAATACACCAACAACAGACATACAATACCCAAAGCCCCGCTCGGTACCCCGACGGGGCTGTTTGCGTTTAGGGCCGGGGCGCCGGACAGCCGGAGGGCCGGGAAGCCGATACTGCCCGCGCTTGCCGAATCGAAAAGGCCGGAGACCACCGCCGGCCTTGCCAAATCAACCAGGAGAGCGGTGAATGGCGCTGTCGGCATTGACCATGGCTGTTGCGAGCTGACGAAAGGTAACGGTGCCAAGGGGTTTGCCAGTGACATCCAGAACGCTGACGTCCCCCTCGGGTTCAGAGGCAAGGGTGCGAACTGCCTCCTCGATGGTGATACCGGCGGCAATAGCCGGACCACCGGGCACAGCTGCCGGCCGCAGAGGGCTCATGACCGCCTCCACATGGATGACACGGCCTCGGTTTACCTCCTTGACGAAGCTCGCGACGTATTCATCGGCGGGCCTGAGGACGATGTCCTGACTGGTGCCCTGCTGAATGACTTCGCCATCCCGCAGGATGGCGATCTGGTCACCAAGGCGCAACGCCTCGTCGAGGTCATGCGTGATGAAGACGACGGTCTTTTTTATTTCTTTCTGAAGGTCGAGAAGAACAGTCTGCATGTCCATGCGGATGAGTGGATCCAGCGCCGAATAGGCTTCGTCCATCAGGAGAACCGGCGCGTCGTTGGCAAGGGCACGCGCAAGGCCGACGCGTTGCTGCATGCCGCCGGATAGCTGGTTGGGGTATTTTTCCTCAAACCCCTTGAGGCCGACGCGATCCAGCCAGCGCATTGCGGTATCCAGACACTTCTGACGCGCAATACCCTGGATCTCAAGTCCAAAGATCGTGTTGTCGAGCACGGTGCGGTGCGGCAGCAGGGCAAACTTCTGGAACACCATCGCGGTCTGGTGACGGCGGAATTCACGCAAGTCCGCCTCCGGCATCTTCACCACGTCGACACCATCGACAAGGACTTCGCCTGCCGTCGGATCAATCAGCCGGTTGATATGGCGGATGAGCGTCGACTTGCCCGAGCCGGAGAGACCCATGATGACCTGTATGCCACCCGACGGAATCTCGATATTGATGTCGCGCAGGCCGAGCACGTGTCCGTGCTTTGCGTTGAGCTCGGTCTTCGTCAGCCCATTCTTGACGGCCTCGACATGGGCGCCGGCATTGGGACCGAAGATCTTGTAGAGATTGCGGATCTTGATGCCGCCGAAGACATGTTCAGCCATGGACGATCTCCCTGTGCTTCTGCAGGCGCTTGCCGTAGGCCTGGCTGACCCGGTCGAACATGATGGCGATACCGACGATGGCGAGACCGTTGAACATGCCCAGTGTGAAGTACTGGTTGGCGATCGCCTTCAGGACCGGCTGGCCGAGACCCTGCACGCCGATCATCGATGCTATGACGACCATGGCGAGCGCCATCATGATCGTCTGGTTGATGCCGGCCATGATCGTGGGGAGCGCCAGCGGCAGCTGCACCTTCAGGAGCTTCTGCCTGTTGTCCGCGCCGAAGGCATCGGCTGCCTCCAGCACATCCTTGTCGACGAGGCGGATGCCGAGATCGGTCAACCGGATCATCGGTGGAATTGCATAGATGACAACGGCAATGAGCCCCGGCACCTTGCCGATGCCGAGCAGCATGACGACGGGGATCAGGTAGACGAAGCTGGGCATGGTCTGCATGACGTCGAGGATCGGATTGATCACGCGCTGCACGCGGTTGGAGCGCGCCATGAGGATGCCGATCGGAATGCCGATGGCGATCGACAGGACCGTGCAGACAAAGATCATCGAGATCGTCCGCATCGTATCCTCCCACATGTCGAAATAGCCGATCAGCATGAGGGTGGCGAGACAGCCGGCGGTGATACGGAGGCTGCGCGTGGCGGCATAGGCGATGGCGAGAATGAGCAGCGTGATGATCGGCCACGGCGTCTTCAACATGAAGCGCTCGGAGGCGATGAGGAAGTGCTGGAGGGGTATGAAGAACCCTTCAATCAGCTCGCCATAGCTGCGCGTAAACCCGCGAAAGCCGTCGTCGATGACCTTCTTGAGGTCACGCAGCGCGCCGTCATCCATGTGCGGAAATTTGTAAAACCAGTCCATTCGGTTCCCCATCCGGAAAAGAAGCCGATCGCTTATTCTTGTTCTTCTTGACTTCGGCGTGGACGACGCGATGGACCAATGCCCATCGCGTCATGTGGATCGATCAGCAATCAGAGAGCGGCTTCGATCTTTGCTGCCGCTTCAGGGGAAACCCATGCCTTCCAGAGGTCCGGATTCTCCGTCAGAAAGTGCTTGGCACCATCCTCACCGCTGGCCTGGTTATCGGTCATCCACGCCATGACCTTGCCCAGCGTCTGGTTGCTCCAGGAACGCTTCGACAGATAGTCCATCACCTCGGGTCCGACCCGTTCCGAGAACGGCTTGGCGACGAGCGTCACGATCGTATCGATCGGCCATGCATTGGGCTTCGGATCCGGGCAATCCGCAACCGTGTTGCATCGCTTCCACTCGGCCGGATCGTTGGGCACGCCGGCTTCCAGCTTGACCATGGGGTATTTGCCGAGAAGCGCAGTGGGCGCCCAATAATAGGTCGCAAAGTTTTCCTTGCGCTCGTAGGCCTTGGCGATCGAGCCGTCGAGGCCTGCGGCCGAGCCCGTATCGACGAGCAGCCATCCGGCCTTCTCACCCCCGAATGCCTTGAACAACTGCGTGGTCACGACCGTGCCGCCCCAGCCCTGCGGGCCATTGAGGAGAGCACCCTTCGTCTTGTCTTCCTGGTCCGGGAAGAGTTCCGGATGTTTCAGAAGATCGGGGATCGTCTTGATGTCGGGGTGGGCATCCGCGACATATTGCGGAATCCACCATCCCTGCACGCCGCCGTCGGGGAGTGGGGAGCCGACCTGTACGATACGCCCTTCGTCCGTACCCTTCTTGACGACATCCGGCAGCAAGTCGATCCAAGCTTCGGGCGCGATGTCCGGCTGGCCTTTTTCGGCCATGGAAGTGATCGTCGGCACGGTGTCGCCGATCGTGATTTCGGCGTTGCAGCCATAGCCTTCGTTCAGGATGATCTTATCCAGATTGGAAATGACCTCGGCGCTCTGCCAGTTCATGCTGGCGATGGTAACATCTCCGCAATCTGCGGCGTTGGCGATGGAGGCTCCGCCAAGCAGGCCGAGCGTGAGACATGTCGATGCAAGCAAGCTTTTCATTATCGTTCCCTCTCTGTGTGCGGCATGTCTTGCGGGGCGGACTGCCGCGAAATCCGCCCCTACGGAACCTAGGAGGCTTCCCCCATACGGACCGATTTCTCGAACGCTGCGGCGAGACCCCGCGCAACGGCGGTGCCAAAACCGGCTGACATCATCTCCTCGAGCGCCGCGGCCGTCGTGCCGCGATAGCCAAGGAAAGTCTGGACTGTATCGGCGGGACAGTCGGCGCGCTGTTCGAGGAGCCGGCCGGTGCCGACGAGGACAGCGTCGACCGCTCGCCGGGCGACCTGCTGGTTGAGTCCATGGGCTATGGCATGGGTCATCATGGCTTCGGCGAGCAGTGCCGGAAAAGCCGGCCCGGAACCGCTGAGGCCGGCCAGGTAGTCGATCTCCGCTTCGGTCTGCATTTCATCCTGAAGCCCACATGCATCGAAGATGTTGCGGACGACAGTGCGGTCGGCTTCCTCGATGTCATGGCCGCCTATCCACGGCGTATAGGACTTCAGCACCTCGGCGGCGGCGTTTGGAAGCGCGCGGACGGCACGGCGGGTCCCGTGACGGTCGCACAGTGAGGCGAGGCGGACGCCGGCCATGACGGAGATGACGAGTTTGCCTTTGGCGTCGACGGTCAGATTCTGCCAATCGACTGGCCGGACGGAGAGGATGATGACGTCCGAACGATCGGCAAGGGCTTGGTTGTCTTGGGTCCAGAAGGACTTGTGGAAGCGGTCAGGGCGATTGCTGCGATAGGAGAGTGAGAGCGTCTCTGGTGAGGCAAGGCCGGCGTCCAGCACGGCGGCGGCAATCGCTGCGCCCAGCCAGCCCCCGCCGCCGATGATGCCGATACTCAGATCTTTTCCTGCTTCCACCTTGCCGTCACTCCGGTTTGTAGCCATGCCGTGCAAAGAAGCGATCGAGTTCCCTCTGCTCGGGCACCTGCCCGGTATAGATCGCGATGTATTCCGGGATACGCCTCATGCGCAGGGCAATGTCTTCCCTTGACTGCATCGAGATGTACCCGATCTGGACCAGGTAGGTCGTCCGGGCGCGAACGTCCGCAGTGGCCTCGCTGTAGCCGAACCGCATAAACATGCGGCTGATCGCCTGCACTCTCGTCTGGTCGGCCTCATGCACTTCCGCCTGAATTTCCGGCGATTGCAGCGCCCAACTGCGTACGGCGAACTCGAACTGGGAGTCGAACAGGTCCTTGTTCAACCAGCAATCGAAGACGTTCAGCATCGCTTCAGCGAGCGATTCCGCATAGGCTTCGGACTGCTTGACGAGATTGCCGGTGTTCTTCTCCCTCCAACGCGAGATGAGCGCGTCAAGCAGTTCCTCCCGGTCCTTGAAGAACCAGTAGAAGCTGGTCCGGGAAAGGTTGAGCCGTTTTGCCAAAGGCAGGATCTTCACCGAGTCGACGCCCGACTCGAGTAGCGCTTCATAGGCAGCCTCCAGCCATCCCTCCTGGGATCCACGCCAGCCGCTGTCGGTCATCGCCTGTTCCATGCTTCCCTCCTAACAAACCTAGTTGAAGCTTACAAGTAAAAATGTACATCTATGTTTACGTAGGGTACTTATCTGTATTTTGAATTGACACTTATGTACATTTCCGTTTACCGTCGCCCTGAAATCCCATAAACCGGAGCCCGGCGCATGTCGAACGATCCCCTGCTGCAGCCCTATCAGCTCAAGCATTTGACCCTCCGCAACCGTATCATCGTCACGTCGCACGAGCCGGCCTACCCGGAAGACGGAATGCCCAAGGAGCGTTATCGTGCCTATACGGTCGAGCGAGCGAAGGGTGGCGTCGCGATGACGATGACGGCCGGCTCCGCCGCCGTTTCGAAGGACAGCCCGCCGGTCTTCAACAATCTGCTCGTCTACAAGGACGAGATCGTTCCCTGGGTTCGGGACATGACCGATGCCGTGCACGAGCAGGGGGCTGCGATCATGATCCAGCTCACACATCTCGGCCGGCGCACACGCTGGGACAAAGGCGACTGGCTTCCGGTCGTCGCGCCCTCCCATCAGCGTGAAGCCTCCCACCGTTCCTTCCCCAAGAAGATGGAAGACTGGGATATCGCCCGTATCATCAAGGATTTCGCCGACGCGGCTGAACGTATGAAGGCCGGCGGGATGGACGGCGTAGAGCTTGAAGCCTACGGCCACCTGATTGACCAGTTCACTTCGCCGCTGACGAACGAACTCGACGGCCCCTATGGCGGCTCTCTCGACAACCGCATGCGCTTCTGTTTCGACGTGTTCAGGGCGATGCGCGAGAGGGTGGGCGACGACTTCATTCTCGGCGTGCGCTACACGGCGGACGAGTGTCTTCCGGGTGGTACCGGAAAGGATGACGGTATCGAGATCTCAAGGCGCCTTCGCGACAGCGGCCTGATCGACTACCTGAACGTCATCCGCGGCCATATCGACACCGACCCGGGCCTGACCGATGTCATTCCCATTCAAGGCATGGCCAACTCGCCGCATCTCGATTTTGCGGGAGAAATCCGTGCTGCAACAAACTTTCCAACGTTCCACGCGGCAAAGATACCGGACGTGGCGACTGCCCGCCACGCCATTGCCGCCGGCAAGGTCGACATGGTCGGCATGACTCGCGCGCATATGACCGACCCGCATATCGTGCGCAAGATTATCGAGAAGCGAGAGGAGGACATCCGCCCCTGTGTCGGGGCGAACTACTGTCTGGACCGCATTTACCAGGGCGGAATGGCATTCTGTATTCATAATGCGGCCACCGGTCGCGAGCAGACCATGCCGCACGCTGTTCCAAAGGCTGACATCCGCAAGAAAGTGGTCATCGTCGGAGCAGGCCCGGCCGGTCTCGAGGCGGCGCGTGTCTGCGCCGAGCGGGGCCATGACGTTGTGGTGTTTGAAGCAGCCAACCACCCCGGCGGTCAGATCCGCCTCACCGCGCAAAGCGAGCGCCGCCGCGAGATGATCAGCATCATCGACTGGCGCATGGGCCAGTGTGAGAAGCTCGGCGTCACCTTTCAGTTCAACACTTGGGCGGACGCCGACACGATCGCCGCCGAAAATCCGGAGGTCGTCATTATCGCGACAGGCGGTCTGCCGCATACCGAGGTCTTGTCCAGGGGCAATGAGCTGGTGGTGTCTTCCTGGGACATTATCTCGGGTGACGTGAAACCAGGGACGAATGTACTGATTTTCGACGATGCCGGGGATCATGCAGGCTTGCAGGCGGCAGAGTTCATTGCCAAGGCAGGCGCCAAGGTCGAAATCATGACCCCCGACCGCTCCTTTGCGCCGGAGGTCATGGCCATGAACCTCGTCCCCTATATGCGATCGCTCCAGAAACTCGACGTGACCTTCACCGTCACATACCGGCTGGAAGCGGCAGAGAGGAGCGGCAACCAGATCATCGCCCATGTCGGGAGCGATTACGGTGGCGTCGCCAGACAGCGTACGGTCGACCAGATCGTCGTCAATCACGGCACCATTCCGCTGGATGACCTGTATTTTGAGCTGAAGCCGGGCTCGAAGAACCTCGGAGAAGTCTCGTATGACGAGTTGATATCCGGCGCGCCGCAAACCGTCGAGCGCAATCCCGCAGGTTCGTACCAGCTGTTTCGTATTGGAGATGCCGTGGCAGCACGCAACACGCACGCGGCGATCTACGACGCGCTGCGCCTGGCCAAGGATATCTGACCGTGTCCCGAAGCGATGCTTTGCAGGTCTTTCTCGACACTGCTTTTGTCGCCTTCGATCGGTTCGCTCACGACCAGCGGGCACGCCAGTCGATCGCGCAGATCTTCTCGAACCTGGAGGTGCCACAGCCCGAACGCTCGGGGATTTCGAAGCGCCTTCCGGTTTGCGATCGTTACCTCGAGAATGCGCTGGCGCTGAAAACCGAGCAGCCGGTGCTCGTTAAACTGCTTGAACAATTCAAGGCTCTTGAACCGCTTTTGGATTGGAAACAGCGATCCACACATGATGGTTCGGCGAGTGAAAACTTTCCGATGGGCCACGCGAATACCATGATTGTCGGGCCGGGTGGACTGGAGGATCGCGGGGATGTTTGGCTGGGTGCCACGTTGATGGCGCCGAACGTCCGCTATCCCGATCACGACCATCCTCCGGAAGAAACCTATCTCGTTTTATCGGACGGCGAGTTCAGGCAGGGTGACTCCGAGTGGTTTTCGCCCGGTGTCGGCGGGTCCTTCTACAATCCACCCGGTATCAAGCATGCCATGCAATCGGGCAAAAAACCGCTCTTTGCATTATGGGCTCTTCGGCTCGAACGAACGGAACACTGAGGCGTACGGTCGGTCGCGGCCGACTGGCGATTACAACGTCAAGATCCGCCTCAAGCGCGGCGGCTCCGGCGTTGAGCTTGCCAACGTCAAGATGTCGATGAACCCTTTGCAGAAAGCGTCATTTTCCCGCAGTTTCGCCCAGCCAAACCTGAAAGAGGCGGCATGCTTCGGTTTGACGCCGTCGCTTGGGAACGATTGCGAAATAGGCGTTTCTGGTCTGCACCGTCGAATTGGTCAGCCTGATCAGCCGCCCCTGAACGAGCAGATCCTCGACGAGGCGTCGCCATCCGAGCGCTATGCCCTGTCCGTTGAGCGCCGCGTATATTGCCTCGGTATAGAAGCTGCACCGCAGGCCGGATTTCCGCTTCGGCAATTCGACGGCGAAAGCAGCCAGCCATTCGCTCCACCCCGTCCAGGTGGGGTCGTCCGCCGTGTACGAGATCAATGGATGAGCGAGAAGATCGTTTGGTGTCGAGATATGCCCCGCGCTTTGCGCAAAACTCGGGCTGCAGACCGGAAAGACCTCGTCTTCGAAAAGCACGCTGGCCTGCCCATCGGCCCACATTCCGCTGCCGAAGCGGATTGCGATGTCGATCTCAGCCGACTCGATATTGGGAAAGCTATCCTGCGTCAGAATTCTGAGATTAATGCCGGGATGATTTCGCGAAAATTCGGAAATTCTCGGGAGAAGCCAGAAGTGTGAAAATGCGACGGTTGCGGCGATCGTCAGATCGACGTCCTGCGCATCGGTGGTCACTTCGGAGACCGACGATGCGATTATGTCAAACGCATCTTGGCTGGCCAGTGCCAGCACTCGGCCCTTGTCCGTCAATTCGACCTTGCGATGGCCGCGGACGAAGAGGGCAAAGCCGAAATAGGCCTCAAGGAGGTGTATTTGTCGGCTGACGGCCGCCTGTGTGACACCTAACTCGTTGGCGGCCTTAGTGAAGCTTTCAAGGCGCGCGGCCGATTCGAATGCAGTCAAGGCGGTAAGAGGCGGAAGCTTGCGTCGGGTGCCCATCTGTTGTCCAACCGCCATTGTTTCCGATCAGGCATTATTAGCATTACATATCGTTATGGAAACAGGAATCATTTGTGCAGTTGAGGGGCTGCCGTTCTGCGCTCATTGTTGAGTTCTAAACAGACACGGTGAGATGATGCTCAACACGTTTCCTTCCTCGATCACGACACTGCTCGATGCCCGGCTCGAAGGGCACTCACTGCCATCAGGCCTCTACACGCGGGACGACGTCTTCCAGGCAGATCTCGACGTCTTCTTCGCCAAGCACTGGATCTATGTCGGTCTCGATTGCGATGTTCCGGAACCGGGTGATGCGATCGCTATCGACGTCGGCAACAACAGCCTGATCATTCTGCGCGACGACGACAACGAAATCCGCGTAGTCCGCAATGTCTGTCGCCATCGGGGTTCCCGCATCCTGGACGAGGGACCAACGGTCGTGTCGAAGCTGGTCTGTCCCTACCATCAGTGGACGTACGAACTGACCGGCGAACTCAGCCATGCACCCCACATGGGCAAGGATTTCGACAAGAGCTGCAAGAGCCTGAAGGCCGTAAACTTCAGATCGATCGGTGGGCTGATCTATGTCTGTCTTTCCGACAATCCGCCCGAAGACATCGTTGATCTCGAGCAGGTGATGCTCGAGCGTCTCGCGCCCTACGATATTCGAAACGCAAAAATTGCCCATCAGGTCGACGTGATCGAAAAGGGCAATTGGAAGCTCACCATCGAGAATAACCGGGAATGCTACCATTGTTCAGCGAACCATCCCGAACTTTGCGTTTCGTTCATCGACCTTGATTTCGGATACGATCCTGAAAGCCTCAGTCCCGAAGACCGCGAACAGGCGGAAGCGCATTTCGCCATGTACGAGGAGCGCACCAAGAACTGGGAGGCCGAGGGATTCCCCTCCGCGACTGTGGAACACACCCGGGATGTCGTCACCAATTTCCGCACCCAGCGCCTCATCATTTCCGGAGCCGGCGAATCTCAGACCGAGGACGCGACCGCCGCATCATCCAAGCTGCTGGGGCACATGACCCGGAAAGACCTTGGTGACGTGCATCTGTGGGGTCACAACAGCTGGAACCATTTCATGGGCGACCACGCTGTCACGTCGATGGTCATTCCACTTTCTCCTGATACGACGCTCGTGCGCACCAAATGGCTCGTACACAAGGACGCGGTCGAGGGTGTGGATTACGATCTCGACAAGCTCACGCATGTCTGGATCGAAACGACCGAACAGGATGCCGAACTCGTCGCCCGCTCGCATGCAGGGATTGTCGATTCCGCCTACGAGCCGGGTCCATACTCCACATTCACCGAGGGCGCGTTGGACGATTTCGCGACCTGGTATGTGGATCGGATGCGCGCCAATGGCTACTGATCTGCTCCTGGTGGACGACGCCGGCCACTCCCTCTGGGATCCTGAGACAGACGACACGCTGTTGTGCGTGGACGTCCATCACGAGACCCATGACGTGAAAAGCTTCACGTTCGTCTCTCCCGACGGCAAGCACATCGCATTTCAGGCGGGCCAGTATTTCATGTTCGAGTTGGGCCTGGATGATGAGGTCGATGGCCGTTGCTACAGCCTATCCTCGTCGCCGCACCGCCGGAACGCAATCACGATCACGGTGAAGCGTGTGCCGGGCGGGCGGGTTTCCAACTGGCTGCATGACAATCTGAAGCCCGACACGCTCGTGAAAGCATCCGGCCCGCTTGGCAAGTTCGTTCGCCCCGTCGCGCCGAAATACCTCTTCATGTCGGGCGGATCGGGCATAACGCCCGTCATGTCGATGGTTCGAGAACTCGCCGACGCCGCACAGCCGGTCGATGTGGTGTTCATCCATGCAGGACGGACGCCGAAGGACTTCATCTTCCGGTCCGATCTGGGAAATCTGGCCGATCGCTTGCACGGGCTACGACTCTTCCTGCTGCCGGAAGACGTGTCAAACGAGCGCTCCTGGCCAGGTCTTTCCGGGCGAATTTCCAGGGAGCTGCTGCAGTTGGCCGTTCCTGATATCGCCGAGCGGGTCGTTATGTGCTGCGGTCCGGCTCCCTTCATGCGCGCCGCCAAAAGTCTCTCAGCTGAACTCGGCGTGCCGCCGCAGAACTATCATGAGGAAAGCTTCGACGCTGCGGTCATCGAAGAAGCCCCAGCACCGACAGCGGAGGTCGTTGAAGCCAGAGCGTTCAACGTGCAGTTCTCGAAGCAGAACAAGTCGATCGTGGTGCAGGCCGACCAGACAGTGTTGTCATGCGCCAAAAAGGCCGGCGTGCGCATCCCGTCATCCTGCGCGAACGGCATATGCGGGACCTGCAAGTCAAAATTGGTGAGCGGGATCGTAGACATGAAGCATGATGGAGGTATCCGTCAGCGTGAGATCGATGCAGGTTTCTTCCTGCCTTGTTGCTCCAGGCCCCTGAGTGATCTTGTCATAGAACGGTAGAATAGCGTTTTTCATCGCGCGCCAACCCAGGCATTGGGTGGCGGCCTGCCACCGCCCTCTGGCCGGACCGCCCTTGGTCAAGGCGTCTCGGCTGCTGCGAGAAGTCCCAATAATTCATCGGGAGATGAACCGGAGGAGTGCCGGCGTCTGATGGATATGTAGCAGGTCGTCAAACTGCTGGATGTTCGAAAATACCGGCACCGTGCGGGCGGTCTGCGCGGCCGTGACCAGATCGACGACGCGATCGTTGAAGGGAGTCGCCAATCCCTGCTGCCGGCCGGTGCGGCAGACCGTGCCGTTGATGAAGTCGATCTCCGTGTCGCGCCCCTTCTCTAGGTCCTGCAGCATCGAGGCGCGCAACTGGCGGTGCTGGCTCCAGATGTTGCGGATCATCGGCAGGATCTCCGGGATCTGGTCTGGCGATGCAAAAGCGAAGCGCTCGAAATCCTCGCCCTGCATCGGCGCCATGCGATGGCCGGCGGCGTGGGCCGCCTGCACGGTCTCGTTGGCGATGAAAGCCACGCAGAGCAGGGCGCGCGGATCGTCCAGCACCGCGCCGAAGGTGCAGCCGAGGGCTGCGGACATGCCGCTGAACGTCGCGTTCATCAACAGCTTGGACCAGCGGATGCCCATGAGGTCGTCGAGACGCTCGGTGCGGCCAACACAGGAGAGGTAGTCCTGAACGACGCTCAGCCGCGGCCGGAGAACGCCGTCGATCTCGCCGATCTCGAAGGCGAACCGCCGCATCGCGTCGGCCGTGGTTGTCAGGCGCGAGACGCCCGGCCCCATCCACGTCGCCCCGAAGCCGACGGCGCCGCCGATCGTGCGGCCGGATCCGACCTCTCGGGCCACCCATGGCTCGGGGATGCCGTTCTGCAGCGTGCACACGGTACTTTCCTCATGCAGGAAGGGGATCAGATGCGGCAGCACCTGGGGATTCGTCGTCTGCTTGTTCAGGAGGAAGACGAGGTCGTACTGGCCTGACATCTGCTCGGGCAGATAGGCCCGAACCGGGGCCAGCACATCCATCTCGCCGACAATGCAGGCGCCGTCGCGATTCAGCGCCTCGACATGGTCGCGGTTGGTGTCGATCAGGTCGACCGGCCGACCGCCCCTTGCCATCAGCGCCCCGATGATGGTGCCGAGCGAGCCGGCACCGATGATCGCAGTTCTCATGCCAACCCCTCCAGCTTATACGCGGACCAGATCGCGGCCCTTCAGCTTCAGCATCTCACGTGCCTCCCCAGGTGTTGCGACGTCCAGCCCGAGGCTTTCGATGATCGTGCGGATCTTCGTGACCTGCTCGGCATTCGAGACGGAGAGTTTCCCGCGCTCGATGTAGAGACTGTCTTCAAGGCCCACACGGACATGGCCGCCGCGCGACGCCGAATGGGTTGCAAAGGGCATCTGGCTGCGGCCGGCGGCCAGCACCGACCACTCGGCCGCATCGCCGAACAGGCGATCCATGGTCGCCTTCATGAAGGCAAGGTTCTCCCACTCCGCAGAAATGCCGCCGAGAATGCCGAAGATCGTCTGCACCAGGAAGGGCGGTTCGATCACCTTGCGGTCGACGAAGTTGGCGAGGTTGTAGAGATGGCCGACATCGTAGCATTCGTGCTCGAAGCGCGTGCCGTGTTCCTTGCCCAGCCGTTCAACGATACCCTCGATGTCACCGAAGGTGTTGCGGAAGATATGGTCCTTCGTGCCCCGCAGGTAGGCCTGTTCCCAGTCATGCTTCCAATCGAAGGGACGGTCGGCCAGAGGAAAAATGGCGAAGTTCATCGACCCCATGTTGAGAGAGCACATTTCCGGCAGGAAACGGAGCGGCGCTTCGAGCCGCTCCTCGAGCGTCATGGTCAGCCCGCCACCGGTCGTCATGTTCATGATGGCGTCGGTTTCGGCATGGATGCGCGGAAGAAACGCCGCGTAGAGCCCGGGATCCGGCGCCGGCCGCCCCGTTTTCGGATCGCGCGCGTGGAGGTGCAGGATCGCGGCCCCCGCATGGGCGGCGCCGATCGCGGACTCGGCGATCTCATCCGTCGTGATCGGCAGATAGGGGGACATGCCGGGGGTATGGATGGCGCCAGTGATCGCGCAGCTGATGATGACTTTTTTCGCGCACATGTCGCTTTCCTTCGTCTGCTCAGATTTCGGTCGCGCGGGCCTGCAAGACGGCTCTGATGCGACGATCGCGTTGCGTCCTGATCTCATCCATCGAGCGTTGCTGCATCGCTTTGTCGACGGCTGCGATGACGCGCGACTGCATCGCGTCGTCCAGTTGCGGCTGGCCCAGTTCGGACCAGAGGCACTGCTGCATCGGCGCGAACTGGTCCATGAAGCCACGCATGCCCGACGGCCCGCCCGCCAGATGGTAGGTCAGGAACGGCCCCATCAGCGCCCAGCGAAGGCCCGGACCCTCGGTGACGGCGGCATCGATTTCGTCGACCGAAGCGATCCCCTCTTCAAGGAGATGGATCGATTCCCTGAAGATCGCCGCCTGCAGACGATTGGCGACATGGCCGAAGATTTCCTTGCGCAGACGGATCGGCTTCTTGCCAAGGCCGACATAGAGCGCCTCGGCGACGTCGAGCGCCCATGCTTCCGTTGCCGTGCCGCCGACAAGCTCGACCAGCGGGACCAGGTGTGGCGGGTTGAACGGGTGCCCGAGGACCACCCGTCCGGGGCGGGCGCAGGCGCTTTGCATGACCGAAACCGTGATGGCCGACGAACTGGAGGCAATCACGACATCCGGCCGAAGCACCGCGTCCATGCGTGCCATCAACTCGATCTTGACCGCGGCCCTTTCGACCACGTTTTCCTGGACGAAGTCTGCCTCGCGGCAGCAGGCCTCGAGGTCGGTCGTGAAAGTCAGCTGTCCGATCGGACCCGTGGGTTCCAGGGTGGGCAGAAGGCCTGCCACGACCGCACGCAGTTCGATCTCCGCCTCCGGCCGCGGCTCGCTCGCGGCCACATCGTAGCCGTGGGCCAGGAAAAGCGCGGCCCAGCTTGCGCCGATCGTGCCGCAGCCGATGACGGCAACCCGCTTGATGACGTGTTCTCCCACGTCACTTCTCCGCGGGGTCGTCGTGCTGCGCATCGACGAGAACGGACAGAAGAAGGGCGTCTTCGGTGCCCCGGTTGACCCAGGCATGGTTGGTTCCGCGCTGGATCACGACGTCGAAGGGCTTCATGTGCCGCTCTTCCGTATCGAGCACAAGCGTGATCTCCCCGGACAGCAGCACGATGTAATCGGTGGTCGGCGACTGATGCATGGTCTCGTGCCGAGATGTGTCGGGCTGGAGGTGGGCGCCTCCCATCGCGGCGAACCAATCCCGTCCGGCCTTCTGGCGCTCCTCCGGCGAAAGATGCGCCGTCTCTGATTCCGGCGCGATCTGGAAGAAGCGGAAGAGCGTTCCGCCCTTCGGCGGCTCAAGACGATCGGACATCTTCGCCATGTCCACCGGCGTCTTGTGGTCATGCGGCCCGGCCCCGGTGATCCACATTTCGGTGAGCACGGTGATCACATTGTCGGCAATCCCGTCGATGAGGACGCGCGATTTGCCGTTTTCGTCGTTCTCGGTGACGATGCGGCGGATTTGCTTGAGCATGGTTTCCTCCCTTCAAGCTGGTTTGCGGGACCGATATCCCATTGGTTCAACGCGACTTCTCACGCAGGCCGATAACGGCGGCCAGAATGACGAAGCCGAAAATCACATTGCGGATGGCGAGCGGCATCAGCATACCCTGCAATGCCGTCGACAGCGCGGTCAGCAGCAGGGCACCTCCGAGCATGCCGAGATAGGTGCCCTTGCCGCCGGTCATCGCGACGCCGCCGATCACGACCACGGCGATGGACGGAAGCAGGTAGGGCGTGCCCATGTCGATGAAGGCCTGCCCGCTGAATCCGGCCAGGAGCACACCGACGATGGCGGAACACAGGCCGCTGAGGGCATAGGTGCCGACCTGCACGCGCGCGACGGCGATGCCGGAGAAGTAGGCGACGGTCGGGCTGGAGCCGACGGCATAGAGCTTGCGGGCAAAGGCGGTGCGGCCGAGAAGGACGGAGGCCAGGACGAAGAACAGCGCGAGCATCCAGACGACGGGGGTAAAGCCCATCAGGCGCCCGGTCATCAGCCAGCTGATCGGGGCAGGCGGCAGGCCCCGCGGCGTGCCATCGGTGATGACCAGCGTCAGGCCTTCCAGGATGCCGTTGACCGCGAGCGTCATAATCAGCGGATGGATGCCTATGAGCCCGATCCCCAGCCCGCTGATCGCCCCGATCAGAAGCCCGGCAAGGCACACGGCCGGAATGGACCAGTTGCCGAGACCGCTCCCGGGCAGGGTCCATTCGCACAGCATCACGCCGCTGAAGGTGATGAGCGCCGGCACCGAGAGATCGAGACCGCCGGAGATGACCACCGACCCCTGGCCCAGTGCGAGCACCGCCAGGAAGGTCGACAGCATCAGCAGCGAATTGACATAGCTTCCCATGCCGAGACGTTCCGAGAACAGCACGCCCGTCATGGCGAGCACGACGAGCAGCCCTGCCCAGGCCGGAAGCGCGGATGTCAGATCGGCGCGGTTGCGGCGCAGCCAACGGGCGAACGGCGCGGTCGGCAGGGTCTCGTCCGTGCGGGGCGGCGCGATGCCGGTCGCCTGGCGACGGCGGGTGATCGACGGGGCGCTGTCGCGCATCCGCAGCACGGCGAGCGACAAGGACTGGCCGACGCGCCGCACTTGCGCGCCGGAAGCCGCCAGTACCGCCGCCATCAGCATGCAGCCCTCGACGACGGTCGAATAGAAGGTGGGAACGTTGAAGACGAGAAGCAGGTTGACGATCAGCATCAGCGTGAACGCCCCGAGAACCGTGCCGATGCAGCCGCCGCGCCCTCCTGCGAAGGCGGTTCCTCCCAGCACGACCGCGACGAACACCGGCAGCAGCATGGGTGGGCCGACCGTCGGATCGCCTGAGCCCGTCTGCGCCGTCAGGAAGATGCCGGCCAGACCGTAATAGGCTCCGGCGATGACATAGACGGCGATGCGTGTGGCGACGACCGGAACGCCCTTGGCGCGGGCGGCCTCCTCGTCGCTGCCGACGGCATAGATGTACGTCCCCAGCCGCGTCCTGCGGATCACTCCCCAGGCCAGCAGCGCAAGGATAATCAGCACGGCCGGCATCGGGACCCAGCCCGTCACCGCATCGTTCAGCAGGAACTCGGAAAAGGCAGGAGGCACCATGCCGCCCGGCTGTTCCATGACCAGCAATGTCAGACCCTGCACGATGAACATGGACGCCAGCGTCACGATGATCGAGGGCAGGCGGAAGAGAACGATGAAGACGGCATTGAAGATGCCCGTGGCGACACCGGCGAACAGCCCGGCAGAGGCCCAGAACAGCATGGATTGCGGCGTGTCCGTCACATTGGCAGCAATCAGGCAGTTCGACAGCGAGATCACCGCGCCGACGGAAAGATCCAGGCCGCGGGAAATCACCACGATCGTCGCGCCGATCGCGGCGATCGCCAGCGTTGCCGTCACCGCCACCGTGCTGGAGACGTCATAATATCCGATGCCTTGCCCAAGGTTCGCCGCCAGCACCGCGAATGCCACCGCAAAGGTGGCGAATGCCACGAGCATTCCCTGGTTGCGCCCGGTCCAGCGGCCAAGATCGGAGCCCGGTATGGAGAGAGTGGTCATGCCGTCTTCCTGTCTGCACTACCGGCCGCGCCGAGCATGAGGGCGCCGATCTGGTCTTCATTCGCGGTGCCACGGCGGATGTCCGCCACGAACCGGCCACGATAGAGTACGAGGATCCGGTCACAGGTGCCGATCAGCTCGGGCAGCTCGGTCGAATGGAACAGAACGCCGCCGCCCTGGTCGGCGAACCGGCGCAGCAGGGCGTAGATCTCGTGCTTGGTGCCCACGTCGACACCGCGCGTCGGGTCGAACACCAGAAGCGCCCGGCACTGCGTCAGAAGCCATTTCGCCAGGACGATCTTCTGCTGGTTGCCGCCGCTGAATTCTGTCGGGGTCTGATAGAGCGCCCGGGCGTGGAGATTGACCGAGGCGAAGGCTGTGTCCACCTCACAGGCCTCCTGTCGGCGATCCATCAAGCCGAGATGCGCGAAATCCTCGACAATGGGAAGTGTGGCATTTTCGGTGCCCGTGCGATGCAGGGCCAGGCCCTGTATCTTCCGGTCTTCCGGCACCAGAGCGATGCCCGCCCGGATGGCGTCGGCCGGCGAGCCGAAATACCCGGCCTTGCCCGAGACCAGGATCTCGCCCTTGTCGATGCGTTCCGCGCCGAAGAGGCTGTTGAAGAGCTCAAGCTGTCCCATGCCCTGCAGGGCGGCAATGCCGACAATTTCGCCGGCATGAAGGGTCAGATCGACGCCCTGCAGCTGGCGTCCAACCACCAGGCTGCGTGCTTCAATCAGCGGCGCCGCGTCGGGACGGGACACCATCTCCGGCGGCGGCGGAAAACTCGCGTTCACGGCGCGTCCCATGATGTGGCGAAAGACCTCGTCGTCCGAGATTTCACCGACACCGAAGCTGCCGACATGCCGGCCGTTGCGCAGGATCGACATGTCCGAGCAGAATTCATGAACCTCGGGCATGCGATGGGTCACCAGGATGACGGTGGTTCCCTGCGCCTTCAGGCAGGCGATGCGGTCGCCCAGCCATTCGACGTCGGACTTGGAGAGCGCTGCGGTGGGCTCGTCCAGGATCAGAATCTGCGGCTTGCGGGCGATGGCGCGGGCGATCTCGACCTTCTGCCTTTGCGACAGGTCGAGATTGCGCACCAGCGACCGCGGGTCTATATCGTCGATGTGCAGGTCGCTCTGGATCTGCTCGACTTGCGCACGGGCGGCGCGTCTGTCGAGAAACAGGCCGAACTTTCGCGGCTGGAACGGTATCAGAAGATTGTCGGAAACCGAGAGGTCGGGAACGAGCGGCACTTCCTGGAACGCCGTCTCGATCCCTGCGTCGGCCGATGCCGACCGGCCGGACAGACGCACCTCGGTATCGAAGAGCCGGATCGTGCCCGAGTCGGGTTGGACGATGCCGCTGAGGATCTTCACCAGGGTGGATTTGCCCGCCCCGTTTTCGCCCAGCAGGGCATGCACACCGCCGGTCGCAACAGAAAACGTCGCGTCGGCAAGGGCAACCGTGGAGCCGTAACTCTTCGTGACCCGATCGAGGGTGATGGCATTCATGGCAATTGTCTTGTCCGAAAAGGTCGACCTGACGGCAGCGCCTCGGCCGCCATCAGGTCCTTGGGAGATTACTGGCCCGCAACCTCCGGCTGGCCGACGAGTGCCGCCTGGAAGCCGACTTCCGGCGTCAGCGTGTTGGCGATGTTCGCGAACCAGCCCGACGGAACGAGGCCCGGATTGAACACGTTGCAGCCGGCCGACAGTTCTTCGAAGCTGCCGGTCTCGCAGAGCTTGGCGTTCTGCGAGGTGACGGCTTCCAGCGGCATCAGCGTGGTCTTCGGCACCTCCTTGCCGTCGAGCACGTCAAGGGCGAGCTTCAGCGCAAGGGCACCGGCGCCCGGATGACTTTCCAGCGAGATGCCCGGAGCCGACAGGGGCGCATAGGGCGCGGCGGCACCTTCGATCGACCCCTTGGGAAGCATCATCACGCGCATGCCGTTGGTGCCCTCCGTTCCGCAAGGCACGAGCTTTTCGCTGCCCGCCTCGAGCTGGAGCGACCAGGCCTGCACGCAAGCCGTCGCGCCCCAGACGCCCTGGATATCGTCCCAGCTCATGGTTGCCATGATTTCCGTCAACGCCTTACGCGCGACGGCCTGGGACCACATCCCGCTCGGCTCCGCCACGATCTTGATGTCGGGATACTTGGCCAGGACGGCTTTCGCCGCCTTGTTGCGATCGGCGTCAACCGAGGTACCCGGTACGCCGGTCATGAAGATCAGGTTGCCCTTGTGGCCCATCTGTTCGGCGACCCATTCCGCGCTTTGCGTGGCAAGCGCGACCTGATCGGTGACGACGGTGTAGGCGCATGCCTCCGTCACCGAACTGTCATAGGCGAACACCACCACACCCTTGTCGCAGGCGTTCTTGATCGCCGGGTTGAGCGCGGTGGGAGAAATCGGATAGACGATGATCGCATCGGCACCGGCCTGCACCATGGCATTGATCTGCTGGATCTGCTTCTGCGCCACGGGGCCGGCCACCTGGATCTGCAGGTCGACCTCGTCGGAATGGGCCTTGGCCATGGCGGTGACCATGTTCTGCGCTTCCGCCTGCCAGTCATTGCCGACATAGCTCATGCTCAGGAATATCTTGTAGGGCCTCTTGTCCTCGGCCTGCGCAATGCCCGTGCCGGCCAGCAGTGCAGCGCAACAAAGGGCGGCGCGAAGCGCACCGTTCGTCTTCATCATGGGTTCCTCCTCCCGTTCATTTATGCTGGGCAGAATGCTCTGCGACAGCGGGCCGGTGGAAGGTGGGCACGGGACATGGAGGGGGTGCAAAACGGACAAATTTGTGTATCCTGCCCGGCGAGGCCACGGCCTGACGGCGTCAGGGCAAGACGGGCAGACATCATGACCTACGCACCCTACAAGCTGTTCGCGCTGGTTCAGACCGCGGCCGAGTTCGGCATCTCCGCCGAAGCCGTGCTGCGCGGCACCGGTCTCGTCGCGGCGGCGCTTGCGGATGGAAAAGCCATTTGCACGGTCGACCAGTATCTGATGGCCTGTTCCAATGCGCTGCGCCATTGCCGCGATCCCCGGTTGCCGATCCAGGTTGGCAAGTCGCTGCACCTGTCAGCCTATGGTCTCTACGGTTTTGCGCTGATCTGCAGTCCCACGGTTCGCTCGGGCTTCGAATTCGCCGTGCGGTACCATGGCCTCGCCACGCCGATCTTCGAAATCGCCTGGGAGATCAGGGACGGCTATTTTGTCTGGACCTTTCCGGACGAGGCGCGCGTCGCCTATTCAAGACCACAGCGCACCTTCCTGATGATCCAGCAGCTCGCCCAGCACGTGACGCATGTGAAGGACATCGCCCGTGCGGACCGGCGACCGATTGACATCAAGGTCGCTCTCGATCCGCTGGAACCGGGCGCGCTGTTCGAGCAGGAATTCGGATGCCCGGTCAGTTTTTCGGCGACGCGGACCGAAATCACCTATGAGATGTCCATCCTCGACGACCGTCCGCCGCTCACCAATCCGGTCACCCACGCCATGTTGCGCGAATCCTGCGAGGCGCTGATCGGCCGGGTTCCGGAGAAAAGCGGGCTGGCCGGCCAGGTCTCGCGGATCTTCATGGAATCCGCGGCGCCGTTCCCGCCGATGGAAATGGTTGCCGCCCGCCTGGCCATGACGCCGCGAACCCTGCGGCGCCGGCTGACAGAGGAGGGTGCATCCTATTCAGGCTTGCTGGATCAGGTGCGCAACGATCTGGCACGCCAGTATCTCGCGACCGACACGTTCACGGTGGACGACATCGCCCAACTGCTCGGCTTTGCCGACACGGCAAATTTCCGGGCGTCGTTCAAGCGCTGGAACGGCCAGACACCTGCGGGATATCGATCCAGATGCTGATCGCATCATCCGCAGTGACAGTGGGGAGACTGTGCTCTCCACCAATCATCGTTGTATGTTTGGCGAACGATTCTCGACTGCGACGCGAGCCTTATGGAAACATCCCTTTATCTGCCGGTAAAAGCCTTTCTCGAGACGTTTGGCTATGTCGTAAAAGGTGAGGTCGGCGGCTGCGATCTTGTGGGACTGAGCGACGGCGAACCGCCCGTCATCGTCATCTGCGAACTCAAAATGAGCTTCAATCTGGAGCTCGTTCTTCAGGCGGTCGACAGGGCCGCCATTTCCGATGAGGTCTGGATTGCGGCGAAGATCTCCGCCAAAGGCAAGGGACGGGAAGCGGACAGGCGCTATCGCGACCTCTGTCGACGGCTCGGGATCGGCATGCTCGGCGTTTCCGGTGAAGGCGATGTCAGCGTGATAGTCGGATCCGTATCACCTATGCCCCGGACCAATCCGAAACGGCGTTCACGGCTGCTGCGCGAACACCAGAAAAGACGTGGCGATCCTGCGCTCGGTGGAAGTACCCGAATCCCTGTGATGACGGCATATCGCCAGCAGGCACTCGACTGCGCGGCAATTCTCTCCGTCGGACCATCGCGTGTTCGCGATGTGAGGGCCGCCATACCAGACGCAGGCAAGATATTGCTCTCCAATGTCTATGGGTGGTTCGAGCGTCTCGACAGGGGCGTCTACGGCTTGACTGGTGCTGGCCGTGAAGCCTTGGAGCGCTGGCCCCGGCCGGACCCGTGATCGCGTTGATCTGCGCTACGTTCATTCGCCTTTCTGCGAAAGCGGAAACAACAGCCTGACGGTCGTCCCTTCACCGAGCAGAGATTTGATCTCGACCTCGCCCCCGGACTGGCGCACGAAGCCGTAGACCATAGCCAGACCGAGCCCTGATCCTCCCGTTTTCGACCGTGTCGTGAAGTACGGCTCGAGTGCCTGGTCGAGCACTTCGGGAGACATGCCCACCCCGGTGTCGACAACCGAGATGACCAGGCTTGCGTCCCCAAGGCTCGCCGATACTTTGACCACGCCACCGCCCGGCATGGCCGAAGCCGCATTGAGGCACAGATTCAGGACCGACTGCTCGAAGAGTGCCGGATCGAGGTTGATGGTGGGCAGGTCGTCGGCAAGCTCCAGTTCCAGAGTGTTGGCTGATCCGATGGCCATTTCGAGCACGTCCGCCGTGCCGCGCAGGATCGCGCCGATATCGACCGGGCTCGGCCGGATCTGTTGCTGACTGCCGACCGAAAGCATGCTCGACGCGAGAGCGCGGCCACGCTCGGCGGCCTTGCGGATTCGGGCGATATGCCTGTTTTGACTTTCGTTGCGGGGTTCGCGTTCGAGAAGCCCCAGGCTGCCGGTTATGATGCCGATCATGTTGCCGACCTCGTGGCTGACCTGATGCGTCATGCGCATGATCACGTCCAGCCGCTGGGCGCGCGCAGCCTCAACCTCCTGTCGGTCCATTGCCGTGACATCGCGCGCCAGCAGCACGACGCCTCCGTCCGGCTGACGCGAAGCCGACATCTCGACGACCCGCCCATCATCGAAACGGTGACGGTGCGACAGCCGTTCGACCAGCGATCCTTGCTCGCCATCTGACGGCAGGAGCGTCCCGTCGATTTCGGGAAAGGTCTCGACGAACCGGCGCAGCGCCATCTTGCGCGATGAACCGCCCTGCCGCACCAGTTCGATGATCCGCCGGTTCATGGTGATCGGCCGTCCCTTCGGGTCGAAGAGAGCGATCCCTTCGTTCATTGTGCGGAACGTGGAGCGGATCGTGCGTGCCGCCGCCTCGGCCTTCTGCCTCAGCCGTGATACGCGGTCGACGCTTTCCTTGAAGGCGCGAAACGCCTCGAGGAGCCGGACCAACTCGGTTTCGGTCCCGGCATATCGGGGCGGCCCGACATCCGGCTCGCCCTTGGCGAGGGCGTTCATCCCGTTGGACAGATCGACGATGCCACGCGACACCCGCATCACAGAGCGGATCGACAAGATGGCGAGGATCACGACGGCCAGCGATGCCAAGACCACCATCACCAGGAGACGCCGGAGTGCGGCGGACGCAGATTCCAGGTTACGGTTGAGGCTGCGGGCCACGGATTCGCTCTGCGTCTCCGTCGCATGGGACAGATCGCGCGATACGATGTGCAGCCGTGCGACCGCCGCCCGGATGGTGAACATTTCCATCAGATAGCGCGTCTGCGCCTCGAAGAGCCTCCGGTAGGGATCGAGTTCGTCTTCAAGGACCAGCAGAGCCGATCCCGCCGCCATCCGCCTCGTCGCGGTCTCCGCGACATAGCGCCGTTGCAGTTCGCCGAGCTGGAAGAGGCTGTCGGAGGTCGAGGCTGACTGGACTATGCTGTTCAGTTTCTGCCGGAACTCGGTGTCGCCAATGCTGCGCCCGGTCGCGATCTCTCCGAGTGCGGCGGCGGCATCAGCCTTGTAATCTTGCGCTGCATCCGCGTTACGGGCGAGGTCGAGCGTCTGCTTCTGTATGTCCTTCAGCAGCGCGATGATCCGCCGGCCGCCGAAGCCCTCGATTGCCAGCCCCTGTTCCTCCGGCGACATGGTCTGCAACAGAGCGTCGACCTGGGCGACGACCGCACGGCTTTCGCTGGAAACGCGGTAGGGCGAGGTGGCGTTCATCAGAAACGGCGCACTCGATACCAGGTCGGACACCTGGCGCGATACCAGCGACGCCTTGGCGAGGCTCGAAAACGCCTGGACGCTGTAGCTCGCCATCTCGTTTCGCGCCTTCTGCAGGCCATAGATCGCGACCGCGGACAGAAGAAGGACGGAAACGCAGATGAAGGCGATCGCGAAGGGAAGCCGAAAGGCAATCGACGATAGAAATGCGCGGCTTATCAAGACGGCGTCCCGGACTCATCCGTATGCAGCACGTATCCTTTCCCGCGCCGGGTCTGGATGTGGCGTGGCAGGTCCGGATTGCCTTCTATCTTGCGGCGCAATCTCAAGACCAGCACATCGACATTGCGATCGATGAAGCGATCCGTTTCTGCCCCGAGTCGATCAAGGATATGGGCGCGGCTGACCGGCACGTTCGGCGTCTCTGCGAGAATTTCGAGCAGTGCGAATTCTGCCGCCGTCAATGTTCGGCTTGGATCTCCCAGACAGACTGCCCTTCGGCGGGCGAGGTCCACCGCCCAGTCGCCCAGTCGAAGCGCTGTCTGGTACTGGTCGCGCTCGGTTTCCTTTTCCTGGCGAAGTTGCGGATGAGTACGGCGCAGGACCGCCTTGATCCGTGCGGTCAGTTCGATCGGTTCGAACGGCTTCACGACGTAATCGTCGGCCGCCGTCTCAAGGCCGAGCACGCGATCGGTCGCACTTCCGGCGGCCGTGACCATGACGATGCCGACATCCGTGCCGGCACGCAGGCGCTGGGCAAAGGCCCGGCCGGACAGTCCCGGCAGGTTATGGTCGATCAGCACCAATTGGAAGGTTTCGTGCTGGAGCATGTCCTGCGCCGTTTCGGCCGATGGCGCCGTTGCAGCCATCCACCCCTCGGCTTCGACCAGGTCGCAGATAAGCTCCGCCATATCCGGGTCGTCTTCGACGATCAGAATTTTAAGCTTCTGAGTCAACAAGTCGCAGTCCTCCCAAGTTCATCATAGCCGGGCCAGTCGAAATCTCCAAAACAATGGTGGTTATGCGCCTCGTCATATTTGTAACAATTGAAATGCCTGACATCTTGGCTGCCACCGCGTTGAAAGATCGGTAACCATTCTTCGATTGCCTGACGTCGTCTATGCAGACATGCTCCTGTCGAGATTGGAACGGGGAGGTTCCAAGGGAGTATGACCTTGACGCTTTTGATCACCCTGGGCGCAGGCCTTTGCATGGTGCTTGCATCGGCCACCGGTGTTGCCGCATCCGGCACGTTGCGTGTCTTGTGCGGTGTCGATGAAGCCTGGTGCGCGACGATGGAGCGGGCGTTCGAAGACAAGAGCGGCCTCACGCTTGAAATGGCCCGCAAGAGCACCGGGGAAATCCTCGACCAGATCAGGGCCGAGAGAAGTACTCCCATGATCGATGTCTGGTGGGGCGGGACGGGGGACACCCATCTTCAAGCCGCATCCGAGGACTTGCTGGAGGCCTACACGCCGCCGCGGGAGGCCGAGATGCTCCCCTGGGCACGCAATTTCTTCGCCCTGTCCGGTGGTCGTTCGGCCGGCATCTATGCCGGCGCGCTCGGGTTTGCCTACAATGTCGAACTGCTCGCCGAGGCCGGGCTCGCTGCACCCAATTGCTGGAAGGACCTGACCAAGCCGATCTACAAGGGGCGGATCCAGGCGGGCAATCCGAACACTTCCGGCACGGCTTTCACGGCGCTTGCGACGCTCGTCCAGCTTTTCGGGGAAGACGAAGCCTTCGCCTACATGCGGGAGCTCGATGCCAATATCGTCGAATACACCAAGGCCGGTTCGGCGCCGGTCAAGGCGGCGGGACGGGGCGACGTGATGATCGGCATATCGTTCATGCATGACGCCGTCACCCAGAAGGAGGCGGGTTCCCCGCTGGTTATCGTCGCTCCCTGCGAGGGCACCGGCTATGAGATCGGGGCGGTCAGCATCATCAAGGGTAGCCGGAACATCGAGGCCGCGCGACGTTTTGTCGACTTCGCGCTCAGCCCCGAGGGCCAGGCGACGGGCGCTCTGGCGGGCCAGAACCAGGTGCCGTCCAATGCCCGGTCAGCGCTCCCGCTCGCAGCCCCCGACATCTCGATCATCAAGATGGTCGACTACGACTTCGCCACCTTCGGCTCGCCGGACGAACGAAGTCGGTTGCTGACGCGCTTCGACGCCGAGATCCACCCGACCCACTGATGTCACCCAACCGATGCCGGACGAAACGGTGCCCCTGCGGCACCGCCGCCGAAGGCATGTCGGCAGTCCGCGATTTCCATCAGACGCAACCAACAGGAGGATACCCATGCGACTGACACTGCTTTCTACTCTGCTCATTGCCGGGACTGCCATCGGCTCGGGATCGGCGCTGGCTGCCGGGGAGCTCAACCTCATCTGCGCCGCCGACGTCGTGATCTGCGAACAGATGAAAGGCGACTTCGAGAAGGACCACGACATCAAGGTCAACATGGTGCGCATGTCCTCGGGCGAAGCCTATGCCAAGATCCGCGCCGAGGCCCGCAATCCGAAGACCGATCTCTGGTGGGCCGGCACGGGTGACCCCCATCTGCAGGCCGCTTCCGAAGGGCTGACGGCGGAATACAAGTCGCCAATGCTGGACCAGTTGCAGGATTGGGCGAGGAGCCAGGCCGAAAGCTCCGGCTTCCGCACGGTCGGCGTCTATGCCGGTGCGCTCGGCTGGGGTTACAACACCGACATCTTCAAGCAGAAGGGCTTCAAGGAGCCGGTCTGCTGGGCTGATCTTCTGGCACCCGAGCTGAAGGGCGAGATCCAGATCGCCAATCCGAATTCCTCCGGCACCGCCTATACCGCGCTGGCCTCGCTCGTGCAGATCATGGGCGAGGATAAGGCCTTCGAGTATCTTAAGGCCCTCAACGGCAACATCTCGCAATACACCAAGTCCGGCTCGGCGCCGGTCAAGGCGGCGGCCCGGGGTGAAACCGGCCTCGGCATCGTCTTCATGCATGATGCCGTCGCGCAGACGGCCGAAGGTTTTCCGGTCAAGTCGATCGCCCCGTGCGAAGGCACTGGCTACGAGATCGGCTCCATGTCGATCGTCAAGGGTGCACGCAACCTCGACAGCGCAAAGGCCTGGTATGACTGGTCGCTCAAGCCGGAAGTCCAGTCGCGCATGAAGGATGCAAAGTCCTTCCAGCTGCCGTCCAACAAGACGGCCGAGATTCCAAAGGAAGCGCCGAAGTTCGAGGACATCAAGCTGATCGACTACGATTTCAAGACCTATGGCGACCCGGCAAAGCGCAAGGCCCTGCTGGAGCGCTGGGATCGCGAGATCGGTGCCGTCGCCAACTGATCCCGCAGAGCTTCTCCGGTCGGCAGCCGTCGTGGCTGCCGTCCTCCTCCCTTTCAATTTCAGAGGTGCACGAGTGAGGTCGACCATGAGACATGGCAACCGCAGACTGGATATCCTCCTGGCCTTGGGGGCCGCATCTTTCCTTCTGCTCCCGTGGTACAGGGTGGATAGCGGCTTCTTCGGCTTGCGTTGGCTGGCCGGCTTCCCTTTGGCACCGGAAGCTTCCCCAGGGCTGCTGCAAATGCTGCTGCACGGCCGGTTCTGGTTGGTCGGTGTGGTGCTTTTCTTAAGCCTTGGCGCGGCGGCTCGTTTCGTCGCGGATCCGATGCGTCGCGGCGCTTTCTTCGCCTCTGCAGGCGCGGCGGGGCTCGTCTATCTATGCCTCCAGGGGCTGGCGATCGGCTTTTCCGGCTGGACCTGGACCATCAGTGAAGATCTCTTCGGCATGCTCGCCGATGGTCAGCCTTCCATGGGGGCTGGGGCCGTCACGATGGCTGTCGTCTTCGTCCTGATGTTTGCCTTCGGACTGGTCGAACGCGGTGTGATGAAGGGCGATGCCTTCATAGTCGGCTCGATCTCGATGCTCGTCTCCCTCGTCGCGGTCTTCGTCTTTTATCCCATCGGCAGCATGTTCACCGCCGCCGTCCAGGACTTCGACGGGTCCTTCAATCCCGACGGCTTCATCCGCAATTTGCAGGATCCGGGCATATGGAGCCTGAACTGCGTGGTCGGGGCCGGGCGATGCGGCGTCGCCTGGCGCACCCTGACGCTGGCCCTGATGACGGCGTCCGCCTCCACCCTGCTCGGCCTCGCCTTTGCACTGATCGCGACCCGCACACACTTTCCCTTCAAGAAGGGGCTCAGGCTCCTCACCATCCTGCCGATCATCACGCCACCCTTCGTCATCGGTCTGGCGCTCATTCTTCTCTTCGGTCGCGCCGGCGTCGTGACGGAAAGCCTGTCGAGCCTGTTCGGCATCGAACCGGGCCGCTGGCTCTACGGCCCCATCGGCATCTGGATTGCCCAGGTCCTGTCCTTCACCCCGATATCATTTCTCGTCCTGATCGGTGTCGTCGAGGGTGTCAGTCCCTCGATGGAAGAGGCGTCGCAGACCCTGCGTGCCGGACGCTGGCGCACCTTCTGGCATGTATCATTGCCTTTGATGAAGCCGGGCCTCGCCAACGCTTTCCTCATCGGTTTCATCGAAAGCATGGCCGATTTCGGCAATCCGCTGGTGCTCGGCGGCAGCAATGGGGTCCTGTCGACCGAAATCTTTTTCGCCGTCGTCGGTTCGCAGAACGATCCGTCGCGTGCAGCGGTACTGGCGCTGGTTCTCCTCTTCTTCACCCTGTCGGCCTTCCTCGCTCAGCGGCTCTGGCTTTCGGGCAAGAACTTTGCCACCGTCACCGGCAAGGGTGACAGCGGCGCGCATATCGCCCTGCCGCGCAGCCTCTCGATCGGGCTCCATGCCGTCGTCATTCCGTGGATGATCTTCACCGTGGTGGTCTATGGCATGATCCTGGTCGGCGGCTTCGTCACCACCTGGGGCCTGGACAACAGCCTGACGCTTGCCCACTACGTCCGCGCCTTCTCCGTCAGCGTCGAGAACGGCTCCTTCGCCTGGACCGGCGTTGCCTGGAACTCCTTCTGGACGACAATGGAGATCTCGCTCATCTCGGCTCCATTGACCGCCGCAGTCGGTCTGCTCACCGCCTATATCATCAACCGGCAGAAGTTCGCGGGCCGCAACCTGTTCGAATTCGCCCTGATGATGAGCTTTGCCATCCCGGGCACGGTCATCGGCGTCAGCTACATCATGGCCTTCAACCTGCCGCCGCTCGAAATGACCGGTTCGGCCCTGATCCTCGTCGCCTGCTTCGTCTTCCGCAACATGCCGGTCGGCGTGCGCGGCGGCATCGCGGCGATGAGCCAGCTCGACAAGAGCCTCGACGAGGCTTCGCTGACATTGCGTGCCGACAGCTTTCGCACCGTGCGCAAGATCATCCTGCCGCTGCTGAGGCCTGCCATCATGGCAGCGCTCGTTTATTCCTTCGTCAGGGCAATCACCTCGATCAGCGCCGTCATCTTCCTGGTCAGCGCCGAATACAACATGGCGACGTCCTACATTGTCGGCCTCGTCGAAAACGGCGAATACGGCGTCGCTATCGCCTACTCCTCGATGCTGATCATCGTGATGATCACCGTCATCGGCGCCTTCCAGCTCCTCGTCGGCGAACGCAAGCTGCGCCGCCAGAATCGCGTTGCCGGCCTCGACAGCGCTCGTCCCGTTCCCCTCGGTCAGGAGAAAACCGCATGATCACCGTCAAAGCCGGGTCCGTCACCTTCCAGAACGTGCGCAAGACCTTCGGCGCCTTCACCGCCATCCCCGACCTGTCGATGACGATCGAGCCGGGAACGCTGGTCACGCTGCTCGGTCCATCGGGTTGCGGCAAGACGACGACGCTGCGCATGCTGGCCGGCCTCGAACACCCGACCTCCGGCCGTATCCTGATCGGCGGGCAGGACGTCACCATGCTGCCGGCCAACGAGCGCGACGTCTCCATGGTGTTCCAATCCTATGCGCTCTTTCCACACATGACCTCGCTGGAAAATGTCGCCTATGGTCTGCATTCGTCAGGCCTTGGCAAGAAGGAAGCGCGCGACAAGGCCGAAGAAGGTCTGAAGCTGGTCGGCCTCGCCGGCATGGGCCACCGCTTGCCCGCGGAGCTGTCGGGCGGTCAGCAGCAGCGTGTCGCCGTCGCGCGTGCCCTTGTCCTCGAACCGCAAGTACTCCTGCTGGACGAGCCGCTCTCCAATCTCGATGCACGCCTGCGCCGCCGGGTCCGCACCGAGATCCGCGATCTGCAGCAGCGGCTCGGTTTTACGGCCGTCTATGTCACCCACGACCAGGACGAGGCGCTCGCCGTGTCCGATCGGATCATCGTGATGAAGGACGGAGAGATCGCCCAGTCAGGCGCGCCGCGCGAACTCTACGAGGCGCCCGCATCGCCCTTCATCGCCGACTTCATGGGCGAGGCGAACGTGGTGCCCTGCGAAATCGTTCGTGCAGGGGCTGGCGAAGTCCTGGTGCGGGTCAGCAACCTCGAACATTGCCTGCGCTCGGCTGCGCGGCCGGGTCCGGCCACGCTTGCCGTGCGGCCCGGTGCCATACGGATTGGTGGGCCCTCGACCGGGGGCCTGAACGGTCGCGTTCTCCACTCAGCCTATCTCGGCGGGCATGTCGAATACGAGGTCGAGACCGATGTCGGCACCCTCTTCGTCATCGACCACGAGGTCGACCACGCCCATGCGCCCATGAGCGATGTTACCCTGACGTTCAAGAACCGTGGCATTGCCGTCATCGACGGCTGAGCCCTTCCACAGCCCCAATGAAGGAAAACGAAATGACAGTGAACGATGCAGCGCTCTCCGCGCGGTTTGCACTCGCCAAGGCCCTTGCTGCGGAAGCAGGCGCGATCGCGCTCGACTATTTCAGCCACCGCGACACGCTGGTGATCGAGACCAAGCGCGACCTCCAGGACGTGGTGTCGATCGCCGACCGCAACGTCGAGACCTTTCTCAAGGCGCGGGTCGCCGAGATCTACGCCGATGACGGGTTTCTCGGGGAAGAATTCGGCCACGACGAAGGCATCTCCGGCTTTACCTGGGTGGTCGATCCGATCGACGGTACGGCGCCCTTCGTCAATGGCATGCCGACCTGGTGTGTCTCCGTGGCCATCGTTCGCAATGGCGAGCCGGTCGTCGGCGTGATTCACGTTCCATGCTCGGACGAGCTATACGCCGCCGCCAAGGGCTTCGGTGCCACGCTGAACGGCAATCCGCTGATTCTTGACCCGTCCCGCAACCTGCAAAATGCCATGACCGGCATCGGCTGCAACACCTATGTCACGCCGGAGCGTGTCGGTGCGATCATTTCGAGTCTGATGAAAAAGGGCGGAAATTTCATCCGCAACGGCTCCGGCGCGCTGATGCTGGCCTATGTCGCTGCCGGTCGCCTTGTCGGTTATTACGAACCTTACATGCGCGCCTGGGATTGCATGGCCGGCTTCTGCCTGGTCAGGGAAGCCGGCGGCAAGTTCATGCCCTTCCCGACAGAAGGCGAGAAGTTCCTCAAAGGCCATCCCGTTCTGGCGAGCAACGTCTCGGTCTACGATGACTTGTTGGCCATTCACCGAGCGTCGCACTGAGGCCCTATTTGCCGCCCTTCGATCGGGTGAAGACCCCGTGTCGCCGACGGTACGCCGGCGATTGACCTGCAAGAAGCGCCCTCGGCGAGGTCCGCCACTACCGGATTTGCCGGATTGACAGCGCCGGCAATCCGGAAACGCAGATGGTGGGTCGCTGCCACGATCCAGCACCAATCAGTCATGATGGTTGGCGCTATTTATGGGCGCATCGGCCGGGCATCACTCGAATAAGATCAGAAGCTGAAGAAGCAGCCGGGACGTGACTGTGTTGGTAGGGTCTTGGTCGCCGTGCCGCTGTAGCCTCGAGTGGACATTCGGTCTGCGCCTGACGGAACGCTCTAACTGCGTTGCGCCATCCTTGCTGCCTGGAAACTAGGCCGCACTCCGCTTCAGTGTCACCGCAACCGATAGTCCGCCCTCTTCGCGATTGCGGTAGTCAAGGCTGCCGCCGAGGCGTTCGATGGCCATCTGGACGATGGACAATCCGAGGCCGCTGCCGGACGGCGCGCTCAAGGGCCCGCGGTAGAAGCGGTCAGCCGACCGCGTCTGTTCGTCTGCGGTCATACCGGGTCCGAAATCATCGATCTGGATCGTCAGGCTATCGTCCGCGGCGCGCGTCGTACAAATGGTCTGCGTTCCCGGGGGCGCATGTTGAAGCGCATTTTCCAGCAGGTTTCGCAAGATCAGCCGCAGCAGGGTTCGATCGGTCGCAATGCAAAGCGCGGCTTGCTCGCCATCCGACCTCACTGCGATCTGCACCCGACGCTGAGCCGCCACGGGCGACAGTTCCACGGAAAGCTCTTCGATCAGCCTCATCACATCGACCTGATCGCGTGAGACGACATCGTCGCGCGCGTCCACCCGCGCCATGTCGATCAACTGGCGCACCATGCGGCTTGTGCGGTCCACGCTGCTGAGAATCTGGCTGAGTGCCTGCCGGCGGGTGTCTGGATCCTCGCTGCGCATGGCAATCTGGGCCTGGGTCTTCAGGCCTGCAAGTGGGGTCTTCAGCTCATGCGCGGCATAGGCGGTGAAATCGCTTTCCCTCACGCGCACGTCTTCGACACGGCGGAAAAGGCTGTTCAACGCGGCGATCATCGGCCGAACCTCGCGAGGCGCCGGGGCTTCGGGCAGGGGATGAAGCTCGGTCGCGGATCGAGATGAGAGACTGGCCGCGATCCGGTTGAGCGGGGCAAGTCCACGGCAGACGCTCAACCAGATGAGCAGTGCCAGCATAGGCAGGATCACCAGCGCCGGGAGCAGCAGGCCCTTGATCACGCCGCCGACCAGCCGTTCGCGAATTTCGAGGCTGTCACCAACCAGGACGCGGACCCCGAGCGTTGGATTGATCACGGCAAAGACCCGCCAGCGCTCTCCGTTGATCTCGGTTTCGGCGAAACCTTCCCGGTGATCGGCAAGTGAGGTGACCGGCGCACTTTCGGACCGGCTGACAAGCGTTCCCTGCAAGGACCAGATCTGGCAAGACAACTGGCGGCTATATCCTTCCCCCTGCTCGAACACTCCGCTGGCTTCCCGCGCATTGGCAGCATCCACGGCGGCAGCCACATCGATATGGTGGTCGGTGATCAGGGAACTCACCATGCGTGCGGCTTCGGTCAAGCGGGCATCGAGCACCCGCTCGACTTCGGCCTGGGTATTCACGTAGGTCCAGACCACCGCGAAGAGCCAGACCGCACCGGTGGTGGCGAGTAGGATGGCGAAAAGCCTGAGGCGGATCGAGGTCATGGCGCTTCGTCCTTCAGCCGGTAGCCGACGCCGCGGACGGTTTCGATCAGTTCGGCCCCGAGCTTGGCGCGGATCTTGTGTACGTGGACCTCGACCGTGTTGCTCTCGACGTCCTCCTGCCAGCCATAGAGCTTCTGCTCCAACGCCGTCTTGGACTGGATCGTGCCGGGATTGTCCATCAAGGCCTGCAGGATGGTGAATTCGCGCCGGGACAGCGGCACGGTCCGGCCGTCCTGTTCGGCGCTCATGCGCGCCGGATCGAGGGTCACGCCGCGCCATTGCGGCCGGCTTTCAGCCCGTCCTTGCGCCCGGCGGATGATGGCGCGCAGGCGCGCTGCCAGTTCGTCCAGATCAAAGGGCTTGCCGAGATAGTCGTCGGCGCCGGCGTCCAGTCCCGCGATGCGGTCGCCAACTTCGTCGCGAGCCGTGAGCAGAAGGACCGGCGTGCGTCCCCCCGAGGCGCGCAGCTGAGCGAGCACATCGAGGCCTGAGCCGTCCGGCAGCATGAGATCGAGCACGATGGCATCGAAACGGTTGACGGCAACGGCTTCGCAGGCGTCGGCAACGCGGCCGACCGCGTCGACGGTAAAGCCCAGCATGTTCAGCCCGACCTTCAAGCCATCCGACAGCACCTCGTCGTCCTCGACCACCAGTAGACGCATCACACCTCCGTGAACCTGACCTTGGCGCCCTCAGTGCGCCGCGCACCTTAAGCCTGCCTTAAGGTGGCGGGCCGATCCGTGCCCCGGACACAGATGGTCCCGCGCCGCAAGGACACAAGGCATGCACTATCCGAAACTCTTCATAGGGCTACTCTTTTCGGCGTTTTTTGCCAGCCCCGCCGCGGCGCTCGAGCGGCCGCTCGACATGGACAAGGCATTCGTCTTCAACGTTGAGCGAAGCGAGGATGGCCGGGTTTCCCTGCGCTGGGACATTCATAAGGGCTATTACCTCTACCGCGAATACCTTGCCGCCGCGACCCTGGACGGCAAACCGATCGCACTTGAAACCGGCGCCGGCGCGCTCAAGGATGATCCCGGTTTCGGAAAGGTCGAGGTCTATTTCGATCATGCGGTGGCGCTTGCCTTGACGGACGCTTCGGCGTTCGAAGTCACCTACCAGGGATGCCAGGAGGAGGGCATCTGCTATCCGCCTACGACGCGCGAGATAGATCTTGCCGCCCTTGCGACGGAGCGCGGCAGCAAATGGACGCCGACGCGGTCGGCTGAACTGGCAGGCTCGACGCCGGTCTCCGGTGAGACGCAGGCGATAGCGGTGGAAACGAGCTCTGCCGACTCAAGAATTGGATTTTCAACGGCTACGCCGCCGAACGGCGGCCTGGTGGAAGGCTTCCTTGCCCGGGGCGGCGTTCCGATGCTTCTGGTCGCCTTTCTCGGACTTGGCATGCTGCTCGCATTCACGCCTTGTGTCTTCCCGATGTATCCCATTTTGGCTGCGACGCTGGCGCGCGAGGGCGAACGGCTGACCGCTCGGCGCGGCTTCATGCTCTCGCTGACCTACGGGCTGGGGCTTGCGACTGCCTTCGGCATGCTCGGTCTGCTCGCCGCCTGGTCCGGGCAAAACCTGCAGTTCGCCCTGCGATCGCCGGTGACGATTGCCCTCACTGCCATGCTCTTCGTCGTCCTTGCCCTTGCCAGCTTCGGATTGTTTGAATTGCAGTTGCCGGCCCTGATCACCCGGTGGTTCATGGGGAAGAGGCTATCCGGTCCAAGATCGATCGGCTCGGCTGCAGCGCTTGGCTTTACCTCCGCCCTGATCATCGGGCCATGCGTCACCGCGCCACTGGCGGGCGCCTTGCTCTATATCGCGCGCTCCGGCGACCTCGTTCTTGGAGCGGCGGCCCTCTTCGCGTTGGGGCTCGGCAAGTCCGTTCCGCTCGTCGTGCTGGCCACGTTCGGCTCTGGAATACTGCCGCGTGCCGGTGCCTGGATGGAGCGCATCCGCCAGCTCTTCGGTTTCCTGTTCATCGGCACGGCCATATGGCTTGCCGAACCGCTGCTACCGGCAGCGGCCGTGCTGGCGCTCTGGTCGGTTCTGCTCGTCACCTTCGGCGTGTTTATTGGCGCTTTCGACGTTCTGCGCCCCGAATCCGGTGCACTATCTCGCCTCGGCAAGTCGGCGGGCCTGCTCTCCGCCCTTTACGGCACGGTGCTCGCCGTCGGTCTGGCCGCGGGCGCCAGCGATCCCCTGGCGCCACTTGCGCCGTTTTCCGCGGGCAGGGCCGCCCTTTCCCCGGCCGGCTTGTCGAAGAAGGACTTCATCCCGGTTTCGTCGGCGCATGAGCTCGAAACCCGGCTCGCAGCGAGCGCGAAGGGCAAAAGGCCGGCCCTCGTCTATGTGACGGCCGACTGGTGTGTCAGCTGCCGGACGATCGAACGCAGCGTGTTGTCGCAGCCGGAAGTGGGCGATGCGCTGGCCGGTTTCGATCGGCTGAGCGTCGATCTGACGACGAGCAACGCGGACATCTCCGGCTTGATGAAATCGCTCGATGTCATCGGTCCGCCGACCATGCTGTTCTTCGATGGGCCTGCCGAAGTCGCGGAGACCCGGCTTGTCGGCGAGATCGACAAGGCCGATCTGGTTCGGTCCGCCGGCCGGGCAAAGGCGGCCCAACAATGAATGCGATTTCCATCGGTCCGTTTGCCTTCGACGCCGAAAGAGTGGCCGCCATTCTCGGCATCGGCGTCTTTGTCACGCTGGCAAGTCTGTTGTCCTCCCGCGCCGACAGGCGTCTGGGTCCCTGGTCGACAATGACGCTGGTGCTGGGCCTGATCGGCGCGCGCGCCGGCCACGTCCTGCCACATCTGGAGAGTTTTTCCGTCGAACCGTGGCGCATCCTCGCGTTCTGGCAGGGCGGCTTCTCGGCGGTCGGGGCCTCGGCCGGCGTTCTGCTGTCGGGGGTGCTTCTGCTGAGGCGCTCACCCCGTCTGTTGCCAAGGGCGGCAGCCAGCATGACGGCCGGTGCGCTTGTCTGGTTCTCGACCCTGGCAGTCCTTGGTGCCAATACCGCCATCGTAGCGCCCGACACCCGGCTGGCGACACTGGATGGCCGTTCCATCGTCCTTTCCGAGCGCGCCGGCCGACCCCTTGTCGTCAATCTCTGGGCAAGCTGGTGCCCGCCCTGCCGCCGCGAAATGCCGATGATGGCGGAGATGGCGCGCAGCCATCCGCAGATCGACTTCGTCTTCGCCAACCAGGGAGAGGCGGCCGACCACGTTGCGGTCTACCTCGCCAATGCAGGCATCACGATCGAGACGGTGATTGCCGACCAGCTCTCGCTTCTGTCGCGCCATTACGGTGCGCCGGGCCTGCCCGCGACGCTTTTCATCCTCCCCGACGGCACGCTCTACGCTTCCCATCTCGGCGAAATTTCGCGCGAAGGCCTGTCGGAACAGATCAACAAGATTGCAGCTCCGCTTGCGGAAAAGGACATATGAATGCGCAAATCCAACGAACGTCGCTCGTTGAGCCGGGTACGGCGGCTGGCCCTGCCCTTGGTACTGCTATCCCTGTCGGCCTGTGCCCAGACGACCCGGCCAGCCGCCGAACCGGATGTGGCGAAGGTCAACCCGTCGGTGGCCAGCATGTATTCCGCGATCGACGATGGCGGAAACCTTGTTCCTGCGGTGGACGCGGCAAAGATCGAGTCGAAAAATGTCCGCCAGGTGGTCGATTACCAGACCAAGGAGCCACCCGGCACCATCGTCGTCGATCCCTATGCCCGGTTCCTTTACCTCGTGATGGAGAATGGCAAGGCCATGCGCTACGGCGTCGGCGTCGCCAAGGCCGGCCTCGAATTCGTCGGCGAGGCCGACATAGCCCGCAAGGCGCAATGGCCGGGCTGGACGCCGACCCAAGACATGATCAAGCGGGATCCCGAGCGCTACGAGCCGCTCGCAAAGGGATTGCCGGGTGGGCTCAAGAACCCGCTCGGTGCGCGTGCGCTCTACCTCTACAAGGGCGGACAGGACACGCTCTATCGTATCCATGGGACCAACGAGCCCTGGTCGATCGGTAAATCCGTCTCGTCCGGCTGCATCCGCATGCTCAACCAGGACATCATCGATCTGCACCGGCGCGTACCAAAGGGCTCGCGCGTCGTTGTGCTCGGCCCCGAACAATCTGGAAAAGGAGAAATCTGATGCTCACCCGCAGAAATCTGATCAATGCCACGCTCGGCACCGCGGCCCTGTCGACCCTGATGCCGCGTCTCTCATCTGCGCAGGACATCACGAAGGAGGAGATCTACTTCGACAAGGATGCCCCGGTGCTCGGCAATCCGAAGGGCGATGTGACCCTCGTCGAGTTCTTCGACTATCAATGCCCCTACTGCAAGAAGTCGCATCCGATGGTGAAAAAGCTGGTCGAGGAAGACGGTAATATCCGTCTGGTGCTGAAGGATTGGCCGGTGTTCGGTGGGGCGTCGATCTTTGCCGCCCAGGCCGTTCTCGGAGCCGCCCAGATCGGTCACTATGAGAAGGCGATGGAGGCGTTGATGCGTACCTCCGGAAAGCTGACCGAGGAGGTCGTGGAAAGCTCGTTGACGGGTGCCGGCCTGAAAATGAAGGAGATCGCTGCCGCCGTGAACAGGCACAACGGCAAGATTTCGGGCCTGCTCGATCGCAATTACAATCAGGCGGTCGCCCTGAATTTCGTGGGAACGCCGTCATTCGTCATCGGGTCCCATCTCTATCCTGGCGTGCTGGACGAGAAGGGTCTCAAGGAGGCCATCGCCATGGCGCGGGGGTGATCGGGTGAACGGAAAGGCGTCGTCGGCACTGTGACGGTCCCACCGGTCGACAAGTCCGCTGGGGAGGGCCGTCTCGGGGGCGGCGCTGAAAATCGGTCCGTTCCGGCAAAGGAGCCTATCCGCTCGCTATACGATGCCGATGCGCGGATCTGGCACCGATCCCGGTCAGCCGAAACGTCGGCTCTGCTTGCAGAAGAAGCACAATTCGCTTCCCGCAGGCGAGTTGACGCTGGCGAAGATGATGGCGCCGTCATAGGGCGCGCGGATTTCCTCGCCGGTGACCCGCGTTCCGATGCGCTCACCCTCCTGGACCGGTTCGCCCGCCGAAAACGGCCGCACCAGCCGGTCCTCGTCGCTGTTCGCCATGACGGCCTCGTCGATTTCCCAAACCTGGGGCGCAACGGCGCCCGGCAGGAGGGGCGCTTCCGTCAGCCTGAGATGCGCAAGCCCGTTGAGGATGGTCCGGTAGGCGAGGCGCGGGCCTTCCGGATCCTCGTGACTGCCGCATTCGACGGTCACGGCATATCCGCCGGCGAAGCGCATGTATTCCGCTGTGCCCACGCCATGGGAAACCGCCTCATACGGATAGCCCTTGCCGACCCGGACGCGAGAGGCGCGTTCATGGGCGCTCATCCAGCCATGCACGATCATCGGCAGGCCGAGTGCCTTGACGAGCTCTTCCTCCTGCATTGCCTTGTCGAACGGCTCGAGCCCGTCATGATTGTTGCCTGGGCCAATGAGCGCGAATGGAAGGCCGGATGCGCTGAACGAATGCAGGTCTATGAGCACGTCGTGCTCCCGCAAAAGCGGGCACAGGACATTGGCGATGCGATCCTCGTTGTCCACCGGCACCGGCTTTTCGCTCAGATTGCGATTGAGATTGCGGTCGCCTTCGCGGCGGTTCCAGCGATAGGCGAGCGCGTTGACCACCGGGACGAAGGTCACGCTGCCGCGGGCGAGCTTCAGCCGGCCGGAGCGGAATTCGGCGATGATGCGGGAAATCGCCAGCGGTCCGCAGGTCTCGTTGCCGTGCACGGAGCCGGTGACGATCAGCCGCGGCCCGGGCTGCAGCGCCCGGAACGTCACGCATTCCATCACTTCCGTGGGGCTTGCCGCAGCGGCGTTCTCCGCGGCATCGGCCGGCGCTATGTCGATCATCATGCCGGGTTGAAGCCGGCTGGCGAATTCGAGCAACTGGTCATGGGCAATGGCGACGCAGCCCTGCGTGCCGCTGAAGTCCGGCCGGGCGGCATGCATGAAGATCGCGCTGCCGCCTGCCGCCCGCGGTGTGGAGTCGTTCCAGCCGACGGGGATGAAGAGATCGAACAGCCGCTCGCCGGTGCGACCCTTCGCTTCCGGCGACATGTCGAGCACGAACTGGTTGTAGAACGGGCTTTCGGGATCCTCGACCCAGTTGTAGTTCGCCGGCTTCTCCAGGAAGGGAAAGGCAAACGAGCGTGGCGCGTCGCCCAGCGCTTCAGGGTCGTAGAAACCGTATCGCAGCGGGAAGGTGCCGATCGGGGTTGCGCCGTCTCCCTCCCGTTTCAGGGCCGGATCGCGCAGGCCCGAGCGGCCGACGGCGCAGGGCACCGTCCAGTTGCCGATGGTGAGCGTACCCCGGTGGGGCTGGTCCGGATCCTGTCCGGCACGCACCGTGATGACCGGCTGGACGAGAAGGGAAGCGGAAACGTCGTTCATGTCAGAGACCTTGCAGGAGATGGCAACGCGCTTGATGCGTCGGTGACAAAGCGGAGAATTCGGGGACAGTGCCGGCCCGGCAGACCGCCATCGCCTGGCTGCAGCGCGGGTTGAAGGCGCAGCCCGGCGGTGGATCGAGCGCTGAGGGAATTTCCCCGTGAAGCCGGATGCTCCCGGAAACCGGGTTCATCGGATCGGGGATCGAGGCGATCAGCGAGCGGGTGTAGGGATGGGCCGGCGCGGAGAAGATCTCGTTCCAGCCTCCCTGTTCGACGATCCGGCCGAGATACATGACGGCGATGCGATCGCACATGTGTTCCACGACGCCGAGATCGTGGGAGATCATCAGGAGGGCCACGCCCAGTTCGTTCTTCAACTCCAGAAGCAGGTTGATGATCTGCGCCCGGATGGAGACGTCGAGCGCCGATACCGGCTCGTCGCAGACGACGAGTTTCGGTTCGACGATGAGCGCGCGCGCAATGCAGATGCGCTGCCGCTGGCCGCCGGAAAACTCGTGCGGATAGCGTTTGGCCGCATCGGGCCTGAGGCCCACCTTGCGCAGCATTTCGGCGACGCGGTCTTCCCGCTCGGCGGCGTTGCCGATGCCGTGCAGCTTCAGCGGCCCGCCAAGGCTCTGGCCGACGGTGTGCCTGGGGTTCAGCGAAGCGAACGGATCCTGAAACACCATCTGCACGATGCGGGCGCGGTCCAGCCGCTGGGACTGGTGGCTCGCGCCGCTTATGTCCTGTCCGTCGAGCACGATCCGCCCGCCGCTCGCCGGCACGAGGCCGAGAATGGCTTGCGCGAGCGTCGATTTTCCGCAGCCCGATTCCCCCACGAGGCCGAGACACTCGCCGGCCTTCAGGTCGAGGGTCACGCCATCGACGGCCTTGAGCAGGCCACGCCGGAAGCCGAAGCCCTGCCGGACCGGGTAATGAACCTTGAGATCCTCGATGCCGAGGATATCGGGACGCCCGAATCTTGGATCTTCCATGGTGACGTCAGCCATTGAGATAGCACCTCTTGCGGCCGCCCGAGGAAAGCGGTGTCGTTTCCGGCGCGGCTGTCAGGCATTGCGGCATGACCTCGGCGCAACGCGGAGCGAAGCGGCAGCCCTTGCCGTATTCGACGATCGGGGGAACCACGCCGGGTATTTCGGCAAGCTTCGCCTGACCGGCGACGAGACGCCGGCCAAGCCGCGGCAGCGATGCCACCAGCCCCCGGGTATAGGGATGCTGCGGATCGGAGAAAATCTTCTCCGCCGGCTGTTCCTCCACCAGATGGCCGGCATACATCACCGCCACCCGTTGACAGACGCGGGCAACAAGCCCGAGATCGTGGGAAATCATCAGCACGGCGGTGCCGCGGGCACGGCAGAGATCGAGGATCAGCTCGATGATCTCAGCCTGTATGGTAACGTCGAGCGCCGTCGTCGCCTCGTCGGCAATCAGAAGATCAGGATCGCAGGCGAGAGCAATGGCGATCATCACGCGCTGACGCATGCCACCCGAAAGCTGGTGCGGAAAATCGTTCACCCGCCGGCTGGCCCCTGGCACCTGCACCTGTTCCAGACACTCGATCGCGCGCTTGCGCGCCGCCCGCCGGCTCATGCCCCGGTGCAGGACGAACATCTCGCCGATCTGGTCGCCGATGGTCATCAGCGGGTTGAGCGCGGTCATAGGCTCCTGGAAGATCATGGCGATGCGGTTGCCGCGCAGCATCCGCATGTTGCGATTGGGCAGGCGGGCGATGTCGTTGCCGTCGAAGCGGATCTGCCCGCCGGTCACCCGCAAGGGGCCGCCCAGCAATCCCGCCACGGATAGCGCCGTCAGGCTCTTGCCGCAGCCGGACTCGCCGACGAGGCCGACGACTTCACCGCGGGCGATCGACAGGTTGAGACCCTCGACCGCCGGGTAATCCTCGCCGTTGGCGGAGAGCGAAATCCGCAGATCCTCGATATTGAGAATGAGATCCTCGCTCATGCGCGCCGGGCCTTCCCCTGCGGATCGATGAGGTCGCGCAGACCATCGCCCAGCAGATTGAACCCGAGAACCGTGAGAAAAAGCGCCGCCCCGGGGAAGATGGCGATCCAGGGCGAGACCATCAGCTGTTCGCGCGCGTGGGAGAGCATGGAACCCCAGCTCGGTGCGGGCGGCACGACGCCCAGTCCGAGGAAGGAGAGCGAAGCCTCGGCCATGATCGCCGAGCCGATGCCCATGGTGGCGATCACCACCAGCGGACCTGCAATGTTCGGCAGAAGCTCGCGGAACATGATGTGAAAGCGCCCATAGCCCATGGTCTGCGCCGCCTGCACATAGCTGCGCGACTTTTGCGACAGCACCTGCGCACGGCTGATGCGGCAGCTATAGGCCCAGTCGGTCATGCCGAGCGCGATCAGCAGGCTCGTCACCCCCGGCCCGAGCACGGCCATCAGCGCCAGCGCGAAGACGACCGTCGGGATGGAGAGCATCAGGTTGGTGAGGCCCTGGACGAATTCATCCCACCAGCCGCCGAAATAGCCGGCCGAAAGGCCGAGGGTCACGCCGATGCAGGTGTTCATGAGCTGCACGACGAGCCCGATGGTGAGCGAGATGCGGGCGCCGTAGATCACGCGGCTGAAGATGTCGCGTCCCTGTTCGTCGGTTCCCATCAGGAATGCTCCGCCCGGTGGCTCCTCGGCGTAGATGAGATTGGCGTCGAGAACGGGATCATGGGTTGCGATCAGCGGCGCGAAGAGCGCGACGAAGACCATGATGACCAGAATCAGCCCGCCGACGAAGAGATTGGGACGCAGGAGTTGGAGGAGTTTCATCGGTAGCGGATCCTCGGATCGATCAGCATGTAGGCGATGTCGACCAGCGTGTTGATGAGCAGGAAGAACAGCACGATGACGAGAATGCAGCCCTGCACCGCGGGAATGTCGCGCAGCGATACGGACTGGATGAGCAGCGATCCGACGCCCGGCCACGCGAACAGGCTTTCGATCACCACCGAGCCGCCGAGCATGGAGCCGAACTGCAGGCCGATCGTCGTCAGCACCAGAACGAAGGCGTTGCGCGCCAGATGCCGGGTGACGATGCGGGTCTCGCTCATGCCCTTGGAGCGCGCCGTTCGGATGAAGTCGGCGCCTCGCACTTCGAGCACCGCCGCCCGCGTGGTTCTGGCGAGAAGCGCCATGGGGCCGATGCCAAGGGTGAGCGCCGGCAGCACGAGATGCCGCAGACCGCCCTGCCCGTAGCCGAAGGTCGGCAGCCAGCCCAGTTGCAGCGAGAAGAAATACATCGCCAAAAGTCCGAACCAGAAGCCGGGCACGGAAAGCCCCGAAACCGCTCCCATCATCGCGGCCATGTCGATCCAGCTTCCCGGCCTTGCAGCCGCGATGAAGCCCAGCGGCAAGCCGATGGCGACGGCAAACAGGATGGCGGCGCAGGCCAGCCGGAAGGATGCGACGATGCGGCTCTCCAGCATGTCGATCACCGGCCGGCGGGTGGAGAAGGATGATCCGAGATCGCCGCGCGCGAGGTCGGCGACATAGCGGCCGAAGCGCTCGGGCAAGGGATCGTTCAGATGAAGCTGTTCCTCGATCCGGGCCATGACCCTGGGATCGATATCGCGTTTTTCACCGACCAGCGACGTGACGAAGCTGCCGGGAATGACGCTGAACAGCAGGAAGACGAGCGTCACCACGACGGCGACGGTCAGAAGCGCCTGCATCAGTCGCCGCGCAATCACCATCAGCATGAAATGTTCCTCTGTTCCGGACGCGGACGCCGCATGGATGACACGCGACGTCCGGGCCGGAAAGGTTGGATTGGCTGAAACCGCCGGACTTACTGGCGTCCCGGGGCGTTCTCATCAAGCCAGATCTGGTCGACTTCGAGGATGGCGGCTTCCGTCACGTTGGAGTCGACGCCGTGCACCCAGGGCTGCGTGGCGACGACGGCCTTGTTGTAGTTGTGGAACCACACCGGCGCCTGCTCGAAGATGTAGCCATCAGCTTCCTTGGCCAGTTCAATGCGGCGCTTGGGATCGGGGTCGGACGAGGCGGCATCGATCATGGCGTCGAATTTCGGATCGGCATAGCCGCTGCGGTTGCAGGCCGAGCGGGAGACGCGGCTGTCGAAGCAGCGCAGCGCGCCGACCGGATCGGGGCCCGTTCCGTTGGAGCGGAACCATGCCATGGCTTCGCCGGCATTGATCGCATCGAGCAGAACGCCCGATTCCACCACCTTCGGCTTGGCGGTGATGCCGACCGCCGCGAGGAAGGGCGTCATCGCCTGCAACACGCCGAGCGTGCTTTCGCCATCGGTGACCATGGCCTCGAATTCGAAACCGTTTCCATAACCCGCTTCCTTCAGGAGCTGCTTGGCCTTTTCCGGATCATAGGCATAGGGCGCGCGGTCCTTGTCGAAGGCGACCGAGGTCATCGGCAGCCAGCCCGTGGCCTTGAACGCCTTGTCCTTCAGGAGCTTGCGGATGATGATGTCGCGGTCGACGGCATAGTTGATCGCCTGGCGCACGCGGACATCGTCGAAGGGCGCCTTCTGGACGTTCATGCCCATGTGGCGGGTGAAGAGTTCGGGCACCTCGATCAGGCCCTTCGACAGGTCCGGATCGGCCTTGTAGGCAGCGTAGGCGCCGCCCGAGAGCACGGTGGCATCCAGTTCGCCGGCGCGGAAGGCGACGTCGAGGGTGCTGTATTCATCGGTGATGGTGAACTCGACGCGGTCCGCATAGGGCTGGCCGGGCTTGTAGTACTTGTCGAATTTCTCGCCGACGACGCGCGAACCCTCGACATGCTCGACGAAGCGGAAGGGGCCGAGACCGACGGGGTGCGACAGGAATTCCGGCTTGTCGGCCTCCTCCTTCGGCAGGATGGCGGTTACGGCTTCGAACAGCAGGGTGCCCGGCTCAAGATAGTTCTTGAAGGTGATCTCAAGGGTGAAGTCGTCGATCTTCTTCAGGCCGGAGATCGAGGTAGCCTTGCCGGCGGCGTAGTCTTCCGCGCCGACGATTTCCGAGATCATCGGCGAACCCGGATAACCCTTCTGCGGATCCATGATGCGGGTGTAGGACCAGATCAGGTCATCCGCCGTCATCTTGCGACCATTGTGGAAATAGGCGTTGTCGCGCAGCTTGTAGGTGAAGGTCTTGCCGTCGGCAGAGGTTTCCACTGCGGTCGCCAGATCGAGCGTCGGCCGGTTTTCGGCCGAATTCCAGGTGTAGAGCGCGCGGTGGAAGGCCTTGGAGACGGCCATGTCCTGGGATTCGTAGGTAATGTGCGGATCGAGCGATTTCAGCGCCGAGCTGTAGGGCGCCGGCAGATGCAGCGTGCCGCCGGGGATCGGGTCCTGCGCCATCACCGGCGAGAACTGGGTCAGAACGCTGATTGCGGTCGCGGCGAGCAGAAGGCGGGCCGAACGCAGACAGCCGGCGGATGTCTTCAATAATGTCATGGCAGTATCCCTCTATTGGTTCTTTTGTATCTTCATGCATGCGAGCATTTCTTGTGATGCTCTTTCCGCCCCGCGGTGGGCCGCGAGGCAAATCTGTCGTCAGGCCTGGGCGTGACCGTCCTCAAGAACGGCCTCGTGGATAAGCCGCCCGATATCCGGAAACAGGCTCGTGTCGGCTGCCGACCAGCGGCTGTCCGTCATCACGCAGGCGACGAAGCTCGGCCCCGATGCCGTCTCGGCATAGACGAGATCGTGGCGGGTCCAGCTGGTGTGACCGGCCTTCGACCACAACAGCGTGCTTTCCGGCATGCCTTCGCCGAGAAAGCCTCGCACCTGGTCGCCCTCGGGCGGAATGCCGGTTTCGGCAAAGTCCCGACGCTCGCGGCTGCGGTCCATCAGTTCCATCATCCAGGCCGGTGACGCTGCTGCGCCGCGGGCAATGTCGTGCATCAGCGCCAGGCATGCCCGCGCCGTCAGCCGGTTTCCCGGCGAGCGGGACCTCGCCTGATAGGCGCAGCCATAGGGGCTGTCCTCATAGGTGGCGTGCAGCACGTTGATGTCGCGGAATTCAGGCCTGCGGAGACCGGTCAGCCAATCCTGCACGCCGTGGCGATCACGAAGCCATTCAGTCAGCGCATCGTTGTCCAGACAGGGACCGTCGAACGCACCAGTGAGGCGCCCCATGAGGAATGCCGTGGCCTCGTTCGAGGAGAGCGCGATCATAGCGCGGGCGGCGCGCCGATCCTCGTCATTCGGTGTGAAACGGCCCATTGCCTCGAAGGCCGTGAAGGCATGCAGGCAGAAGAGCTTCACGACGCTTGCGGGATAGACCGGTACGTCGCACCGGTAGCTGAAGGACGGGACCGAAGACAAGGGACCGGGGTCGGCGGCGCGCAGCGACCGGTCGTGGATCGCAAGCGCGATGCCGATATCGCCGGCCTCCAGCTTCCCGTCGCTGCGTTCGACCGCGAGGCTGATGATCCTGTCGAGAAGTATGCCGAAGCCTGCCTTGTCCACGTGTCAACCCGAGATAGCAGATTGCCTTTCCGGAAACGGCGCGAACCGACCCGGATGAAGTGCAATGTCATGATTTACATGCGTGAACTCTATGCCCGATCCGGATATGCCGATACGAAAGATTCGCTGCCAGTTCATTCAATTCTGATATGATTGGCATGGTCGGGGACTGGAGAGGCGAACGAAATGGGCGAGCTCAATCTGCGGCAGATCGAAGTATTTCGCGCCACGATGAAGTTCGGGACGGTGACGGCCGCCGCCGCGGCCCTGGCTTCGTCGCAGCCGACGATCACCCGCGAGCTCAGGCGTCTCGAGGATACCGTCGGTTTCCTGCTGTTCGAGCGTCGGCGCCAGCGTCTGCATCCGACGGCCCTGGCGCTGAAGCTCTACCACGAGGTCCAGGCGTCCTTCATTGGCCTCGACCGCATCAACGCCTGCGTCGAGGGCCTTCGGCGCTCCTATGACGAGATCCTCTATATCGCCACGCTGCCCGCCTTCGCTCAGAACCTGTTGCCGGAAGCCCTGCGACGGCTGATGGGCAGTCATCCGCATGTCTCCGTGCGCATCGATACCGCCGACCCGCGAAACCAGTCGCCGATCTCGGGCTTCAATTTCGATATCGGACTCGTCGAGGGGAGCTATTCCTCGGACAATGCAGAGGTGGTCACGGTCGGCAGGTTCCATCAGGTCTGCGTTCTGCCGGCCGGCCATCCATTGTCGGAAAAACGGGTCCTCGCGCCGGAGGATTTTCGCGATGTGGATTTCATTTCGCTTGGTGAGAACGATCCGTTCCGGATGCAGATCGACCGCATGTTCGACGAGGCGGGCGTAACGCCCAAGATGTCGATCGGAACGCAGTCCGCAAATGCGGTCTGCGAGATGGTGGCCTGCGGCCTCGGCGTGGCGATCGTCAATCCGCTGACGGCGCTGAGCTATCGCGACAGGCCGGTCGTGATCCGGCCGATCTCGCATCGCATCAGCTTTCTCGTGTCGGCGCTGCGGCCGGCGAGCCGCCCGGTCGTCAACAGCGGCGAAGCCCTGCTGGGGCATCTCGTCGCCGTTTGCGACGAGCGGGCCAAGCTGCTCGAAAGGGTCTTGAACAACGATCCGCCCGATGCGCGGCGCCGGTAGGCGGCCGGTGCTGCGAGGGCGATCCCGGACCGCCATGTCGGTTCCGGCGCGGGGACAGTTTGCATGATCGATGCCACCCCGGACGCCCGACGGGTGATCCGTTCAGGCGGCGATCTGGGTTTTCCCAATGCTCTCCCGAACATCCTTTGCCGGCGATGATCCGAACAACCGGCCATATTCGCGCGTGAATTGCGGAATGCTCTCATAGCCGACCGCGTAAGCCGCATTGCTGATTGCCGCACCCTCGGAGATCATCATACGCCGGGCTTCGATGAGGCGAAGCTGCTTCTGGAACTGCAAAGGCGAGAGCGACGTCACCGCGCGGAAGTGCTGGTGGAATGAGGAAATGCTCATGCCCGCGACTTCGGCCAGATGCTCCACCGGGAGCGCGTCGGCATATTCGGCCCTTATGACTGCCACGGCCCGTGCGATGCGGTTGGCATGGCTGTCGGCAAAGCCGAGCGCACGGATGCCTGCTCCGTGGCGCCCGCTCAGCAGCCAATAGTGCATTTCCCGCACCAACTGGCTCTGGAGGATCGGGATCGAATTCGGTCGATCGATGAGACGCATAAGCCGAAGTGCCGCGTCAGCCACTTCCGCTTCGGTCGGGTCGACGCGAATGGGAACGCCGCTCTTGGTCTGCGCAACGCCGATTTCCAGAACAAGGGACTGTGTGACTGTCGGATCGATATCGAGGACCAGGGAATAATAGGGCACACCGGCACTGGCGCGGGTGATCTGGCTGACGTTCGGAACATCGGCGGCAATCAGAAGGGAGTCGCCGGCGCCGAAATCGAAGGTCCTGCTGCCCATGGTCACGCGCTTGGCTCCCTGGAGGACAAGCGCCACCAGTGGTTTCGAAATCGCATATTGCATTTCGCTCGGGGCCGTCGCGCGCATTGCAAACAGGCCCGGAATCGGCGTGCGGGCCACTCCGGACTTGTCGGCATTGGCATCAGCATAGCGGCGGACGCATTCAAGGAGGGTGCTGCTCATAGTGCTTTGTCCGATGCCGGGTGAATGAGCGCAGTAAATCGCGAAACGGCCTCCCATGCAAGTGGGGTTGGATGATTAGGCAAGACTGCAGGAGTTTCCGGCAACATGCGGTCGGCATGACGGAGGATAAGTCGTCAAGCCAGTTGGAGCCGCCAATTATCTAGGCTCTGCATGACGGATGACCGATCGTCTGCTCCGCACGCGATCCTGAAGTGTTTCGGATTTTTAGGCAAGTCTTGCCGAGGATCGGGCAACGCGAGGTTGGCGACGACTGGTATAACTTCTCTCACCAACCATTCCCCTAATCACAGGAGATCAGACATGAGCACCGTTTCCATCGTCACAGGCGGCAGCCGAGGGCTTGGCCGCAACACCGCAATCAGCATCGCCCGTCACGGCGGCGATGTCATTCTGACTTACCGGAGTGGCGCAGAAAACGCCAAGGCCGTCGTGGCCGAGATCCGGGCCCTTGGTCGCAAGGCGACGGCCCTGCAGCTCGACGTGACGGATGTGTCTTCGTTCAAGGCCTTTGCCGACGCTGTCGGGCAGGCCCTTTCGGCAAACTGGAGCCGCGATACGTTCGACCATCTGGTGAACAATGCCGGCCAGGGCGAGATGGCCAGCTTCGCCGAAACGACCGAAGCGCAGTTCGATGCCCTGTTCAACACCCATGTGAAGGGTGTCTTCTTCCTGACGCAGGCGCTTTTGCCGCTGCTCAGCGACGGCGGGCGCATTGTCAACTTCTCATCGGGCCTCACGCGCGTCTCGGCTCCCGGCTTCTCGGCCTATTCCGCCGCCAAGGGCGCGGTCGAGATCCTGACCCTCTACATGGCGAAGGAGCTGGCGGATCGCGGCATTACTGCCAATACGGTCGCGCCGGGCGCCATCGAGACCGACTTCCTCGGCGGCGCGGTGCGCGACATGCCGGACCTCAACAAACAATTCGCCGGCATGACGGCTCTGGGCCGGGTCGGCGTTCCCGATGACATCGGGCCGATGGTCGCCAGCCTGCTCGGTCCTGACAACCGCTGGATCACGGCACAGCGCATCGAGGTCTCTGGCGGCCAGGTGATCTGACGACGTGGGGAGGTGCTTTTTCGCAATACAGCGACCTCCTCGCGCATCGATCGAGCCGCTTCATCCGGGGGGAAATTACGGATCAGCCGATTCCATTCCGGTCGCGACTCGGACCACCGCTCAAGGATTTGGTCCATCCGGCGGGCAGTTGGCGTACCACTCGAGCTAGAGCATTCCGCGAGACCAGAGCTTTTCCGAAATCAGCTTCAGGCCGAAGACAGTCAGCGCGGTGCCGATCGCTCTTTCAATCCAATGGCCGGCGCGATCATATGCTGCACGCGCCGGCGGCGTGGAGAACAGGAGGATAACGAGCCCATACCACACGATCTCGAGCAGGAAGCCACCCAATAGCACGGCAAGTTTGGTCGAGAGTGGTGCCGCTGCAGGCATCGTGACGGCGTAGAGACTCAAGAAGAAAGTGATGACCTTGGGATTGGAAAGATTGACGATAATTCCCATTCGGACGCCGTCCTGGGCCGATTTTCGTGGCGGGCCGCTTCGTTCCCCCAACGGCTTGGGCTCAGCTTCCAACCAGGTCTTCACACCCAAATAGACGAGATAGCATCCGCCGGCGACCTGAACCAGACTTGCGAGCCAGCCCACCCGCGTCAGAAGGACGGACAGCCCCGCAATCGTCAGGATGGCGTAGAAGGTCGCAGAGCGCGCGAGCCCGATCGTCGCGCCCATGGCCGCTTTGCGGCAACCAGCCAGGGCGAGCCTCGAAATCAGCGCGAAGTTCGGGCCAGGACTGACCACGGCCATGGCATAGAGGCCGAGCGTCGTCAAAATGATCATGATTTGCGGTGTCATGCCAACAGACCCCACCTCTTTCGGCTGATTTGCGCGATCTCTACGGGGGCAAACCAGAGCGTTGCTTGATAGCCCGAGCGTGTAACGCCCCTGCTCAAGGAAAGTTCGCGAAGCGTGACCTTGCCCTACGATGACGCGTCCTTTTCCGACCTCAAGTCGGGTTTCGCGAGACGACCAGACGTTCTTTGGCGCCTGCGCCGGACCTCGTGATGGCATCGACCACATGGATCAGGATTTGCGCAGGCTCGGCGTCAACCTTGGACAGTGTTGCCCGTACGGAGCGTTCAAGCTCGTCCTTAACTCGATCGGCATCGAAACCGTCGGACAGACAGATCGTGACCTCCAGTCCATCCACCAACTGGGCGAACTGATACTGGCGAATTCCCTCGATGCGCGTCAGCGGCGACCGCAGTCGATGGCCGTGAACTCGCACGGTGCCACCTCCGCGTTTCGGAAAACTCAGCATCTCCTCTCTTCGTCCGTCGATCTTCGCAATGCGCCAGAACGGCAAGCCGCAGGGGCAGGGTTCGGTCGCAAGCGTGACGATGTCGGAGATTTCGTAGCGCACCAGGGGCAGGACGAAATTGGTCAACGTCGTGACGAGCAATTTCGAGCCCGGGGTTCCGTTCGGCACCGCCCGGTTATTCTCGTCGACAACCTCGAAAACGAAGGCGTCCTCTGCGAGATGAATCCCGTCGGCACATTCGCATTCGTGGCCCATGGCCCCGGCTTCCGTGCAGGTGTAGGAATTGACGACCTTCGCCGTCCAGGCCGTCGCCGCGATCTTGCGCACGTCGTCGGTAAGGGTTTCCGCGCTCGTGCGTATCAGTCTCGGTTTTATGTGAAGACGTCCAGACAGTTGTTCGTTGGCGAGAACCCGCACGAAGGACGGATAGGTCGATACGACCTCGGGCTGGTATGTATTCAGACCGTCCACGATTTCCTCGATCGGCATCAATACATTCAGCCGTGGAGCGGGTGCGCGTATCGACCGCATCTCCGCACCTATCCGATAGGAGATATGCACAGGCGACGATGCAAAGACGCCCATGCTCTGCGTATTCTCGTCTATGCCCACGATCTTCTGAAACCGCACCGTGTTGCCAATCGCCGCCAACCATGCGGCGTCGTTGAACACCGCGACGCCCTTCACGCCCGTCGTCCCACCTGTGGCCGCGACCCGGTATTCACCAAGGAGGAGCGCGCCGGGATCGTCGCTGTCGAGATGATGCTCGACCAGTGTCCGGCTCAGACGCGGGTCCGTGACGATCCGGTCGAAATTGGCCATGAGGGCCTCTTTCGTGAGTATCGGGTATTCTTCGAATGTCGCGTTGCGTGCGAATAGATCGCCGATGGTTTCGCGATAGTAGGGTGACGCGTTGACCGCATGCCGCAGCACGGCAGACAGTTGCTCGCCTTGATAGGAGAGCAATCGATCCCTTCCCCATGCGCAACGCGAAAGAAGTCGATCCCCGTACTCTAGCAAACGCGCGGTGCCCAAAGTGGCACCGGAAGACGATGCTGCCATTTGTGCAACTCCCCTATGGCGGGTGCCCAAGTGGAATTGACTATACCATTTTGTTGGAAGCGATGGCTACGGAGAGTTGCCTGTTGAATGGGTCCCATAGCTTCCGAGACAGCTCTGAGGGGCGTCGTCCGCGGCAGGCGATTGGCCATGGGCTTACATCGCAACCAAGCTGCGCGGTTGGGGCTGCGGCGCCTTTCCCTCAGTGTCCTTGCGTTTCGAAGATCGGTGGTACCTCGATGAGCGGGCCGGCCGCGACGCCATGGTCGATGATTTCGAAGACGAACTGGAGCATTCCTTTGACGTCCTGCCGTGCCATCTCGATATCCTGACCGAGCAGGGCGACGAACGGGTCCCAGTCAAAGCAGCCGATGACAGGCGGTGCGCCGTCGAACTGGGGCGACGACTTGATCCATCGCATGACGCCTTCCAGCGAAATGGTCGAGTTGACGAACATGCCGCGCGGCACGATGCCTTCGGATGCCGTGAGCGCGCTCAGCGCCTGGGAAGCCTTTTCCGGCGCATAGCCGCAGGCGAGGATATGATGCGCCTCGATCGGGACGCCGAGATCTTGGTGGGCCATTTGGAAGCCGCGGATGCGCTCCGCGGTGTTGTGGTCGGTCCCGCGCCCGCCGATGAACAGCAGCGGCGACATCTCGCCCGTCTTGCGCTTCAGATTGACAAGCGTGCGCCTGGTCAGTTCACGCGCACCGGCGAAGTTGTCGGAGATGATCGACGTCGCCTTGGTCCCGGGCAGGTCCAGATTGAGGCTTCGGGCGCCGGCAGAAAGGCAGATGTCTGTGATCCGGTCCGGATCGGTCGCGCCGGTCGAGATCAGCCATTCGACCTGATAGGACAGCATGGTGCGCGCTGCTTCCACCTCGAGATCCGGATCACGCAGCGTACAGGTGATGATCGGGAACAGGCCACGTTCCCGGGCCATGATTTCGAAGGTCTCGACGATCGAGCCGAAATAGCGGTTATCATATTTAGGCACGATCATGCCGATGATGCGGGATTTTTCGCGTCGCAGCAGGCTCGCCTGCATGTTCACCGCATAGCCCTGTTCCTCGGCGATCCGGGTGATTTTTTCGGCGAGCTGGCTGCTGATCCGGCGCTTCTTCCAATTGCCGTTCAGCACGGCGCTGACCGCACTGGCGGATGTGCCGGCAAGCGCCGCCAGATCGTAGATCGTCGTCTTTTTCTGCGGGCGCTGCTGATTCACGAATTCCTCCTGCTCATCGCAACTTGACATCAAACAATGGAAGTGGCAATTCTTGCTTCATCGATTGAGCAAGCGTGCTCCATCGATGATACAGGTTGGCTGTGGAGGGTCGACCGGGAGGCGTTCAGCCAGCACCCAATTCTTGCGGCGCCGACACGCTCGGCGACGGACGATGGTCTACGTCATCATGTCAGGTGACGCGGTACGGGTGAGGGGGGCGACGGTCCGGAGGGGTCTCCCGGCGCGGGCTGTTTCATTCAAGGAGGAGGAAAAGACATGAAAATTCGTTCCATGCTGCTGGCAACCGTCGGTCTCGCCGCAATGGTTTCCGGTTCTGCTCTGGCGCAGGAAGGGGCAACCGTTGCCTTCTTGATGCCGGACCAGGCGTCCACCCGTTATGAAGAGCATGACTATCCGGGTTTCAAGGCCGAGATGGAGAAGCTCTGCGCAACCTGCACGGTGATCTACCAGAACGCCAATGCCGATGTCGCACTTCAGCAGCAGCAGTTCAACTCGGTGATCGCACAGGGCGCCAAGGTCATCGTGCTTGATCCGGTGGATTCTGCCGCGGCCGCGGCCCTGGTCGAAATCGCCCAGTCGCAGGACGTCAAGGTGATTGCCTATGACCGCCCGATCCCGGACAAGGCTGCCGACTACTATGTTTCCTTCGACAACGAGGGTATCGGCCATGCCATCGCCAAGTCGCTCGTCGATCACATGAAGGCGAGCGGCGTTCCGGAAGGTGCAGGCGTCCTGCAGATCAACGGTTCGCCGACCGATGCGGCTGCCGGCCTCATCCGTGACGGTATCCATCGCGGCCTCAAGGACTCCGGCTACAAGACTCTCGCCGAATTCGACACGCCGGAATGGGCACCGCCGAAGGCGCAGGAATGGGCCGCGGGCCAGATCACCCGCTTCGGCGCCGATATCAAGGGTGTGGTCGCGGCAAACGACGGCACGGGTGGCGGCGCGATCGCCGCTTTCAAGGCTGCCGGCGTCAACCCTGTCCCGCCGGTCACCGGCAATGACGCGACGATCGCGGCCCTGCAGCTGATCATCTCGGGCGACCAGTACAACACGATTTCCAAGCCCTCGGAAATCGTCGCCGCTGCCGCTGCAAACGTGGCGGTCAAGTTGCTGAAGGGCGAGACCGTCGAAGCCAAGACGACGCTGTACAACACGCCGTCGGAACTCTTCGTGCCGGCCGTCGTGACCGCCGAGAACATCAAGGCGGAAATCTTCGACAAGGGCATCCAGAAGCCCGAAGAAGTCTGCACCGGTGAATATGCCGAGGGTTGCAAGAAGCTCGGCATCGTCCAGTAATCATCTCCCAAGATGCTCGGCCGGGGCTCGCTCCGGCCGGGCGCGACCCGTTTCGAAGGAAGAGCGTCTCGTCATGCAACGAAATGACATTGGTTTGCCGCCCAAGGGCACGACCATCCTCAAATTGAGCAATGTCTCGAAGAATTTCGGTGCGGTCTCGGCCCTGACCGATATCGAGCTGGAGGTAAAGGCTGGTGAGGTCGTGGCCCTCGTGGGGGACAATGGTGCAGGCAAGTCGACGCTGATCAAGGTCCTGGCGGGCGTACACCAGCCGAGCTCCGGCCGCATCGAGTTCTGCGGCCAGGAGGTCTCGCTCGACAGTCCGAGCCGGGCGCTCGAGCTTGGCATTGCGACCGTATTCCAGGACCTGGCGCTGTGTGAAAACCTTGACGTCGTGGCCAATCTCTTTCTCGGGCATGAGATGTCGCCCTGGAACCTCGACGAGGTAGCGATGGAGGTGCGGGCCTGGACGCTGCTGCGCGAGCTTGCCGCACGCATTCCCTCCGTCCGCGAACCAATCGCCTCATTGTCCGGCGGCCAGCGGCAGACGGTCGCCATTGCCCGATCCCTGTTGCTCGACCCGAAGATCATCATGCTCGATGAGCCGACCGCGGCCTTGGGCGTCGCCCAGACGGCGGAAGTGCTGAACCTGATCGAGCGGGTGCGCGAGCGCGGTCTCGGCGTCATCATCATCAGTCACAATATGGAGGACGTGCGCGCCGTTGCCGACCGCATTGTCGTGCTGCGTCTCGGCAAGAACAACGGCGTCTTCAGTCCTGACGCGTCCAACCACGAACTCGTGGCTTCCATTACAGGCGCCACGGAAAACTCCGTCTCGCGCCGCATCGGCCGCAAGGCTGGCGAACATGCCGAAAACGGCGGGAGCCCCGCATGAGCAGTCAGATGTCGAACGAAAGCAAGTCCACCCCGCTCGCCCTCGATCGCAGCGACGAGCGTGTCAAACATTCCGAAGGCCTGTCGGGCGTGATCCGTGCCTTCATCGCCCGTGTTCGCTCAGGCGATCTCGGCATGCTGCCGGTCGCCGTCGGACTGATCGTCATCTCGACGGTCTTCAGCATCCTCAATCCGATCTTTCTGGCGCCGAACAACCTGGTTAATCTGCTGTTCGACTGCGCCACCGTCGGCATTATCTCGCTTGGCATCGTCTGCGTCTTGATCCTCGGCGAAATCGATCTTTCCGTCGGCTCGATGAGCGGTCTTGCGTCGGCGATCATCGGCGTCTTGTGGGTCAATTCCGGCATCTCGCTGCCGCTCGCCATCGCCGCAGCCCTTGTTACCGGCGCTGCCGTCGGTGCGCTTTACGCGGTGCTCTACAACCGGCTGGGCATGCCGAGCTTCGTTGCGACGCTTGCGGGTCTGCTGGCGCTGCTGGGCATGCAGCTCTACATCCTCGGCCCCACCGGCAGCATCAACTTGCCCTACGCGTCGCCGCTCGTCCGTTTCGGCCAGATTCTCGTCATGCCGGACTGGCTTTCCTATCTGCTGGCGCTAGTACCCGGCGGTGTCCTGATCGTCGCCGGTCTGGTCATCCGCCGGCGCCGTCAGGCGGTCAATCTCTCCTCGCAGCCCTTGAGCAGCCTTGCGCTCAAGGCGGTCATGCTGACCGTGGTTCTGGAGGCCGCCGTCCACTACCTCAATCTCGGGCGCGGCATGCCGTGGATGTTCGGCCTCTTCGTAGGCCTCGTCGTCATCCTCAACTATGCGCTGACCAAGACCAAGTGGGGCCGCTCGATGTTCGCCGTCGGCGGCAATCGGGAAGCCGCGCGCCGTTCCGGCATCAATGTCCGCCGCATCTATTTGAGTGCCTTCATGCTCTGCTCGACGCTGGCGGCACTGGGCGGCACGCTGTCGGCATCGCGCCTTGCCTCGTCGAGCCAGCAGGCCGGCACCGGTGACGTCAACTTGAACGCCATCGCCGCGGCCGTCATCGGCGGCACCAGCCTGTTCGGCGGTCGCGGCAGTGCCTATTCGGCGTTGCTCGGCATCATCGTCATCCAGGCCATTTCCAACGGCCTGACGCTTTTGAACCTCAGCTCTTCGCTGCGCTACATGATCACAGGGGCCGTGCTCGCCATCGCCGTCATCGTCGACTCGCTTGCCCGCCGCTCGCGCGTCAGCCACGGTCGCGCCTGAACATACTTCTGGAGGACAAAATGACAGATCTCATGAAAGGCAAGGTTGCCGCCATTACCGGAGCGGCATCCGGCATCGGGCTCGAATGCGCCCGCACCCTGATCGCCGAAGGCGCGACCGTGGTGCTGATCGACCGTGCCCGGGACAAGCTCGACAGCCTGTGCAAGGAGCTCGGCGAGCGCGCCAAGCCGTTGGTCGTCGACCTTCTCGACGGCCCTGACGTGTCGAGTATCCTCCCACGCATCCTGGAACTGGCGGGCCGTCTCGACATCTTCCATGCCAATGCAGGCGCCTATATCGGCGGTGCTGTGGCCGAGGGCGATCCGGATGCCTGGGACCGCATGCTGAACCTCAATATCAATGCCGCCTTCCGCTCGGTCCATGCAGTGTTGCCGCACATGATCGCGCAGAAGTCGGGCGACATCCTGTTCACCAGTTCGATCGCGGGTGTGGTGCCGGTGGTGTGGGAGCCGATCTACACGGCGTCGAAATTCGCCGTGCAGGCCTTCGTGCATTCGACCCGCCGCCAGGTCGCCCAACATGGCGTGCGCGTCGGTGCGGTCCTGCCCGGCCCCGTCGTCACCGCACTGCTCGACGACTGGCCGAAGGCGAAGATGGAGGAAGCGCTGGCCAATGGCAGCCTGATGCAGCCCAAGGAAGTGGCCGACGCCGTGCTCTTCATGCTGACCAGGCCGCGCAACGTCACCATCCGCGACCTGGTGATCCTGCCCAACAGCGTCGATCTGTGACGCCGACCTCGCCACGCATGCCCACCAAAAGCCGACAGCAGAGCAGAAAACCATGAGCCCAGAACAGATCTCGCCCGAGGGAGCCCCGCGTTACGTCATCGGCATCGATGTCGGAACCGGTAGCGCGCGTGCGGGTCTCTTCGACCTTCGCGGTCATATGCTGGCGGTCGCCAAGCGCGACATTACCTTGTTCCGCGAGGCGGGTTCGATCGTCGAGCAGTCGAGCACCGAGATCTGGACCGCTGTATGCGACATCATCCGCGAAGCGGTGGCGTCAGCCGGTGTCGATCCGGCGCACGTCGTTGGTCTCGGCTTTGACGCCACCTGCTCGCTGGTCGTGCTGGGCGAAGGCGGCAAGCCGCTCGCGGTGGGTCCGTCGGACGAGGCTGAACGCGACATCATCGTCTGGATGGACCACCGCGCCGTCGGCCAGGCGGAACGCGTCAATGCGATCGGTCATGATGTGTTGCGCTATGTCGGCGGCCGCATCTCCCCGGAGATGGAAACGCCGAAGCTGCTATGGCTGAAGGAAAACCGCCCGGCGACCTATGCCGCCGCCTGGCAGTTCTTCGACCTCGCGGATTTCCTCACCTGGAAATCGACCGGCGATCTCGCCCGTTCGACCTGCACCGTCACCTGCAAATGGACCTATCTGGCCCACGAGTCGCGTTGGGATGGAAGCTATTTCGAAAAGATCGGCCTGGGCGAACTGGCCGAGGAGGGCTTTTCCCGCATCGGCACCCGGATCGTCGAACCCGGTACGCGCCTGGGCTCTGGCCTGACCGACGAGGCGGCACAGGCCATGGGTCTCAGACCCGGCACGGCCGTGGCTGCCAGCATGATCGACGCCCATGCCGGCGGGATCGGCACGGTCGGCATTGGCGGTAATCCCGCCGAGAACCTGGCCTATGTTTTCGGCACCTCCTCCTGCACCATGACCTCGACCGCAGAACCGGTCTTCGTGCCCGGCGTCTGGGGACCGTATTACTCCGCCATGGTGCCCGGCATGTGGCTGAACGAGGGCGGCCAGAGTGCCGCCGGCGCCGCGATCGATCAGCTGCTGTCCTTCCACCCGGCTGCGGGCGAAGCGGTGCAGAAGGCGCGTGCGCTTGGCAAATCTCTACCCGCCTTCATGGCAGAGGCCGCGGCGGACAAGGTTTCAGATCTCTCCGAGGCGGTCGACCTCGCCCGTGGCCTGCATGTCGTCCCCGAATTCCTCGGCAATCGCGCGCCTTTCGCCGACCCCCATTCCCGGGCTGTCATCGCCGGGCTTGGCATGGAGCGGGACTTCGACAATCTCGTCGCACTCTATGTCGCGGGACTGTGCGGCATCGGCTATGGCCTTCGCCAGATCATGGATACGCAAGAAAGGGCGGGCGCTTCGGTAGAGCGGGTTGTGATCAGCGGCGGCGCGGGTGCAAGCCCACTCGTCCGCCAGATCCTTGCCGATGCCTGCGCCAAGCCGGTTCTTGCCCCCGCCGCCGAAGAGCCGGTCCTCCTCGGCTCGGCCATTCTCGGCAGCGTCGCGGCCGGTGCCTTTTCCGACGTTCGCAGCGCCATGGGGGGGCTCACATCGGTCGCCTCGGTCTACACGCCGAGAGGCCAGGATGTGGGTGAAACCCATGAACGTCGCTATCAAGTCTTTCTCAGCCTTCAGGACGTTTCGAGAACGATACAGACAGTCTGAATTCTGCGGCGGCGTGCCCAAAAGAGGGCTCGAAGCGTCGGTCCGGTCATGCAATCGCCGCGCGCCGCTCTACCATCACCCCCGCCCTCGGTCAGTTGCAACGGATCGCAGGACACGCTCGCTCGCGTGGGCTGATAGTGGTGACCAATAATCGTCGTGAGTTTGATCGTGTGCCTGGTCTAAGGGTCGAAGACTGGACCGCTTAGTCTCGAACGCCTTATCGCGTGTACTGCTGCTGAGATGTCGTTGAAACGAGAGTCAGCTGGCTTCGACAAGCGTCATCTTCACTTCAAGGGTAGGAAGATGTCTGCTTCGGCCGCCCTGCCGGGATCTTCCGGAAAAAACCGTTGGCAGTAGATCGGAAAGTCCCGCATTTCTTCCCCGCTCGCCGGCAACCACTCGCGATAGAGGAACAGCGCTGCCGGCTCCAGATCATGAGTGTCTCCGGTTACGCGCAGGACTGCACACCGCCCGGCCGGAATCTCGCCGACCTTCGCCGCCTGTCCCAGGGTCTCGAACGCATGGTCCGCGGCCAGTCCGACGCAAAGATCGATGGCATACTCCGCAGGGTTCGCCGGGCGTCGCTCGGAATGCCAGATGCTGAACGTCGGACTGGTGCGCGGCGACAGCCCCGCCGCCTTGCGCCAGGCAATGAACCGCTGGATGGTGGCATCAACGCCTTCGGGATCGCCGCGATGCTCGAATATGGCGATGCGCACTGGAGAGACCTGGCGAACGTTCACTGCCTCGGGATCGAAGATCACCTGCATTACTTTGCTCCTCGCAATGTTGAGCGGCCGGATCGCCGCAAGCCATGGTTCCCAGTCGGGGGACCTCCTGAAACTCGATGGCGACTGTCCAAACCTCTGGCGAAAGACCCGCGCGAATGCGTCAGGCGCGGAATAGCCTGCACCAACGGCGACGTCCGTGACGCTATCCGTATCCCCATCGACAAGCTGCTGGGACGCCCGCCGCAGCCGGGCGAGCTGGATGTAACGATGCACGGACACGCCGAAGAGCGCCTTGAACTGACGGTGGAAATGGAATTTGGAAAACGCAGCGACGCCGCTCATCGTCTCGAGATCCAGGTCATCGTCCAGATGCTTTTCGATGTAGTCGAGCACCCTGAGCATCCGTCTGTGATAGTTATCCAACGCCGTCATGGGCCTCGTCCTTCGCAACAACTCCCACTATGGCCGATGAGGGACGCGAGCGCTCGACCGATCTTGCGGTTCTTGTTGGGGAGCCATGCGATCATGCACCGTGTTCGAAAGCTCGAATGGATGCGATTGTCGGCAGCATTCGGCGGAGCGTGTTCGGAGAACGGGATGCGGTGCCAGCAGTCAGTATTTGACCGCCTCCACGGTCGGCGATGCACGCGGCGTTTGCTACCCTGGCCAATCGTCGCTTCGGTATCGGTGGACCCGGTTGGGTGTATAATGCACATCCACCCTCGCCGAACCAGGTCGGCCAGAGTTACAGAGGTATTATGCTGACACGTCATATGCGGGAGCTCCTGATCGACCAGGCGCAGACAGGGCGCACGATCACCTATAATCAACTTGCGCTTGATCTCGGGCTCACTCCGCCGCAGACCATTCATCGCGTGACGGAGGCACTGGAGATCCTCATGGCTGAAGACGTCGCGGCAGGCAGGCCGCTGCTCGCGGCACTCTGTATCAGCAGGTTG
>Ga0180012_1000060_pt1 | contig 56702 bp, 57 predicted proteins | sample KR11_S2_MetaG_FD_122243 | JGI IMG/M metagenome (GOLD analysis project Ga0180012, IMG submission 122243) | Groundwater microbial communities from the Olkiluoto Island deep subsurface site, Finland - KR11_S2_MetaG | ecosystem: Environmental > Aquatic > Deep subsurface > Groundwater | place...
ATGAGCCGAAAACAACGAAGGAGAAACGCAGGAACTTGACCCCGACCAGCAACACGAACGATACCTAAAGGCGGGTCAATTCTCGGTGGAAATGCCGGGTCAGCTCTCAGTGGAAATCAACACATAACTCCCTTGACTTTAACATCATAGCGCAAGATTAGGTCTATTGTCCATGATATGCTGATGGTCGGCCCGCCGGGCTCCGGCAAGTCGATGCTGGCCGCCCGGCTTCCCTCGATCCTGCCGCCGCTTTCGGCGGCCGAACTGCTCGAAGTGTCGATGATCCATTCGATCGCCGGCCAGCTCTCGGGCGGCAAGCTGTCCGATCGCCGGCCGTTCCGAACCCCGCACCATTCGGCGACCATGGCGGCCCTGGTCGGCGGTGGCCTTCGTGCTCGTCCGGGTGAGGCCTCGCTTGCCCATCGCGGCGTGCTCTTCCTCGACGAACTGCCGGAATTCGCCCCGCCGGTGCTCGATGCGCTCCGCCAGCCGCTGGAGACGGGCGAATGCATCATTGCCCGGGCCAACCACCGGGTCGCCTATCCCTCGGAGTTCCAGTTGGTGGCGGCGATGAACCCCTGCCGCTGCGGCATGGCCGGCGAGCCGGGGCACACCTGCGCGCGCGGCCCGCGCTGCATCACCGACTACCAGGGCCGCATTTCCGGGCCGCTGATAGACCGCATCGACATCCGCATCGACGTGCCGGCGGTCTCGGCATCCGATCTCATTCGGCCGATGGCAGCCGAGAGAAGCGCCGACGTGGCGCGGCGCGTGGCGCTTGCCCGCGACATGCAGCGCGAGCGCTTCGAGGCGGCCGGGATCGGCGGCGTGACGACCAATGCCCGCTGCTCGACGGCGTTGATCGAGAGGCTCGCCGAGCCTGATCCCGCCGGCCTGCAACTGCTGCGCGACGCGGCCGACAAGTTCAAGTTCTCCGCCCGCGGCTATCACCGGGTGCTGAAGGTGGCGCGCACGCTCGCGGACCTGGATGGGGCCAGCCTGCTCGGCCGCATTCACCTGGCGGAAGCGATCTCCTACCGCATTGCCTCGGAACGCCTGTCGGCGGCGGCGTGAGGGAGTCCGTTTAAGGCGGGGCAGGGTGACACCGCGGCGGTGCGGTGGAGGCGAGCCACGTGAAGGATGGAGCGACGCGGCGGTTTGCCGGCGGCCCGATAGAGGCGGCGAAGCGGCCGGCAGAGCGACGAGACGGAACAGGGCGCCTGCGATGCAGGCAGGACGGCGGGTAGGCTCTGCCATTGTGCCGGGCATGAAGGGACGGCGGGCGAAGGGCCATATCCCGCGGATACAAGAAAGGGCGCCGCCGGGCGCCCCTTCATGAGGTTTCGTCAGGTCGAGAAAACCCTTATTCGCCGAGCCCGGCAAACAGTGCGGTCGACAGGTAGCGCTCGGCGAAGGACGGGATGATCACGACGATCGTCTTGCCGGCGTTTTCCTCGCGCTTTCCGACCTTGATCGCGGCGGTGAGCGCCGCGCCCGAGGAGATGCCGACCGGCACGCCTTCGAGGCGGGCGACCAGCCGGGCGGTTTCGAAGGCTTCGTCATTGGTGACGGTGACGACCTCGTCGTAAATATGCGTGTCGAGGATCTTCGGCGCGAAGCCTGCGCCGATACCCTGGATCTTGTGCGGACCGGAATTGCCGCCGGAGAGTACCGGGCTGTCGGCCGGCTCGACGGCGATGACCTTGACCTCGGGCTTCTTCGCCTTCAGTACCTGGCCGACACCGGTGATCGTGCCGCCGGTGCCGATGCCGGAAACGAAGATGTCGACGCCGCCGTCGGTATCGTTCCAGATTTCCTCAGCCGTCGTCTTGCGATGGATTTCCGGGTTGGCCGGGTTTTCGAACTGCTGCGGGATGATCGCGTCGGGAAGCGTGGCTGCCAGTTCCTCGGCCTTGGCGATCGCGCCCTTCATACCCTTCGGACCTTCGGTCAGCACCAGTTCCGCGCCGAGCAGGGCCAGCATCTTGCGGCGCTCGATCGACATGGTCTCTGGCATGGTAAGGATCAGCTTGTAACCCTTGGCGGCGGCGGCAAAGGCGAGCGCAATGCCGGTATTGCCGGAGGTCGGCTCGATCAGGGTGGTCCTGCCGGGGGTGATCTTGCCCTGGGCTTCGAGGCTCTCGATCATCGCCACGCCGATACGGTCCTTGACGGAGGCGATCGGGTTGAAGAATTCGAGCTTGGCCAGCAGGTGGGCCTTCACGCCCTTTTCCTTCGCCAGCTTGTCGAGGCGCACGATCGGGGTGTCGCCGATCGTTTCGGTGATCGAGGCATAGACGCGGCCGCGGCCCGGTTTCTTCGTGTCGGACATGGTGGATCTCCCTTTGAATCTGCTTTGACGGCACAATAGGGCGAAAGCCGGCCACTCGCCAGAACCCTTCGCCTAGGCGCGCACGTTTGATTGGAAAAATAGCGCCTCAGGCGCCACTGGCCGCGAAATTTTGTTCAGGCGCGTGCGGCGATATAGGCGGCGGTGCCCGCCAGGATGCTGGCCGCCGAGCGGTTCAGCGCCTTGAGGGAGTTGGGCTTTTTCAACAGCGTCCGAGCCTGCGAGGCGAGCAGGATATAGGGAATGAGCACCGCGATCAGCACGACGAAGGTGATGCCGACGAGGGCCGCATAGTCCTTCGCACCGATGGCTTCGAGCGGGATGAGCGTCGGCACGAGAGCCACGTAGAACAGCATGGTCTTCGGATTGCCGCGCGTGACGAGCAGGCCGGAGAGGAAGGACAGGCCGATATGGGTCGAGCGCTTGGCCTCGATGTCCTGCGCGATGAGCCCGGTCGTCCAGAGCTTCCAGGCGATGTAGACGAGATAGAGGGCGCCCAGATATTTGATGATCAGGAAAGGCGTGGTGAAGGTCTGCGCCACGAGCGCGAGGCCGAGAATGACGGCGGTCAGGTAGCAGAGATCGCCAAGGATCAGGCCAAGCCCCATGAAGAAGGTCGGACGGAAACCGGAGCCGAGCGCCCGCGCCACAATCGCCGTCATGCCGGGGCCGGGGATGGCGGCGGCAACGAAAAGAGCGCCGCTATAGGCGAGAAGCGTGGTCGGTGTCATGGGGGCCTCCGTGGATGATGCATTGCTAGCGCCACGCGGCCGAACTTGCAACGGTGACAAGATCGCGATTGCGACGGATCGAAGGCTTGGCTTAGGTCGTGGACATAAACCCCAGCCGAGGCTTCGCCCCATGCCTTCTTCGTCGTCCCTGATCGCCTTCGCCCTCATCTGCCTCGGCATGGTGCTGACGCCCGGGCCGAACATGATCTATCTAGTGTCGCGCTCCATCTGCCAGGGCCCGGCCGCCGGCCTCGTTTCGCTCGGCGGCGTGGCGCTCGGCTTTGTCTTCTACATGCTGATGTCGGCACTCGGCATCACGGTGCTGGTCATGGCCGTGCCCTTTGCCTATGACGCGCTGAAATTCGCCGGCGCCGCCTATCTGCTGTGGCTTGCCTGGCAGGCGGTGCGGCCGGGCGGCCGCTCGCCCTTCCAGGTGCGCGACCTGCCGAAAGACAGCCCGCGCAAGCTCTTCATGATGGGGCTGGTCACCAATCTCCTGAACCCCAAGGCTGCCGTGCTCTACCTGTCGCTGCTGCCGCAGTTCGTCGATCCGGCGCGGGGCAGCGTGCTCCTGCAATCGGTGGTGCTCGGCGCCAGCCAGATCGCCATCAGCGTCACGGTCAATGCGATGATCGCGCTGATGGCCGGTTCGATCGCGATCTTCCTTGCCGGCCGGCCCTTCTGGATGGTGGTTCAGCGCTGGCTGATGGGCACCGTTCTCGCCGGGCTGGCCGTCCGCATGGCGACCGAAGCCCAGCGATAGGGTTTCAGAACATCGGCCGCATGAAGCTGCGCTCGTAGCTTACGATGCAGCGTGTCTGCTCGGCATAGGCAAAGGCCGCAAGGCATTCCGCGTCCTCGGCCATGCGCTGGCGATAGATCTCGTAGTCGGCGAGCGACGGGAAGCTGAACAGCGCGAGTGCGATGTTGTTGGCACCCTCGTGCGGCAGGAAATAGCCGTGATGAATGCCACCAAGCCGGTTGACCAGGGGAATCCAGAGCCTGGCATAGTGCTCGAATTCGGCAAGCTTGTAGGGATCGATGACATAGCGGAGGCTGCAGGTGATCACGCGCGGTCCTTTCGTGATGCGAGAGTGAGGAGCGGAAGCGGGCTCCAGTTGAGCGTCGTGGCGATCGCGGCAAAGAGGATGGCGCCGCCGCCGATCGCCTGGGCAAGTGTCAGTACATGGCCGAAGGCGGCCATGTCGACCGCCACTGCGACCAACGGATAGAGGAAGGACAGCGTGCCGGTCAGGACGATGGGCAGCTTCTGGATGGCGCTGTAGAGAAAGGCGTACATGATCCCGGTGTGGACCACACCGAGCGCGCCGAGCATCGCCCAGTTTTGCGGAGAGGCCGGAAGGTCGTCGAAGTCCGCCAGCGGCGCCAGCAGAACGATGCCGGTCAGAACCTGGATCAGCGCGATCAGATAGGGCGAGGTGCCTTTCAGCTGCTTGGTGACGAAGGCGGCGATCGCGTAGCAGGCGGCGGCCGCAAGGGCGAGCGCGATCCCCAGCAGATAGGTCCGACCGCTGCCGTCCACCGGTTGGCCGGCAAGCGTCATGACCAGCATGCCGGCAAAGGCAAGGCCCAGCCAGCTCAGCTTCGCGCCGCTCACTTTCTCGCCAAGGAAGGCAAGCCCGAGCCCCACCAGCATGAACGGCTGCACATTGTAGACGATGGTCGTCACCGAAATGGAAGCGAGCGGATAGGCGGAAAACAGCGCGAGCCAGTTCAGCACCAGCGCCACACCCCCGAGCACGGCGAGCCAGAAACGCCTTGCGCCGATTGCCGCGATCGAGAGCGCTCCAGCACGATGGCACAGATAGGCCAGTACCGGCGCGCCGATCAGGCAGCGCCAGAACACCACGTTGATCGGCGTCTGGCCGGATTGCAGCACGAACCAGCCGATCGTGCCGGACATGACCATGGCCAGGGTCATGTCGAGAATGCCGCGTTTGATGATGGGTGTCATGGTCGTCTCCTGTCTATGGCTAGAATCTAGACAGGAATGCGATGGATTTGCTTTCTTGAAATGAGGTGTATGGTTCTCCGGACCGAATAGTGTGAGGAGATATCGCGATGAACCTGCATTTCGTTCAGCCGCTCGATGCCGTCGACCGCAGCATTGTGGAATCACTGGCCGCCGATGCGCGCCTGTCGCTGAAGGAGCTGGCGGCACGCGCGGGCTTGTCGTCGCCCAGTTGTTCGGAGCGGTTGCGACGGCTCGAGGAACGCGGCGTGCTCGCGGGCTATAGCGCCGAGGTGGCGCTTGAGGCACTCGGCTATCCGCTGCAGGCAATCGTCCGCGTTCGCCCTCTGCCGGGCATGCTGCATATCGTCGAAAAACTGATCCAGGAAACGCCGGAAATCACCGAATGCGACAAGGTGACTGGCGACGACTGCTTCATCTGCCGTATGGCGGTGCGCGGCATGGGCGACCTCGACCGCATCCTCGACAAGATTTCGGAGAAATCGCAGACCAACACGTCGCTGGTGAAATCGACACCGGTCAAGCGCCGCCTGCCGCCGTTTGTCGGCTGAGGGTCGGCAGTCAGAACTCCGCCATCGGTGAAAGGCAGAAGGGTCCTCCAGAACGGAGGCTGTCTGCCGCCCGCATCATGAAGACCAGTGGGCCGGTGTCAAGAACGGGGTCGGCTGGGAAGGACAGCCGATCCGGAGGGATGAAGCTCTCGGCGCATGTGGGGGCCAAGTCGAGACCGTCAAGGATGTCCGCCAGCGTCGGGATAGTCCGGCCGACCACATCGAGAAGCTGAAACGTGTGGTCCGGCGTCATGCGCCAAGCGATCACTGTCTGGTCGCCGGTGAGAAGCGAGAGCCTGACATCATCGACGAGATGACAGTTGAGCAGGAACATTTTCGACTGGTCAGCGACCGCAAAGCGATGCGAAACGGGGGTGCGATCGGCAAGAAGGCTTTTCAACCGTGCCAGATCGGCCTCGATGGTCAGGCTGCGGGCCCTCGCATTTCCGTTCGCTGGTGGCGGTGCTGCCCCCTTGAAAACATGTTGCGGCACCGCCCGGAAACCATATGGTTCGTAGAGGCCTGGCTTTTCGGTGTAGAGGACGATCGCCTCGTAGCCCTGTTTTTCGCAACGGTCGAGTGTGGTGCGGATCAGATCACGAAACAACCCCTGACCCCGATATTCGGGTCGCACCGCGCCCGATTGCCACCCGGCGGCCTTCACCGCGCGCCCGTCGATCACGAGCGGCATGGCAAAGGCGCTGAGATTGGCGATACAACGACCCGTCTCGTCGAAGAAGGCGGATGGAAAACTCGTCTGGTCATGCCCGCCGACCGTGTCGAGCGGGGTGATGTCAACGTCGAAGATATCGAGGATCAGCGCCTTGACCGCTGACCAACCCGCCGGATCGTCGAAATAATCCTGCCGGAAGGTCAGCTTTCCCTTCACGGTCAGACCCCCGTCGAGCCGAAGCCGCCGGCGCCGCGGGTGGTTTGCGAAGCATCGGCGACTTCCGCCACCCGCGCCTGCACGACCGGCGCGATCACCATCTGGGCGATCCGCATGCCGCGGCTGATCTCAAACGGCTCGTGTCCGAGATTGACCAGCAGCACCTTCACCTCGCCGCGATAGTCGCTGTCGATCGTGCCCGGCGTGTTGAGGCAAGTGACGCCGTTCTTGAAGGCGAGGCCGGAGCGGGGCCGGATCTGCGCCTCGAAGCCTTCCGGGATCTCGAAGACGAAGCCGGTCGGCACCAGCGTTCGGTCGCCCGGCGAAAGCACCAACGGCTCGCCCTCATTGACGGCGGCCCTCAGATCCATGCCGGCGGCGCCCGCGGTCTCATAGGCCGGCAGCTGCATATCGTGTCCGTGCGGCAGGCGAACGAGGTTGAGCATGGGGCCGAGAACATCGCGCATGGGGCTTCCTTCGTGCAGGGGCGTTCCGCTTCCCAATTGCATATTCGACCTCAACTCGCTAGATAACCGGCCAACAAAAGGAATTTCACTTCATGGCCGAAACGCTTGCAGAGGCGGTCTCCCGTCGCCGCACCTTCGCTATTATTGCCCACCCGGACGCCGGCAAGACGACGCTCACCGAAAAGCTCCTGCTGTTCGGCGGCGCCATCCAGCTTGCCGGTGAGGTCAAGGCCAAGAAGGATCGCATCCAGACCCGTTCGGACTGGATGAAGATCGAGCGCGAGCGCGGCATCTCGGTCGTCACCTCGGTGATGACCTTCGAATATGACGGTAACGTCTTCAACATTCTCGACACGCCCGGCCACGAAGACTTCGCCGACGACACCTATCGCACGCTGACGGCGGTCGATGCCGCGGTCATGGTCATCGACGCGGCCAAGGGTATCGAGCCGCGGACGCTTAAGCTGTTCGAGGTGTGCCGCATGCGCGACATCCCGATCATCACCTTCATCAACAAGATGGACCGCGAAAGCCGCGACCCCTTCGAGATCCTCGACGAGGTCGAGGAGAAGCTGGCGCTCGACACCGCGCCAGTGACCTGGCCGGTCGGCCGCTCGAAGTCCTTCTGCGGCTCCTACAATCTGGTGGAAAACACCTTCCGCGGCTCCGACAAGCAGGTCGAAGGCCTGCCGGTCAACAGCCCGGCCAATGTCGCCGAGCAGCTGCCGGAAAACGAACGTGCCGCTTTCATCGAAGAACTGGAACTGGCCCAGGAGGCCTGCCGCCCGTTCGATCGCCAGGCCTTCCTCGAAGGCCACATGACACCGGTCTTCTTCGGCTCGGCGCTGAAGAATTTCGGCGTGCGCGACCTGATCAATGCGCTCGGCGAAATCGCCCCGCCGCCGCGCGACCAGGTGGCCGACATCCGCACGGTGCATGCGGCGGAAGACAAGATGACGGCCTTCGTCTTCAAGATCCAGGCCAACATGGATCCGAACCATCGCGACCGCATCGCCTTTGCCCGCATCTGCTCCGGCAAGCTGGAGCGCGGCATGAAGGTCAGGCTCGCCCGCACCGGCAAGCAGATCGGTCTGACCGCGCCGCAGTTCTTCTTCGCCTCGCAGCGCCAGCTCGCCGACACCGCCTTTGCCGGCGACGTGGTCGGTATTCCGAACCACGGCACGCTCCGCATCGGTGACACGCTGACCGAAGGCGAGCCGCTGGTCTTCCAGGGCGTGCCGAACTTCTCGCCGGAAATCCTGCGCCGCGTTCGTCTCGAGGATGCGATGAAGGCCAAGAAGCTGAAGGAGGCCCTCCAGCAGATGGCCGAAGAGGGCGTCGTGCAGCTGTTTTCGCCGGAAGATGGCTCGCCGGCGATCGTCGGCGTGGTCGGTGCCCTGCAGCTAGATGTGCTGAAGGAGCGCTTGCAGGGCGAATACGGCCTGCCGGTCTCGTTCGAAATGTCGCGCTTCTCCGTCTGCCGCTGGATCTCGGCCGACCAGCCGGGTGAACTCGAAAAGTTCATGACGGCGCGCCGCGGCGATATCTGCCGGGACCTGGACGGCGATCCGGTATTCATGGCGCAGGACGGTTTTTCCCTGCGCTACGAGAGCGAACGTTATCCGGCGATCAAGATGGCCGCGATCAAGGAATATCACGCCATCAAGGCGGCGTGATCGTCCGCTCCGCAGGGCGGCGTCCTGGCCGCCCTCGATATACAGTAGCATGACGCCCGGGCGTCAACCCGGGCATTGCCGCAGATGAAGGCCGGTCAGATCGTCCGGACGATCTGCAAATGGCCCGTCGAATCGACGTGCACGCCAAGGCCCTCGTAGGACGCGATCGTCGGGTGCGGGGTTTCCATGGGATGGCCATGGGTGGCTGTGACCACCATCACGTCGGCCCCTGCGGCCTCGCCCGCCAGCACGCCCGCCAGAACATCCTCGAACACCAGGCAGTTGGCCGGGTCGGCGCCGATATGCCGGGCACCCAGCCGATAGCCGGCCGGATCCGGCTTGCCGATGACCACATCCTCGGCGGTGACGATCTTCGGCGGCTGCGGCAGGCCGGCGGCTTCGATCCGGGCGCGGGCAAGCGCCACCGGCGCCGAGGTGACGATCGACCAGCGGTCGGACGGGAGCGCGTTCAGGAAATCGATCGCGCCGGGCAGGGCCACCACGCCCTCGACATCTTCGATCTCGGCGCGTTCGATGACCAGCGCTTCGGCTTCCACATCCACGCCCGGCAGGCCCAGTCCGCGAATGGTGTCGATGCCGCGCTTGCCGTGCATGGTGGGGAGGAAGGCTTGGACATCGAGGCCTTGGCGTGCCGCCCATGTTGCCCAGACCCGCTCGGCGGCGGCGATGGAATTCAGGAGCGTTCCGTCCATGTCGAACAGGAAGCCGGCATAGCGCTTGTCATAGACCGTGTGTCGGGCGGTGCTCAATCGGAAGATCCTTGGAGAGGGAAGGGCGGGCGGAAAACCGGGATAGCCGGTTTTGGGCGCTGCGGCAAATGCTTGTGCTGTGCACGTCGGCACCGGCGGACCGACCCCAGGAGGAAGGATCTGGTGGTCTCGCGCGGATCGCTGTCACTCCACCCGGATCAGTTCGCCGGCCGCATTGAGCGCATATTCGAAGGTGAACCACTTCTCGATCTCGCTGCCGGTCTCGATGCGAAAGGCGGCGATCAGCCGCTTGCCGTTGGTCTTGACGTAGACCGTGCCATAGACGGTGACGTTTGAGCGGCCGAGCGTCCAGATGTCGTTGATGATCTTGTCGCGCAGCGCCTTGTCCGGCCTGTCATGCAGCTTGAGCACGGCGCTCTGCAGCGATTGCACCAGCTTCTCGTCCTCGGTCTCGCGCACCGAGCGTTGCAGCTCGGTCGAGAGAATGACCGGCGCGTCGCCGCGGCCGCGTTTGCCGAGCCGTCCAAGCAGGTCCGGCCGCGGATGGATATGGCCTTCCTCGTCGCCCGAGGAGATGACAAAGGCTGCCGGGTTGACCGCGTCGAGAAAGGCATCCGTCACCTTCTCCGATCCGTGGTGGCAGACCTTCATCAGATCCGAGCGCAGACGGGTCGACGATTTCGCGATCATCGCCTCATAGGCCGGCGTGCCGATCTTTGGGAACTTGGCCTCGCCGCCGTAGTGGCAGAGCAGGTATTTTTCCGCCTTCTCGTTGAGGTCGCCGCCGAACAGGATTTTGAAGTCGCCATAGTGCAGCCGCAGGATGACGGAATGGCCGTTCTTGGTCTCGCCATAGTCGCCGAGCACGCGCAGGCGGTCCTTGCCCGCCGCATCCGGTTCGGGCACCGGTCCAAGCACCTCGATGCTGAAGCCCCGCTGGTTGGACGGCGCAAAGCCGGGCAGCCAGCCGCGTCCGTCCTCCTGGGTGCCGTGGCGGGCCGACAGCATGGCGAAGTCGCCGATATTGGGGTTGTCGAGCGCATGCTTCATCGTCTGGGCAAAGGCCTGCCGCTCATTCGCCCCGACGGCACCGAAATGCCGCTCGATGTCGTCCCGCGACATTGCCAGGTCGCCGACATAGCTGATGCCCGTCGCCGCATCTTTCACCTTGCCGCCCAGCTTGTCGAACGTGTCTCCGCCGATCCGCTCTACCAGGCCGTTCTGGTAGATCGTCTCGAAGCCGAAATTCGGCCAGTTGAAGATCGGTTCGAAGCCGCCATAGTGGTCGATGTCCGGATGGGTGATGATCGCGGCGCGGAACTTGAAGCTGGAGTTGTAGGAGCGGAAGCGCTGCAGCAGGAATTCGTACATGTGCTCGGAAACGCCGGCATCGATGACGACCACCGCCTCGCCAAAATTCTCTTCCGGCGCGATCAGCACCGCGCCGTCGCCCTGGCCGACATCGAGAAAGACGATCTCCAGCGGCCGTTCACCGGTCGTGTGGTCCTTGCGGATGTAGAGCGTCTCGGGCGTGGTGCCCGTCGGCCCCCAGAGGACTTCCAGCCAGCCGTCAGGCTGTTCCGAGGTGACCTGAAGCCAGTCGCCCCACAGCACCTGGCGTTTCCGGGTCCGGCGGTCGGCGGCGTAGAGATAGGTTTTCGCGGTCCGTCCCCGCGCATCCTTCGGCAGTCCGACGAAACGATGATCCATGCCATTCGCCTCCTCGTTGCAGCGCCGCAGCGTCCCGGCGCGCCTCTCTCTGGGATGGTTCCACCATACTGCAAGCCTTGGCCTCTGGCGAGATTGGCGGCTCAGAATTCGCGTTATGCGGGCATGTCTCGCACACGTCGCCGTCCTGTCCTCGCGAGGCAGGTGACAGCTGTCCCGGCGATGTCTATAACAGGTCCATTGAGAGACAGGGGCGTTCGTCGCAAGGCGGGCTGAGAAGTACCCTTTGAACCTGAACCAGATAATGCTGGCGGAGGGAGTCGCTCGGGGCCTTTCGCCGTTCGCGCGCCATCCGCCCCCTGCACTTGCCCCGCCCGAAAGGGGCAAGATGACGAAGACCGAAACACCCGGAACCCTGCTGACGGAAATGCGTGGCACCGCGCCGCTCGTCCAGTGCATCACCAATTACGTGGCGATGAACGTCGCGGCCAATGTCCTGCTGGCGGCCGGGGCCTCGCCCGCCATGGTGCATGCGGAAGAAGAGGCCGGCGAATTCGCCGGCTTCGCCGGCGCGCTCACCATCAATATCGGAACCCTGTCGTCCGCCTGGGTGGCGGGCATGAAGGCGGCGATTGGTAGCGCCGTGGCGGCCCGCCGTCCCTGGGTGCTCGACCCCGTCGCCCATTTCGCCACCGGCTTTCGCCGCAAGACGGCTGCGGATCTGCTGGCCCTCGGGCCGGCCATCGTGCGCGGCAACGCCTCGGAGATCATCGCCCTTGCCGGCAGCGTGAGCAGCGCGAAGGGCGTCGACAGCCGCGATCCGGTCGAAGAGGCGGAGGACGCGGCGCGGCGCCTGGCGGGAACGCAGCGCTGCATCGTCGCCGTCACGGGCGTCACCGACTTCGTCACCGATGGTCGAAGGACGGCCAGGATCGAAGGCGGCTCGCCGCTGATGCCGAAGGTCACGGCGCTGGGCTGCTCGCTCACCTGCCTCGTCGGTGCCTATGCCGCGATCCGCCCGGACGAACCGTTCGACGCGACGGTGGCCGCCCTTGCCCATTTCTCAGTGGCCGGCGAGCAGGCGGGCAAGGAGGCGAAAGGGCCGGGCAGTTTTTCCGTGCGCTTCCTAGACCTCCTGGCCGAGATCGACGGCGCCATGCTCGACAACCGCGCCCGGGTGGCGCGGCTGTGAAGCGCTTCGACCTCTCCCTCTATCTGGTGCTCGATCCGGATCTGTGCCGGCCGCTCGGCATGGTCGAGACCGCGCGGCTGGCCGTCGCCGACGGTGTCACGATGGTGCAGCTGCGCGACAAGAATGCCTCGCCGGCTCAGATGATCGAAACCGGCCGGGCGCTGAAGGCCGCGCTACACGGAACCGGCGTGCCACTGATCGTCAACGACGATGTCGAGGCGGCGATCGCCATCGGTGCCGACGGCCTGCATGTCGGCCAGGACGACAGCGATGCCCAGACCGCGCGCCGCCTGATCGGACCGGACATGATCCTCGGACTGTCGGTCGAGACGGAGGCGCTGGCTGCGGCGGTCGATCCGGCTGTCGTCGACTATGTCGGTGCCGGCCCCGTCTTTGCCACTCAAACCAAACCCGGCCACAAGCCGCCGGTCGGCTTGGACGGGCTTGCCCGGCTGATTGCGGCGACGTCGCTGCCTGCCGTCGCCATCGGCGGCCTGAAGTCCGGCCATGTCGACGCAGTTCTCAAGTCGGGAGCCCAGGGCCTTGCGGTCGTCTCGGCGATCTGCGGCCAGCCGGACCCGCGGGCCGCCGCGTTCGAACTCTCCGAAGCCATACGAAGGGCCCGATCATGATCCGCAACGTCCTCTCCATCGCCGGTTCCGACCCCTCGGGCGGTGCCGGCATCCAGGCCGATCTCAAGGCTTCCTCCGCCCGCGGGGTCTACGGCATGGCAGCGCTGACCGCGCTGACGGCGCAGAACACGCAAGGCGTTTCCGCCGCCCACGCCGTGCCGCCGAACTTCGTCGCCGAGCAGATCCGCATGATATTTGCCGATGTGCGTGTCGACGCGGTGAAGATCGGCATGATCGCCAACGCCGGAATTGCCGAAGCCGTCGCCGATGCCCTCGAGCCGCATCACGGCATGCCGATCGTGCTCGATCCTGTCATGGTGGCCAAGGGCGGCGCCTCGCTGCTCGATCCGCAGGCGGTCGAGGCGCTGACGACCCGCCTTCTGCCGCTCGCCACCCTGATCACCCCCAATATGCCGGAGGCCGCCGCCCTCCTGCGCGAGCCGGAGGCCACCGACCGGGCGGCGATGGAGGCGCAGGCGCTCAAGCTTCGCGCCTTCGGTCCGGCCGCGGTGCTGGTCAAGGGTGGGCATCTCGGCGGGACGGAGAGCCCCGACGTGCTGGTCACGAATGCTGGCACGCATTGGTTCGAGGCACCGCGCATCCCGACGAAGAACACCCATGGCACGGGTTGCTCGCTGTCGAGCGCCATTGCCGCCGAACTCGCCAAGGGTTCCGCACCGGACGAGGCGGTCGCCGTGGCCAAGGCCTGGCTCGCCGGTGCGGTTGCCGCCGCCGGAGACCTCTCCGTCGGCACTGGCCACGGCCCCGTCCATCATTTTCATGCGCTGTGGAACACGGAAGGAAACCACTGATGAGCCTGCCATTGAACGAACAGACGGTCCTCGTCACCGGCGCCGGCCGCGGCCTCGGTGCTGCGATCGCCACCGCCTTTGCCCGCGAAGGCGCAGGCGTGGCAATCAATTATCGCAACAGCGCCAACGCGGCCGGTGATCTGGCCCCGCGTCTCGGCGGCAAGGCACAGGCATTCGGGGCCGATGTCCGCGACGGCGAAGCGGTGGCGCAGATGGTGGCCAATGTGACGGAGCGCCTTGGCGCCCCGACCACCATCGTCCACAACGCGCTTGCCGACTTCTCCTTCAACGGCGACGCCCGGGCGAAACTCGACACCCTGACCTGGGACGAGATCGCCGCCCATATGGAGACGGGCGTGAAGGGAGCCCTGAACCTCATCCAGGCGGCGGCGCTGTCCATGCGCCAGCGCGGCTTCGGCCGGATCGTGCTGATCGGCACCAATCTCTTCCAGAACCCGGTCGTTCCTTACCATGACTACACGGCGGCCAAGGCGGCGCTGCTGTCGCTTACGCGCACGGCCGCAGCCGAGCTCGGCCCCTCGGGGATCACCGTCAACATGGTGTCCGGCGGGCTCTTGCGCACCACGGATGCGAGCAGTGCAACGCCTGAGGGCGTATTCGACCTGATCGCCGGTTCTACGCCGCTTCGCCGGGTCACCACGCCGGAGGAGATGGCCGATGCCGTGCTGTTCTTCGCCAGCCCGTGGTCGCGTGCCGTCACCGGCCAGAACCTGATCGTCGACGGCGGGCTGGTGTTCAATTGAACGGGTGGTTCACGGCATCTTCGATGCGAGGGTGATCTCCTCGCCATCGACCGCGAAGGTGCCGTAGCCTTTGTGATGCAGGGTCTTCGGCGCGACCTGCTTCGGGTCGTGCCAGGCCTTCACCACATCGAGCACGAAGAGATTGTGGCGCTCGACAAAGTCCCGGTCGACCACCTTGCATTCGAGATTGGCGAAGCATTCGCCGATCAGCGGGGCGGAAACCTCTTCGGCCGGCAGTGCGGTCAGGCCGATCTCGGCGAACTTGTCGGTGTCGCGGCCGGAGCAATTGCCGATCGCCACGACCTTTTCCGCCATGTCGGCCGAGGGAATGGCGATCACGCATTCGCCGGTCCTGAACAGCGCGGTAAAGCTGTGGTCGGCGGAACTGACGACGCAGCCGATGCGCGGCGGCACGAATTCCATCATCATGTGCCAGGACATGGTCATGACGTTCGACTTGTCGTCGATGGCCGTGGTCAGCAGAACCACGGGCCCGGGTTCTATGAGCTGATAGACCTTGTCGAGCGGAAAGGGTTTCACGACTTTTCCTCCTCGGGCCGATTCTTCGTGCGGCGATAGTGCTCCACCCAGGCACGATAGGCTTCCGCATCGCCATATTCGAGGAATCTTTCGAAATGCGGATGCGGATCGGCGACCCGGCTCGCATGCTTGATCGGGCACCAGAAACGCTCGGTCCGCCCGGCGATCTCCCGGGCATAGGCGATTACGCCATTGCCGTAGCCGCAATAGACGCAGTTGAGCTTTTCCAGTGCGTTGAGATAGGCGAGGTGCTGGCGGTCGATGACGATGTAGTCACCCCGTTTCACCCGATCGATGCCGTAGACGCGAAAGCAGATCTGCTGGTAGAGCGTCACCGAAAGGTCGAGCAGCGCGATCGGGATGACGAGGCCGTAGATCACCGGCGCCGTCAGGAGATAGGCGAGGTTGCCGCGCGTGACGTAGCGCAGAAGGCCGGTGCGATACTGGCGCTGCCATGCCTTCATGTCCTTCTCGAAGCGGACCTTGCCTTGCTGCAGCTGGTAACGGAAGCGCTCGCGCTGTACCGCGATGCGACGGTCAAGCTCTTCCTCCAGTTCCCGACGCGCTGCGGCGAGCCGCTCCTGAATGTCTTCGAGAACGGTCTTTTCCATGGTTCACTGTTCCTTGTCGCGATACGCGGCGATGGAGCCGGCGGATGTCCGCCTAGCCGAAATGGACCGCGTGAATGGGGGCGACAAGCGGGTTCTGTGCGATCGTTGCGGCAAGCGCCGTGATTTTCGGGCAATGGGCGGTCAGCCAGTCCTGGTCCATCCAGCCGGCCAGCATCCACAGATAGACGTCAGCCATGGTCATGTCCGGCCCGAGAATGAAGGGTCCGAGGATCGCCTCTTCCAGGATGGCGTGATGGCGCTTCACATAGGCGTCGGCGCTGGTCCTTACGCCTTCGATGCCGGCCGGATCGTCCGTATAGCGATCCGAATAGCCCTTGCGCAGTTCGCCCTCGTAGATGTTGACCGCCATGAAGACCAGCCAACGGTCATGCTGGGCGCGGGCGGGCGTCCCAGGTGCCGGCGCAAGCCGTGCGGCCGGAAGGGCGTCGGCCAGGTGCAGCATCATCGCCGAGCCTTCGGTCATGACGGAACCGTCGGGCAGCCGCAGTGCCGGCACCTGCTGGCGCGGATTGATGGCCTTGAAGTCCTCGGTGAGGTGCATGCCTTCGGCGGTCGGTGTCTGGACGCCCCGATATTCGGCGCCGGTCAATGCCAGGGCCGCTTCGACCGATGCGCTGCCCGAACCATTCGATCCATAAAGTAAGTACATGAAAGTGCCTCTATTGTTCCCCCGGCACTCTATCGCAAGGCGGCGGGATGGAAAGGCATGTTTGACGGGAACCGTCCCCAAACGAAAACGCCGGGCGCATCGCCCGGCGTCGCATCTCTCTGGTCTTGGATGCAGATGTCAGTGATCGGCCTTGATGAAGGTGCCGTTCTGCAGTTCGCGCATCGCCTGCATCAGTTCCTCGCGGGTGTTCATCACGATCGGCCCGTGCCAGGCGACCGGTTCCTTGATCGGCTTGCCGGTGACCAGCAGGAAGCGGATGCCCTCGTCGCCGGCCTGCACCGTGACTTGGTCGCCGGTATCGAACACGACCAGCGTGCGGTTGCCGGAGAGGTCGCGAATATTCAGTTCCTCGCCCATGTATTCCTTCTCCACCTTCACGCCGAAGGGCTGGGAGGCGCCGCGGAATGAGCCGGAGCCGGCGAAGATATAGGCGAAGGCCGAGCGGTAGGTGTCGACCGGAAAGCTCTTGCGCTTGCCCGGCTGCACGGAGATGTCGAGATAGACCGGCTCGGCGGCAATGCCGTCGACGGGACCCGTCTTGCCCCAGAACTCGCCGGTGATGACGCGCACCACGGTGCCGTCGTCGTCGACGACCACGGGAATATCCGTGCCCTTGATGTCCTGGTAGCGCGGCGCGGTCATCTTCAGCGAAGAGGGCAGGTTGGCCCACAGCTGGAAGCCGTGCATCTTGCCGGCGAAATCGCCCTTCGGCATTTCCTGGTGCATGATGCCGCTGCCGGCCGTCATCCACTGCACGTCACCGGCGCCTAGCAGTCCGCGGTTGCCGAGGCTGTCGCCATGCTCGACCGTTCCGGCCAGCACATAGGTGATGGTCTCGATGCCGCGATGCGGATGCCAGGGAAAGCCGCGGATATAGTCGGACGGATTGTCGTTGCGGAAATCGTCCATCATCAGGAAGGGGTCGGTCATCGACGGATCGCCGAAGCCGAAGACGCGGTGCAGCTTGACTCCGGCGCCTTCCATGGCAGGCGTGGCGCGGCTCTCGTGCTTGACGGGGCGTATGGACATCGGTCGTGCTCCTTTCGAGCGTGGCTTGAACTTGCGGTCAATATAGTCGATGTCCGCCGCGCCCGCAGGTGCACGGCGCGGAACGCAGTGTTCACAAAAGACAATGCCGCACCGCAAAAAGTGATTGCCGGTATCGTCAAAATTCTGTCATCAATTGCGCCATTGTTTAGATTTCGTTAGCCATTCGAGCGAAGACTGTCGATGTTGCCGGTCTTTGTGATTTCGGACTTCTGCGTCCGGGCGAAGGCAAACGCAGACAGGTCATCGGAGTACGGGAAAGCATGTGTCGTTGGGCAGCCTATCGCGGTGAACCGATCTATCTCGAGGAACTCGTCACCTCGCCCGCCCATTCCCTGATCGAACAGTCGCACTGCGCCACCAAGGCGAAGACCGCGACCAATGCCGACGGCTTCGGCATTGCCTGGTATGGCGACCGGCCGGAACCGGGGCGCTTCCGCGACGTGCTTCCGGCCTGGTCCGACTGCAACCTGAAGAGCCTTGCTCGCCAGATCCGTTCGCCGCTGTTTCTTGCCCATGTGCGCGCCGCCACCCACGGCGCGACGCGTCGCGACAACTGTCATCCCTTCGTCAACGGTTCTTGGTCGTTCATGCACAACGGCCAGATCGATCATTTCGAGCGGCTACGCCGGCCGATGGAATCCATGCTCGACGACGAGCATTTCCACGCCCGCGCAGGCACGACCGATTCCGAACTGCTCTTCCTGCTCGCCCTGCAATTCGGCCTGCGCGACCGCCCGATCGCCGCCATGGCGGAGGCGATCGGCTTCGTCGAGCAGATCAGCCGCCACCTGATGGGCACGGCCCGGGTGCGCTTCACGGCCGCCTTCTCCGACGGCCGCACCCTCTATGCCGTGCGCTATGCCACCGACGCCCATGCGCCGACGCTTTTCGCCGCGCCCATGGGCGGGAAAGGCGGTTATTGCCTCGTCTCCGAACCGCTCAATGACGAGACCGACACCTGGGTCGAGATCCCGGCGGGCAGTGCGGTCATCCTCGATGCCAACGGCCTCGATGCCGCCAAGTTCGAGCCGGCCTGGGAGCGGGAGACCAAGATCGAGCGCGTAGCCGAACCCGCCATGGCACTCTGACAGGCAAGGCGTATCAGTTGAGCGGAACGATCCCTAGCTCGCTCCGAAGCTTGCGGGTCAAGCCCTCGGCGACGAGATCGTAGGATCGCTTCACGTAGTGCACGAGCTCTTCGCCCGGCAGTGGCGCCCTGTCGCTGATCGAGACCCATTTGCGCTTGGCGAAATAGGGCGCCTGGCCGATACCTTCGAGCGAGATCAGGATCTCGAAGGTCTCCTCGGTCACCTTGACGCAGATATTGGCGCCGTCTTCGCCGCGATGCAGCAGGGTGAAGACCTTGTCGCCCACCTTGGCGACATGCGATTCCCACTGGTCAACCAGCGTGACTCCGGCAAGCCCGGTGACGAAGGTATCGAAATCCGCCCGGTCGAAAAGATTCATGACGGTCATGCTCCCGCCAGCCTGTCGGCGATCCGTTGTGCCAGCCGGTCGGCCACTTCGTCCTTGGAAAGGTCCGGCCATTGCTCGACGCCGGTCCTGGTGATCAGCTTCACGCTGTTGCGCGTGCCGCCCATGATGCCGGTCTCCGGCGATACGTCATTGGCGACGATCAGGTCGGCGCCCTTGCGTTGCAGCTTGGCGCGCCCGTTGTCCTCGACATTCTCGGTCTCGGCGGCAAAGCCGACGACCACCGTCGGACGATGTTCGTGATGCCCGACAGTCTTCAGGATGTCCGGGTTCTCGGTGAGCTGCAGCGGCGCGGGAGCCTCGCCGGGCTTCTTCTTGATCTTCTGGTCGGCGGATGCGGCAACACGCCAGTCGGCGACGGCGGCGACCATGACCGCAATGTCGGCCGGCAGCCGCGAGATGACGGCGTCGCGCATCTCCTCCGCCCGTTCGACATGCACGGTCGTAACACCCTTCGGATCGGCAATCGTGACGGGTCCGGAGACGAGCGTCACGTGCGCGCCGAGCCTTGCGAGGGCGGCGGCGATCGCATGGCCCTGGCGGCCGGAGGAGCGGTTGGCGATATAGCGGACGGGGTCGATCGGCTCATGCGTCGGGCCTGACGTCACGATCGCGGTCCGGCCGGCCAGCGGCTTCGGACCGTCGTCGAGCAGGCGTTCGGCGGCAGCGACGATGTCGAGCGGTTCGGCCATACGGCCGAGCCCGTTCTCGCCGCTCTCGGCCATTTCGCCGGCCATCGGCCCGATGAAGGAAAGCCCGTCGGCGGCAAGTGTCGCGACGTTGCGCTTCGTCGCCGGATGCGCCCACATCTTCGGGTTCATCGCCGGCGCAACCAGCACCGGCTTTTCGGTGGCAAGCAAAACCGTGGAGGCGAGGTCGTCGGCGAGGCCGTTCGCCATCTTCGCCATCAGGTCGGCGGTGGCGGGGGCGATCACGATCAGGTCGCAGTCGCGCGCCAGGCGGATATGGCCGACGTCCTGCTCGTCCTCTCGGGAAAACAGCTCGGTATAGACGTGGCTCGCCGACAGGGCGCCGACGGCGAGCGGCGTCACGAATTCCTGCGCCCCGCGCGTCATGATCGGCCGGACCGCCGCGCCGCGTTCGCGCAGGCGCCTGACGAGGTCGAGGCTCTTGTAGGCGGCGATGCCGCCCGAGATTATGAGAACGATGCGCTTGCCCGCCAAGGTCATGCCAGTGGAGTCTCCCTCAGAGCAGTCCCGGGAAAGTGCGAAGCGGCTTCCCGTCCGGAACTGCATTAAAACAAAGAGATAGAGTGTTTCGCCGTTTCGGTGAAACGGTGAACGCCCTAAGTCGCGGCGACACTAACCGAAATTCCGCATCGGGGAAATCGCCGTACGAAAGCAGAAATCGCCTACGAAACGGCGCTCAGCTGCGCGACACGTGGGGGATGCAGATCTGCAGGGGCACTTCGGCGATCGTGCCGCTCGGCGTTTCGAGGTAGCAAATGCCGGGCCCGAGGGTCGATGCCATGGATTTTACGATCCGGCTGCCGAGCCCCGTGCCGGTCGGCGCGCTTCCCGGCTTCATGCCGATGCCGTCGTCTTCGACGCGCAGCAGGGCTTCGTTCTCGCCCGTGCGCTTCAGGCTGACACGGATCTCGCCGCCGCCGTCGGGATAGGCATATTTGAAGGCATTGGTCACCAGTTCGGTGACGATCATGCCGACGGAAACGGCCCGGTCGGCGCTAAGCGAGATCGGATCGGCATCCAGCGCTAGCTGTATCGGCTTTTCCGGATTCTGCAGCGAGCCTGCAAGTTCTCCGGTGAGGTTCTGCAGGTAGCGGTCGAGTTCGACGCGGCTGACGTCGTCGGAAGTATAGAGGCTGCGGTGCATGCCGGCGATCGCCGTGATGCGCGCCTGGGTCTCGGCGAGCTCGCCCTTGACCTCTTCGCTCTTCGAATTCGAGATCTGCAGCCGGAGCAGGCTGGCGACCAGCGCCAGCGAATTGGCGACGCGGTGATTGACCTCGGCCAGCAGGGCTTCCGCCCGTTCCTTGGCGCGCCGGATTTCCTCGTCGGCGCGCTCCTTGGCGGCGCGCAACTGGGCATTCGCCACCGAATGCTCGATGGCGCTGATCAGCAGCGGCATAAAATCGTCGCCGACGCTCTTGATGACGTAGTCCGAAGCGCCGGCGCGGATCGCCTCGATGGCGATCTGGGCTTCGTTGGAGCCGGTGACATAGACGACGGGCACGGTGATGGCGCGCGCCCGCAGGCGCTTCAACACTTCATGGCCGGTGATGTTCTGCAGGTAATGGTCGAGCACCATCACGTCGAAGCTGTCGGCCTCGAGCAATGCGATGGCCTCCTCGGGCGTGGCGGCATGCGCCAGCGAGTGCCCGAGGCGTTCCAGAGCTTTCTGTACGAGACGGGCGATGGCCGCATCGTCATCCAGATAGAGGATGCGGATGCTCATCGGCCCGTGTCCGCATCACGGAATCTGCATGACCGAGAAAAACAGCCCCAGCTGCCGGATGGCATTGGCGAAATTGTCATAGTCGACAGGTTTTGTGATGTAGACATTCGCCCCAAGATCGTAGCATCGCTGAATTTCGCGTTCGTCGTCGGTCGTTGTCAGGATGACGACCGGCAGGCGACGTGTATGCGGGTTGGATTTGACTTTTTCAAGGATATCCGTGCCGGACATGTCCGGCAAGTTGAGATCGAGCAGGATCAGCAAATAACGGTCGATCGACGCCGCCCCGCTCCGGTCCTTGCCCAGGATGAAGTCCAGCGCTTCGGTGCCGTTGGTGAACGGGATGATCTCGTTGTTCACCCCGGCACGGCGCACGTTCTTCTCGATCAGACGGGCATGACCCTCGTCGTCCTCGACCATAACGATGGTGACTTCTTTTCCCACGGCTTTCATCTCTCAACTCCGTACAATACGCGACAAATCCGACGGCAGGCGCAGTACGAAGGTCGACCCCGATCCCAGCTTGGACCTAACGGTTATCTCGCCGCCGAGGTTCCTTGCCAGGGACCGCACATGCGCAAGGCCGATGCCTTCACCGGACTTGTCCTGCTGTCCGGAACGCCGGAACAGCTCGAATATGCGTTCGTGGTCTTCGTCTGCAATGCCGCGACCGTTATCCTCGACCTCGATGCGTACCAGATTGCGGCCTTCCGGCATCGCGCGCACCGTCAGGTTGAGCGGTCTCTCCGGATGTTTATACTTCACGGCATTATCGAAAAGGTTACCAAGGATCTGCTCGAGCGAAAAACGGTCGGTGTTGATGGACGACACGCGGATGTCCAGATGGACTTCGCCGGCGCTCTCGCTGATCTGGTGGTGCACGCTGGCGCTGGTCGATTCCACCAGGTTCTTCAGGCCGATCTGCTCCGGCTTCAGCGGGCGCCGTCCGTCGCGCGAAATCTTCAGGATCGCGTTGATCAGGCCGTCCATCTTCCTGGTCGACGAGCGGATGAAGCCGATCGCCTCCGGCAGGTCTTCCGATGCCGCGAGCCGCGCTTCCCGGATCTGCTCCTCGGTCAGCGTGCCGCCATCGGCCAGAACATAGGTCTGCAAGGCCTTGAGCGAGGTGTCGAGTTCCGCGGTGAAGCCCATAACGTTGACGAGCGGCGCGCGCAGGTCGTGCGTGACGATATAGGCGAAGCGCTGGATTTCCTGGTTGGCCTGCATCAGGTCTTCGGTGCGCTCGTTGACCCGCTCCTCGAGCCCGTCGTTGAGCAGTTCGACCTCGCGGCGGGCGCTCGAAAGCGCACGCACATGCTGGGTGATGATCGCGATGGCTCCGCCCATCACCGCGAGGATCGCGACGGCACCGCCGAGGGTGAACCACTTCAGCTGCCGGGTGGCCTCCAGCTGTTCGTCGACGCCGCGCTGGACGTTGGCGTCGGACTGAGTTTTGAAGAATTCGAGAATGGCGCGGATGTCGTCCATCAGCACGCGTCCAAGCTCGGACTTTACCAGTAGGATCGCTTCGTCCTGCCGTCCGCTGCGTGTCAGGTCGACGGTATGGATCATCTCTTCGAGCTTGCTCTCCGTCAGCCGGCGAAGCTCTGGTATGCGCTCTTCCTTGATGGGGCGGCCCCTGACCAGTTCGGTCACCAGCGCGAGGTTCTTGCGCACCTCGGCCAAAGACTTCTCGTAGACGCCAAGGAAGCTCTCGTCCTGCGTTAGGACGAAGCCCCGCTGTCCGGTCTCGGCGTCGACGAGGGTCTGCAGCAAGTCGGCTGCGGCGCGGCGGATGTCGCGTTCCTCGATGATATAGGCAAAGGTCGACTGGCTGCGGTCGACGAGCCAGAGCGAGGAGAGGATGATTCCGGTCAGGACGATGGTCCCGACGATCAGCATCAGGATGGTCGTGCGGACGAAATTGGCATTGGTGGCCGACATGGCATGTCCCGGATCATGGCGCGTGCAAGGAGCGCAACTGGGTCAGATCGAAATGGCGGCGCGGGAACGGCGCTGGAGCGGCCGAACCGACCGCCCATTCCAAGGTGAATGGAGCACGAAGGCGTCGTTTAACGGGTAGAAAGGTTTGAGCGGCAAATCAACCGATTTTGACAGCGATCAAGAGCAGAAGTGCGGCGATCACCCAGAGCGCCAGCCGCCCGAACCGGCTGTGACGAGCCTCCGAACGGCCGATGGCCTCGGTCGTCTCGGGGTCGAATCTAAGCCCGTTCTCGCTCATATGGACGATTTCACCGTGCAGCTTTTCCGTCTTGGCGGCGATGTCCGGAAGCGCTTCGGCGAGCCTCAGCGCCGCGCGAACGCCATCCTTGAGATCGCCGACGATGCGCTTGGGGCCGAGATTGTCGCGGATCCACTGCGAGACGACCGGATCGGACGCCTTCCACATGTTGAAACGCGGATTGAGCATGCGCGCCACGCCCTCGACGACGACCATGGTCTTCTGCAGCATGACGAGCTCTGGCCGCGTTTCCATGTCGAACAGCTCGGTCACCTCGAACAGCAGAGTGAGCAGCTTGCCCATGGAGATGGTCTCGGCCGGCTGGCCGTGGATCGGCTCGCCGATTGCCCGGATCGCCTGGGCGAAGCTCGCGACATTGTGGTGCGAGGGCACGTAACCGGCCTCGAAATGCACCTCGGCGACGCGCAGATAGTCGCGGGTGATGAAGCCGTAGAGGATCTCGGCGAGGAAGCGGCGCTCCTTCTTGCCGAGACGGCCGGCAATGCCCATGTCGACCGCGACGATCATGCCGTCCGGGGCGACGAACAGGTTGCCCGGATGCATGTCGGCGTGGAAGAAGCCGTCGCGCAGGGTATGGCGCAGGAAAGACTGGATCAGCGTATCGGCGAGATGGTCGAGATCGTGCCCGGCCGCCTTCAGCGCCTCGACATCCGACATCTTGATGCCGTCGATCCACTCCATGGTGACGACATCGCGGCCGGTGCGCTCCCAGTCGACGATCGGCACGCGGAAGCCGGGGTCGTCCCGGGTGTTCTCGGTGATTTCCGAAAGCGCTGCGGCCTCGAGCCGAAGGTCCATCTCCACCTTGGTGGTTTGCTCGAGCGTGCGCGTCACCTCGACCGGACGCAGGCGCCGCGTGTGCGGCAGGAGCCGCTCCTGCAGGTGCGACACGAGATACATGGCCTCGAGATCCGCAGCGAAGCGCTTGCGCACGCCCGGCCGGATGACCTTGACGGCCACCTTCTTGCGTCCTTCGGGTGTGTCCACCTCCGCCGGGTGGACCTGGGCGATCGAGGCCGCGGCGATCGGCTCGCCGAACGAGGCGTAGAGATCGTCGATCGAACGGCCGAGCGATCCCGTCACGGTCGCCTTGGCGGCCTCCGTCGGGAAGAAGGCCATGCGGTCCTGCAGGCCGGCAAGGTCGTCGGCAAATTCGGCGCCGACCACGTCCGGTCGCGTCGCCAGGAACTGGCCGATCTTGACATAGGAGGGACCCAGCCGCTCGACGGCGCGGGCCAGCCGGTCGGAGCGCTGCTCGCGCTTGGCGCGCTTGCGCGCTAGGAGTCCGGCAGTACCCTTGGCGAAGGCGACGAGCGGCGGAAGGCCTTCGGAGGGCAGGGCGGCGATCACGCCTTCCCTGACCAGCACCCAGCCCACCCGCGCCAGGCGGAAATATGCTCCGACAGTGCTCATGAAGTTCAGAGTTTCCAGCCGGAATGCAGCGCTGCGATGCCGCCCGAATAATTGGTGAAGGTGACGCGCGAGAAGCCGGCGCTGGAAATCATCTTGGCGAAGTCACCCTGGTTGGGGAACTTGCGGATCGATTCCACCAGATACTGGTAGGGCTCGGCATCGCCGGTGATCATCTTGCCGAACCGCGGAATGGCCTTGAACGACCACTGGTCGTAGAAGCGGTCGAGCAGAGGCATCTCGACTTCGGAGAACTCCAGCACAAGCAGACGCCCGCCGCGCTTCAGCACGCGATAAGCCTCGCTCAGGGCGACGTCGATGCGCGGCACGTTGCGGATGCCGAACGCGATCGTGTAGGCGTCGAAGCTGTTGTCCTCGAAGGGCAGTTCCTCGGCATTCGCCTCGACGAAGGTGAGGTTGTCCGAAAGGCCCTTCTTCTCGGCGCGCTCGGCGCCGACGCCGAGCATGGAGCCATTGATGTCGAGCACGGTGGCGTGCGCCAGTCGGCCGGACGCCTCGACGATGCGAAAGGCGATGTCGCCGGTGCCGCCAGCCACGTCGAGCACCTTGTAGGCGGGATCCTTGCGCGGGTTCAGCGCGGCGATCATCGCATCCTTCCAGATGCGGTGAAGGCCCGCCGACATGACGTCGTTCATGATGTCGTAGCGCTTGGCGACCTTGTGGAAGACCTCGTTGACCAGAACCTGCTTTTCGCCTTCGGCGACCTCGCGGAAGCCATAGGAGGTTTCCATGCCGCCATCGGCGGAAGTGCGGCGCTCGGCCATCTGATCACTCCATTGTCTCATGCGGTCGAAAGACCATAGCGAAATCGCCTCAGGCGCGCTATCTCGGGCCTGGCCGGCCAACGCGCTGTTGCGCTGGTCTACAGACGTTTCAGGCGCCGTTCAAACGGAAAGATGGGATGCAATGCCGGAATTGCCAGAGGTCGAGACGGTCAAGAGAGGGCTTTCGCCGACCATGGAAGGGGCGGTGATGCAGCGGGTCGAGCTGCGTCGTCCCGACCTGCGCTTTCCCCTGCCGCGCGATTTCGTCGCACGGCTGACCGGCCGGCAGATCGTCGGCCTTGCTCGCCGCGCCAAATACCTGCTGATCGATCTCGACGACGGAACCACCCTTATTGCCCATCTCGGCATGTCGGGTTCGTTCCGCATCGAAGAGGGCGAAAGGTCAGACCAGCCGGGCGAATTCCACCACGCCAGGTCGAAGGACGAAAAGCACGATCACGTCATCTTTCATCTGCGGCAGGCGCAGGGCAGGGGCGTCGCGCGCGTCATCTATAATGACCCGCGCCGTTTCGGCTTCATGGATCTGGCGCGGCGCAACGATCTCGACGCCTATCCCGCCTTTCGCGAGCTCGGTCCGGAACCCGTCGGCAATACGCTCGACGCCGCCTATCTCGCCGGACGCTTCGCCGGAAAGCAGCAGCCGCTGAAGACGGCCCTGCTCGATCAGAAGGTGGTGGCCGGGCTCGGCAATATCTATGTGTGCGAGGCGTTGTGGCGATCGCATCTGTCGCCGAAGCGCGCGGCCGCCAGCCTGGTGACCGCGACCGGCCGGCCGAAGAAGGAACTGCAATCGCTGACGGAAGCTATCCGCGCGGTGATTGCCGATGCGATCGAGGCGGGCGGCTCGTCGCTGCGCGACCATATCCAGACCGACGGCACGCTCGGTTATTTCCAGCACAGTTTCTGCGTCTACGACCGCGAGGGCGAAGCTTGCCGGACGCCCGGCTGCGGCGGTAGGGTCGAGCGCATCGTGCAGGGCGGACGTTCGTCATTCTATTGTCGCCTCTGCCAGAAATAGACTTCAATAAGAAACGGGAGATACCTATGACCTATGAAACCCTCCTGCTGGAGACCCGCGGCCGCGTGGCGATCATCACGCTCAACCGGCCGCAGGCGCTGAATGCGCTGAATTCGACCGTGCTGGCCGAAATGCGCCAGCTGCTCGGCGAACTGCAGGCGGATGACGGCATCGGCGCCGTCGTGCTGACCGGCTCGGAGAAGGCCTTTGCCGCCGGCGCCGACATCAAGGAGATGCAGTCGCTCGAATTCGTCGATGCCTATCGGGGCGACCTGTTCAGCGGCTGGGACGATGTCGCGGGCTTCCGCAAGCCGATGATCGCTGCCGTATCCGGCTTTGCGCTCGGCGGCGGCTGCGAGCTCGCCATGATGTGCGACTTCATCATTGCCGCCAAGACGGCGAAGTTCGGCCAGCCGGAGATCACGCTCGGCGTCATTCCCGGCATGGGCGGCACCCAGCGCCTGACCCGTGCGGTCGGCAAGGCGAAGGCGATGGATCTCTGCCTCACCGGCCGGCTGATGGATGCCCACGAGGCCGAGAGCGCCGGACTGGTCGCGCGCGTGGTGGACCAGGAGCGCCTGCTGGACGAGGCGGTGGCTGCGGCGGAGAAGATCGCCGGCTTCTCGCAGACGGCCGTCGGCATGGTCAAGGAGACGGTCAGCCGGGCCTTCGAGCAGACGCTGAGCGAAGGGCTGCGCTTCGAGCGCCGCCTTTTCCATTCGCTCTTTGCCACGGAAGACCAGAAGGAAGGCATGGCGGCCTTCACCGAAAAGCGCAAGCCGGTGTTCAAGAACCGCTAAGGGACTCGCAACGCGCGATTTCCTGCAAATTGCGCGTTGACGACCCTGCGCTTTCGGGCTATATGCCCGCCCACGGTTGGGAGAGCCAATGGCTCTTCCGAGAATAGCTCCCGAATTGCTGATATGGCAGGTCGCAACGACCCGACGCGGCGGTGGCGGGTTTTGGTTTGAATTCGAAGAGAGGCATCCATGGCCAATACAACTTCGGCGAAGAAGGCGACCCGCAAGATCGCCCGCCGTACTGCAGTAAACAAGGCTCGCCGTTCCCGCGTTCGCGGTTTCATCCGCAAGGTCGAGGAAGCCATCGCCTCTGGTGATGCCGCTCTCGCCAAGGACGCCCTGCAGGCCGCACAGCCGGAACTGCAGCGTGCAGCCAGCAAGGGTGTGGTTCACGCCAACACCGCTTCGCGCAAGATCTCGCGTCTCGCGAGCCGCGTTAAGGCGCTGGCGATCTAATTTTCGCCGCATTTTTGTCACGATTGAATGAGCCTGGCTGCGAAGCCGGGCTTTTTCTGCGTTTGCTCGGTTCGACTTTGGTCTGCGGTCCGTTTGACAATTGGGTGTCAGCTGGATGACAGAAAAAATACAATAATTTCATATAGATACGAGAGGAATGCCGACCGCTGCTGGCTTCACTTAACGGCAGGTGGCCCCGGTTTCGAGTCAAGCGAATTTTTATTTTTAGGTCATTTTCCCCTCCTCCTCCCCGCCCTTTTTTGAATCTCGTTGATTCAAAAGCGATTCTCCAGATGGCAATTGTGACAGTCTGATGAGGGCGCGGGAGTCAATGGCCGCGGTTTAATTTTGCGTAAAAATCACAGTTGATCTTCACTTTTGATCCTGCCTTAATGCTTCTCAACAAGGGGCGCGGAGTTGACCTCCGGGGGTGATCTGAACTGGCAAATTGCGTGTCAGGACCACTCATCGTCTCTTGTGGCGGGATTATCCTATTCCGTTTTTTCAGACAGTGTTGGTCTTGCGCCGGGAATCTCATGATTTCCGCGGAAGGGGGATTTTGTCGAAAGCGTTGGTGATCAGCCGGCGCGGAAGAACAGGAATGGGAACGGATCGCCGCCACGGCCAAGGTCTTTCATGTCGAGGATGAAAGATCCGCCGGAAGTCGCGGGATGTCGGGTTGCTCTTGCAGCGACCGCGTTTCGTATCGCGTGGGGTACCCTTTGGCTGGGGCAGGCCACGCGATGAAGGGGTGCGGTCGTCGTCTTCTTGAAGGCGCGTTCCGTCACACCACACGGGGATAGAGAATTGCACATCGGACGTTCAGCGCCCGGTGGGACAAAGAAGTGAAAAAGGCGGCGAAATGCAGATGAATACAGTGACGGCCGGTGCGCTGGTTAACAGGGACCATGCACAGACGGCGCTCGGCGCCGTATGCTCCGATACGGCAGGGGACAGTTCCGAAATAAAGCATGATGTGCTGTTCGAGCGCTTCAGCCAGCGGCTGAAGGCACAGGTCGGTCCCGATGTATATGCCAGCTGGTTCGGTCGACTGAAGTTGCACTCCGCCTCGAAGAGCCTCGTGCGCCTCACGGTGCCGACGACCTTCCTAAAGTCGTGGATCAACAACCGCTATCTCGACCAGATCACCAGCATTTTCCAGCAGGAAGATCCGGCGATCCTGAAAGTCGAGATCCTGGTGCGCAGCGCAAGCCGCAACCTGAAGGCCCCGGCCGCCGACGAGCGTCCGGCTGCGGAAACGGCTCCCGCCGCGCCGGCCCGCAAGTCTTCCGCCCAGTCGATCGGCCAGCTCGCAGGCCCTGCCGGCAATGCGACGACGACGCGCAGCACCCCGAACGGCCCGCTCTTCGGCTCGCCGCTCGACAGCCGCTATACCTTTGACGGCTATGTCGAAGGCGCCTCGAACCGCGTGGCCCTTGCCGCCGCCAAGACGATTGCCGAAGCCGGCGCCGGCGCCGTTCGCTTCAACCCGCTGTTCATTCACTCCTCCGTCGGGCTGGGCAAGACCCACCTGCTGCAGGCGATAGCCAATGCCGCCGTCCATAGCCCGCGCGCGCCGCGCGTCGTCTATCTGACGGCCGAATATTTCATGTGGCGCTTTGCCACCGCGATCCGCGACAACGACGCCCTGACGCTCAAGGACTCGCTGCGCCATATCGATCTACTGATCATCGACGACATGCAGTTCCTGCAGGGCAAGATGATCCAGCACGAATTCTGCCACCTGCTCAACATGCTGCTCGACAGCGCCAAGCAGGTCGTCGTCGCCGCCGACCGCGCGCCCTGGGAGCTGGAATCGCTTGATCCGCGGGTGCGTTCGCGCCTGCAGGGCGGCGTTGCCATCGAGATGGAGGCGCCGGACTACGAAATGCGCCTGGAAATGCTGAAGAGCCGGCTCGATGCGGCCAAGAAGGACGACGCGTCACTCGACATTCCGCTGGAAATCCTCTCGCATGTCGCGCGCAACGTGACGAGCAGCGGCCGTGACCTGGAAGGCGCCTTCAACCAGCTGATCTTCCGCCGCTCCTTCGAACCGAACCTGTCGGTCGAGCGGGTCGACGAACTGCTCGCCCACCTGGTCGGCGCGGCCGAGCAGAAGCGCGTCCGCATCGAGGACATCCAGCGCATCGTCGCACGCCACTACAATGTCTCGCGCCAGGAACTGGTGTCGAACCGCCGCACCCGCGTCATCGTCAAGCCGCGCCAGATCGCCATGTATCTGGCCAAGACCCTGACGCCGCGTTCCTTCCCGGAAATCGGTCGCCGCTTTGGCGGGCGTGATCACACGACCGTGCTGCATGCGGTGCGCAAGATCGAGGAACTGGTCGGCGAGGACACCAAGCTCAGCCACGAGATCGAGCTGCTGAAGCGGCTGATCAACGAAAACAACGCATGACGGAAGGCCGGCGGAAACGCCGGCCTTTCTCGTTGCGGTAGCTAGCGGAGCCACGACTTGGAGAATTCAGCGGAAAAGCCGATCGCCTTCTATGACGAGAATGCGACCACCTATGCGGCCCGGCAACGCCAGGAACCGGTCGCGCGGCTGACGGCTTTCGCCGACCTCTTGCCGCCGGGTGGCACGATTCTGGAGCTCGGCTGCGGCGCGGGCGCGGACAGCGCATGGCTGATCGAACGCGGCTTTGCCGTGACGCCGACGGACGGATCGGCGGCCATGGCGCGTGAGGCCGAGGCAAGGCTCGGCCGTCCCGTGCGGGTGATGCGCTTTTCCGATCTGGACGAGGCGGCTGCCTATGACGGCGTCTGGGCCAATGCCTGCCTGCTGCACGTGCCCCGCGCCGAACTTCCCGATGTCCTTCGCCGCATCCGCCGCGCGCTGAAGAATGGCGGACACTTCCATGCAAGCTTCAAGGCCGGGGCGGAGGAGGGGGCGGATCGCTTCGGTCGCTACTACAATCGGCCCGACCAGGAATGGTTGACGGAGGCCTATCGTCTGGCGGGCTTTGCCACGCCGAGGATAGAGACAGCGTCCGGCGGCGGCTATGACGGGGAGCCGACCGAGTGGCTGCATGTCTGGGCGCGCGGCTGACCGACGGTCGGTCTCCGACAACTACGTCAGGCTTCGGCAATGACGATGATCTCGGGGCTGTGCGGGTGAAGCGGCGTTCCGTCCCAGTCTCCGAGCCATTTGACCGAGGAAAAACCGGCGGACTTAAGTAGCTGCGCGATGGTGTCCCGGCCCGGAAACCGCAGCGTGCTTTCGCTGATCCGGCGCTCACTGCTCTCCAGCAGAGTGAAGACGGCGTCGAAGCGGACGAAATCTCCCCATGCCTCCCGCACCTGATAGTAGACCTCGACCGGCCCGATGCCTGGCACATCGGTCCGTTCGCGCGTCAGCTCCTCTTTCCAGCCTTCCCACGCCCGCGCCGGCGGGTTGCGGCTCTCGAAGACGAGCCGGCCGCCGTCCGCCAGGTGCCTGCGCGCGCTGGACAAGACGGCAAGCGTTTCGGCGTCGTCGAGGAAGACCTGGAAGACATGGCCGGTCATGATGATCAGGTCGAAAGTCTCGCCAAGGGCAAAGTCGCGGGCGTCTCCGGCAAGCCAGCGGACCGTGCCCGCCTTGTCCTTGGCGCGGGCGACGTCGAGCATGCCGGGCGCGGGATCGAGCCCCGTGACATGATGGCCGAGATCGGCGAGCCGCAGCGCGACGGAACCCGTGCCGCAACCAAGGTCGAGAATGCGGCAGGGGCCTTGAGCCAGGCTCAGGTAGAAATCGCCATCGGCGCCATGAGTGTTGAAGCTGTCATAGAGGATCGCCATGTCGTGGCGGGCAAAGGCGGCATCGACCGGCATGGCGTCCTCTCCTCGTTTCAAGCCTTCTCAGCAGGCGAGATCGGCCACGACCGCGTCGAGGATCAGCATCCCCTTCGGCGTGCAGCGCAGCCGCGAATTGCCCAGGCGTTCGATGAAGCCGTGTTCCAGTAAAGTCTGCTCGCGCACCGGATCCGGATCGCGGCCGGAAAGTTGCTGCCAGCGGGCCAAGTCCACGCCCTCGCGCAGCCGAAGCCCCATCAGCAACAGTTCGTCGGCCTGCTCGTCCGATCCCAACAATTCCTGGTCGATCATGCCATGGCCGTCACGCTCGACGGCGGCGAGCCAGCCTTCCGGATTGCGCTCGGTCGCGGTCGCAAGCTTGTCGCGGCCGCGCGTCAGCCGGCCATGGGCGCCAGGGCCGATGCCGGCATAGTCGCCATAGCGCCAGTAGGTGAGGTTGTGCCGGCTCTCCGCGCCCGGACGGGCATGGTTGGACACCTCATAGGCCGGAAGCCCCTCACTGCCGGTGATTTCCTGCGTCGCCTCGTAGAGCTGTGCCGCCTGCTCCTCGTCGGGCACGACGAACTTACCGGCCTTGTGCAGGCCAAAAAAGGCCGTGCCTTCCTCGATCGTCAGCTGGTAGAGCGACAGGTGGTCGACGGCATAGGAGATCGCCTGCCTAAGTTCCTTCTCCCAGGCCTCGACCGTCTGGTGCGGCCGGGCATAGATCAGGTCGAAAGACATGCGCGGAAAGATCTCGCGCGCCAGCCGGATCGCCTTCAAGGCATCCTCGACGTCGTGCAGCCGGCCGAGGAATTTCAGGTCCGGGTCGTTGAGCGCCTGGACGCCCAGCGAAGCGCGGTTGACGCCGGCGGCGCGGTAACCGCGAAAGCGGGTCGCCTCGACGCTCGACGGATTGGCTTCCATGGTGATCTCGATGCCGTCGGGCACGTGCCACTGGCGGGCAATGCCGTCGAGGATCGCACCGACGGTCGCCGGATCCATCAGCGAGGGCGTGCCGCCGCCGAGAAAGATGCTGGTGACGGTCTTGGGGCCGCTCAACCGCCGCATCTCCTCCATCTCCCGCAGGAAGGCGGAGACGAAACGCGGCTGGTCGACCGGCTGGTGGCGGACATGGCTGTTGAAATCGCAATACGGGCATTTCGCCGCGCAGAACGGCCAGTGCACGTAAACGCCGAAGCCCGGTTCGCCGGTATCGGGCAGGAGAAGCGGCGGGGCCTCTAGCATCGGCGGCTCAGGCCTCCAGGCAGGTTTCGACGAAGATCTTGAAGGCGCGTGCCCGGTGGGAGAGCGCCTGGGCATCGCCGGGCTTCCAGCCATGCTTCTGTTCCGCCGTCATCTCGCCGAAGGTGGTGTCGAAACCCTCGGGCTGGAAGACCGGGTCATAGCCGAAGCCCTTGGTGCCGCGCGGCGGCCAGACGATCGTGCCCTCGACTTCGCCGCGGAACATTTCCGTGTGGCCGTCGGGCCAGGCAAGGCAAAGCACGCTGACGAAACGCCCGCTGCGCTGTTCGGGCGTGGTGGCGCCGCGTTCGGCAAGGGCCTTTTCGACCTTCTCCATCGCCATGGCGAAATCGCGGCTGCCGTCCTCGCGCTCCGCCCAGTTGGCAGTATAGACGCCGGGCGCCCCGTCGAGCGCGTCGACGACCAGACCGGAATCGTCTGACAGAGCCGGCATGCCGGCGGCGCGTGCCGAGGCGAGCGCCTTGATCGCGGCGTTTTCCTCGAAGGTGGTGCCGGTCTCGTCGGGTTCGGCAAACTTCAGTTCGGCGGCGCTCCGGGCGGAAAAGCCGAAGGGACCGATCAGGTCGGCGATCTCGGCGATCTTGCCGGCATTGTGGCTGGCGACGACGATGGTGCGGGTGTCGAGCTTGCGCATGCGGTCAAATCCTATTCGAGGTTCCAGAGCCGGGGCTCTGCGCATTCCAGGCTATTGCCGGCCGGATCGCGGAAGTAGATGGAGCGCGCGCCGTTCGGCCACAAGAAGTCCGATTCCACCGGTACGTTTGCCGCCCTAAGCCGCTCGACGATCCCGTCCATCTGCTCGCCGCGCACGCGGAAGCAGACATGGCCGGGTCCGGTTGCCCCATGGCTCGGCACCGGCAGGGCGCCGGCCGGGACGGGCTTTGCCGTCTCGGCCGGATTGAAGATCAGGAGGATGCCGGGTCCGCAGCGGTAGAAGAGATGCCGGTTCGCCTGCCGGCTGACCTTTTCCAGACCGAGCACGCCGCCATAGAAGGCCTCGGCCGCATCGAGGTCAGCGGCGTAGATCGCTGTCTCCAGGATACCGTCCAAGGGCTGCGTCACGTCTCCGGTCCTCTGTCGCCGTCCCGCTTAAAGGATCGCTTGTTTCTGCATCTCGACGAGTTCGCCGATGCCGCCGCGGGCAAGCCGCATCAGCGTCAGGAATTCCTCTTCCGAGAACGGCGCGCCTTCGGCCGTGCCCTGCACCTCGACGATCGCGCCCGAGCCGGTCATGACGAAATTGGCATCGGTTTCGGCTGCCGAATCTTCCAGATAGTCGAGGTCGATGACCGGCTGGTTGGCGAAGATGCCGCAGGAAATGGCCGCGACATGGTCCTTCAGGACCTTCTCGACCTTCACCATGTTGCGGGCTTCCATCCACTTCAGGCAGTCATGCAGCGCAATCCATGCGCCGGTGATCGATGCCGTGCGGGTGCCGCCATCCGCCTGGATGACGTCGCAGTCCAGCGTGATCTGGCGCTCGCCGAGCGCTTCGAGATCGACGATGGCGCGCAGCGAGCGGCCGATCAGCCGCTGGATTTCCTGGGTGCGGCCGCCCTGCTTGCCGGCTGCGGCTTCGCGCTTCATGCGGTCGCCAGTGGCGCGCGGCAGCATGCCGTATTCGGCCGTGACCCAGCCCTTGCCGCTGTTGCGCAGCCACGGCGGGGTCTTTTCCTCGAGGCTCGCGGTGCACAGCACATGCGTGTCGCCGAACTTGACGAGGCAGGAACCCTCCGCGTGCTTGGAAAAATTGCGCTCGAAGGACACCTTGCGCATTTGGTCGGTTTTTCTGCCTGATGGCCGCATTGCCTACTCCTAGGATCGTTAGAGGCCTTCTACGGTCCGTGGTTGCGATTTGCAAAGAAAAACCATGGAGCAGGCCGATTCCGGCGGAACTTGGCGAATTTCCCCATTGGTGATCGCTGCGGGAGTGACTATATTTCAGGGCAATGACAGACCAACAAAGCCTGCGCGACGAATGAAATCACCGACGTCACTGTCCAAGGACGTGGCAGCTTCCCTGGATGATCGCTCCCGGGAGGTCTTTCGGCGTATCGTCGAGACCTATCTCGAGTCCGGCGATCCGCTCGGCTCGCGCAACCTGTCCCGCCTCCTGTCCACGTCGCTGTCGCCCGCATCCGTGCGCAATGTGATGGCCGACCTCGAGGATCTGGGTCTCATCTATTCCCCGCATATCAGCGCCGGACGGCTGCCGACGCAGCAGGGACTGCGCTTCTTCGTCGACGCCTTCATGCAGGTCGGGGATCTGACCGCCGAGGAGCGCGGCAGCATCGAGCGGCAGATCCGCCCGCCGGGTCCGGCCCAGCCGATGGAAAACCTGCTCACCGAGGCAAGCCGCATGCTGTCCGGCCTGTCGCGGGGCGCGGGCCTGGTCATCTCGGCCAAGAACGACCCGATCCTCAAGCATGTCGAATTCATCCGGCTGGAGCCGACCAAGGCGCTCGCCGTGCTGGTCGGCGAGCATAACCAGGTCGAAAACCGCATCATCGACCTGCCGGCCGGCATCACCGCCTCGCAGCTGACCGAAGCCGCCAACTTTCTCAACGCCAATATGACCGGTCAGACGCTGCCCGAACTGCGCACCCAGCTCGTGCGGCTGAAGCAGCAGGTGGCCGGCGAACTCGACACCCTGTCGCAGGATCTGGTGGAGCGCGGCCTTGCCGTCTGGTCCGGCGGCAGCGACGAGGAAAAGCCGACGCGGCTGATCGTGCGCGGCCGTGCCAATCTGCTGGAAGGGCTCGCCGGTTCGGAAGACATCGACCGGTTGCGGCTGCTGTTCGACGACCTGGAGCGCAAGGAGAGCCTGATCGAGATCCTCAACCTCGCCGAGAGCGGCCCCGGCGTGCGCATCTTCATCGGTTCCGAGAACAAGCTATTTTCGCTTTCCGGCTCCTCGCTGATCGTCGCGCCCTATCGCGACGGCGAGGACCGGATTGTCGGCGCCGTCGGCGTCATCGGCCCGACGCGTCTCAACTATTCCCGCATCGTGCCGATGGTCGACTACACGGCCCAGCTGATGGCGCGACTGTCCCGGACGGGGCTGTAGCCCGCCGGGCGTCAGACTTCTTTCGCCCAAGCCTTGATTTTTCCACCTTAAACCCTGATATCGGGCACGAATTCCAAACACTGTCACTCGGAGGACGTCATGACCGACGAAGCCAACAACAACGGACCTGACGCAACGGCTGGCGAGACCGCCGCAGCCGACATGGCACAGGACGCAGCGACCACGCCCGGCGAGGAAGCGGTCGACCCGTTGGAGGCGCTGAAGGCCGAAAATGCCGAACTGCGCGACCGTTTCCTGCGCCTGGCCGCGGAGATGGACAATCTGCGTCGCCGCACCGAGCGCGAGCTGAAGGATGCCAAGACCTATGCCGTCACCGGCTTTGCCCGGGACATGCTGGCGGTATCCGACAATCTGCGCCGCGCGCTCGAAGCCCTGCCGGAGGAGGCCCGTGCCGCCGCCGATGCCGGCCTTTCGGCCCTGGTCGAAGGTGTTGAAATGACCGAGCGCGGCATGCTTTCGACGCTTGAGCGCCACGGCGTTCGCAAGATCGAGGCGGAAGGCCAGAAGTTCGATCCGAACTTCCACCAGGCGATGTTCGAAATTCCCAATCCGGACGTGCCGAACAACACCGTCGTGCAGGTGGTCCAGGCCGGATACGCCATCGGCGACCGCGTGCTTCGCCCGGCCATGGTCGGCGTCGCCAAGGGCGGCCCGAAGGCCGAGGCCAATGGCGAGGCTGCGGACGCCAAGAACGCCTGAGCCTCCAGGCGCAAGGACTGAACAAAAAAAGCGCCCGACGGGCGCTTTTTTCTTGCAGTCTTGTCTTTGTCGTCAGGCGGCGTTCGAAGCCTGTTCCTCGTTGAGGAAGGCATAGATGGCCGAAGCGGAATCGGTCGCGCGCAGCTTGGCCACCAGATCCTGGTCGCGCAGCACGCGGGCGATGCGCGACAGCGCCTTCAGGTGATCGGCGCCCGCCCCTTCGGGCGCAAGCAGCAGGAAGACGAGGTCGACCGGCTGGTCGTCCAGGGCCTCGAAGTCGACCGGCGTTTCCAGCCGCGCGAAGATGCCGGTAATGGTGTGGATGCGGCTGAGCTTGCCGTGCGGAATGGCGATGCCGTTGCCTACCCCGGTGGAGCCCAGCCGCTCGCGCTGCAGGATGACGTCGAAGATTTCCCGCTCGGGAATGCCGGTCAGCTTCGCGGCCTTGGCCGCCAATTCCTGCAGCAATTGCTTCTTGGAATTCACCCGCAGGGCGGGGACGACCGCATCTTGTTGCAGCAAATCTGCCAAGGCCATTTCAAAATCCTTCATGCCGCCGAGACAAGGTGAAGCAAGCGGCGGCAGGCCGCCGCTTGCCATTGGGCTCTTCAGCCCTTGATGTTGGCGGAATCGATCCATCCGATATTGCCGTCGGTGCGACGGTAGACGATGTTGACTTCCTGGTTGCCCGGGCTGCGGAACAGCAGGACCGGCTCGTCGGTCATGTCGAGCGCCATGACGGCATTGGCCACCGACATGGTGCGCAGCCGCTTCGTGCTTTCGGCGACGATCGTCGGCGCGTAGTCCTCCGGCACTTCATCATGTTCGTCCGGCACGGCGTCCATCACGGTATAGGCGATCTCGATCGACGAATTGGACTGGTTGGCCGGGTGGTGATCCTTGAGCTTGCGCTTGTAGCGGCGCAGGCGCTTCTCGATACGGTCTGCCGCCATGTCGAAAGCGATCTGCGGATCATTGGCGGAACCGGTGGCCTGCAGGTTGGCACCCGCGTCCAGGTGCACCATGCAATCGGCCACGAACTGCGCTGCAGCGGCTGCCGACTTGGTCACGGTAACCTGACCCGAATACCCTCCGTCGAAGTACTTCGTGACGGCGTCCTCGACCCGCTCACCGATCTTCTGCCGGAAAGCATCGCCGATTTCCATATGTTTGCCGGATACACGAACACTCATGGCGTTTCCCTTCTTATCATTGGTTGGCGAAATCAGTTTACGCCAAGCCCCTTCCGCATCCAAGCTTTTCGAGCGCTAATGTCGGTTCGTTTCCTGTATGCCGGGCGCGTGCTGGGGATAAGTCGGACCGTCTGTGAACCCGTATCGATCGCGGCGGGCTTCTAGCCCTGCCGCCTGTAAAAGTCAACGTCTTCTTAACTTTTCCTCAACCTGACCCGCATTTGCGCAATCCTAAATTGCCGCGACCTTGGCGATCGCTCGCTTCTCGCGCCGCCGCTGCACCGAGGACGGAATGTTCATCGCCTCGCGGTATTTTGCCACGGTGCGGCGGGCCAGATCGACGCCGGCGGACTTCAGCGTATGCACGATATCGTCGTCGGACAGCACCGCTTCCGGGCTTTCCTGGGCGATCATCGTGCGGATGCGGTGGCGCACTGCCTCCGCCGAGTGGTTGTCGCCGCCTTCGGCCGAATTAATCGAGACGCTGAAGAAATATTTGAGCTCGAACAGCCCGCGCGGAGTCAGCATGTATTTGTTGGAGGTGACCCGGCTGACGGTCGACTCATGCATCTTGATCGCATCGGCCACGGTCTTGAGATTGAGCGGACGCAGATGGTCGACGCCGTGCTGCAGGAAGGCGTCCTGCTGGCGAACGATCTCGCAGGCGACCTTGACGATCGTGCGGGCGCGCTGGTCGAGGCTGCGCGTTAGCCAGTTGGCGTTCTGCAGGCATTCCGAGAGGAAGGCCTGGTCCTTGTCGGAGGCCTTGCTGCCTTTGCCGACGGCCGTCACGTAATTCTGATTGACGAGAATGCGGGGCAAGGCATCCGGGTTGAGCTCGACCTGCCAGGTGCAGTTCGGCGCCGGACGCACGACGACGTCAGGTATGACCGATTCGAGAATGGTGTTCTCGAAGCCGCTGCCCGGCTTGGGGTTGAGCTTGCGGATCTCGGCCAGCATGTCGATGAGGTCTTCCTCGTCGACGCCGCAGAGCTTCTTCAGCGTGTTGAAGTCGCGCTTGGCGAGCAGTTCGAGATTGTCGACCAGCGACTGCATGGCCGGGTCCAGCCGATTGCGTTGCCTGAGCTGAATCGAAAGGCATTCGCTCAAGGATCGGGCAAATATACCCGGCGGATCGAGGTTCTGCAGGATGTCCAGGACGGCCGAGACGCGCTCGGCACTTTCGCCAAGCCGCGTGGCGACTTCGCTGAGATCGGCCCGCAGATAGCCCGCCTCGTCGAGGTGATCGGTAAGCACCGCGGCGATGAGGCGGTCGCCCGGCTTGGCAAGGGCGAAGGGGATCTGCTGGCCCAGATGGTCGCGAATGCTGATCTGGCCCGCGACGAAATCGTCGAGGTCGTAACCCTCGCCGGATTCCGCGCCGCCGCCGGGCATCGACTTCCATTGGCCGAGCAGTTCCGGAGCATCCGCCCGGGTGGCGGTGCCCTCATCGGAAAGTGCGCTGTCGAAATTCGAATCCAGGCGGTCGTTCAGGCTGTTGCCGTGGCCCGGCTCGTACCATTCGCTGTCGAGCGAAGCGCCGGGGCTGCCTTCGTCGCTCGCATTGCCGTCGGCCTGCGCGCTCGACTGTCCGTCGTCATTGCCGCCGGATCGCGCCTCGCCGATCGGCTCGCCTTCGTCCGACGTCATCTCCAGCAGCGGATTCTTCTCCACCTCCTGCGAGATGAAATGAATCAATTCGAGATGGGTCATCTGCAGCAACTGGATGGATTGCATCAGTTGCGGTGTCATGACCAGGGACTGGTTCTGGCGCAGGAATAGGTTGGCCGACAAAGCCATGCGGACGCTAAACTCCCCTACATTCCCCTGGAATCTCCAGCGCGATGGTGCCGGAAACTCCGCTAAACTCCACTTGGCCCAAAAATTGCTTTTTTGAGGGGTTTGGTCAAGCCGAACCGTGGAGGGCGGGTGAATTTCTTAAGTAGGGGGTGTCAGAGGCTGAACTTGTCGCCGAGATAAAGACGACGCACATCGGCATTGTTTACGATGTCGTTGGCACGCCCGTGGGTCAAGACTTCGCCGGCATGAATGATGTAAGCGCGGTCGATCAGGCCGAGCGTTTCACGCACATTGTGGTCGGTGATCAGCACGCCGATGCCGCGGGCCGTCAGGTGGCGCACAAGGTTCTGGATGTCCGAAACCGAGATCGGATCGACGCCGGCAAACGGCTCGTCGAGCAGCATGAAGGTCGGGTCGGTGGCCAGCGCCCGGGCGATTTCGAGGCGGCGGCGCTCGCCCCCCGACAGTGCCACGGCCGGTGCCTTGCGCAGCTTCTCGATATGGAACTCGCTCAGCAGCTCATCGAGCTTGGCTTCGCGCTTCTTGCGGTCGCTCTCGTGCAGTTCGAGAACCGCGCGGATATTCTCCTCGACCGTCAGGCCGCGGAAGATCGATGCTTCCTGCGGCAGGTAGCCGACGCCGAGGCGCGCGCGCCGATACATCGGCATGCCGGTCACTTCATTGCCGTTGATGGCGATAGTGCCCGCGTCGACCGGGACGAGGCCGGTGATCATGTAGAAGCAGGTCGTCTTGCCGGCGCCGTTCGGCCCGAGAAGGCCGACCGCCTCGCCGCGGCGCACGACGAGCGAAACGCCGTTGACCACGCGCCGGGTGTTGTAGCTCTTCGTCAGGCCATGGGCGATCAGCGTGCCCTCGTAGCGCGCCTTGTCGAGGCGCGTCTCCGCAGGCTTCGGCTGCTGCGCCTGCTTTGCGCCGATCAGGTCTGAGACGACGGGAATCTTCACGTTGGGGCCGATGCTACTAATTCTTCTTCTGGGACTTGGGGTCGAGCTGGATCTGCACCCGGCCGCCGCAACTGTCGAGCTTCGCTTCCCCGGAATTCATCTGCACCGTCAGCTTGCAGCCGACGAAGACGTTCTGGCCTTCGGACAGGACCACGCGGTCGCCTTCGAGCACGAAGACCTGGGCGTCCAGGTTGAAGGTGCCCTTGTCGGCGGTCGCCTGCTGTGTTCCCGAAGACAGGAACACCTTGTCGGTCACGTCGATCTTCTCGATGTCGGCATCGCCATTGGTGACGCTGGTGCCTTCACCGCGGTAATGCACCGTCATGTTGCCGGACTGCAGCGTGGTCGTGCCTTGCACGACCTTGACATTGCCAGAGAACAGCGCGGTCTTCTCCTGCTCGCGGATTTCGAGCGCATCGCTCTCGATCTGGATCGGCTGATCGTTCGACAGCTTGAGGCCGTTCAGATTGCTCTTCGTCGATTGCGCGAGCGCCGCCGGAGAAGCGGCCATGAGCGCGAGGCCCGTGGCGATCAGCAGGCCGGTCGGCAGAAGCGGTGTGCGGCGTTCGAATATCATGACTGGCCCGGCTCTCAATTGCCCGTTTTGCGGATGGCGGACGGTTGGATGTTCACCCGAACGGCGCCCTGAAAAGTGATAATGCGTCCCTTATCCGTTATCTTGAGCGACTGCGCAACAATGGACGCTTCGTCGGCCTTGATGGCGACCGGCTCGCTCGTCTCCATCTTGCCGCCCTTGATGTCGAGATGGGCCGACTGGAAGCTGGCTTCCAGCCCGGTCGACAGCTTGATGGTGAAGGGCTTGTCCATGTCGAGAAGGTCGGAGGAGCGGTCGAAGACGCCGCTCAGCGCCTCGACCCTGGCGATGATCTTCTCGTTCAGCGGCACGGCGGCGGCGATCGTCTCGAGCGCGATGATGTTCGGGTTCTTGATATCCTGGAGCGCGCGCTCCGCGCGCATCGAATAGCTGATGCCGTCTTCGTTGCGCCCGGCGATCGCCGGCTTTTCCATCACGACCTTGCCGTTCTCGATCTTCGCGGAGGCGATCTGCAGGTTTTCCGGCAGGTAGGCCCTGACCACGGAGACGCCGAAAAAGGCGAGCGAGATGATGAAGGCGCCGATCGGCAGCAGGATCTTCAGCCGCTTGACCCGTGCCGAATGGCTGACCGCAAGACGATACGGATCGCCGCCTGGCCGGCCGCCAGCGGTCGTCGCACTATAGTCCACGCGATTCAGCATGCATGAGGCCTGTTCGGGTTAGCCCGCCCGGAAACGCTTTGGGAGGAATCCGGCTGACATTTCGCATTATTGCGTTCGCTTGCCAATATGGAAATTGCGGCTGCGAATACAAGCCGCGGCGCATTGCATGGGCCCGATCGCCCGTCGGCAGAGTTTCTGACCGATCCTGGACGCCCGAGATGTCGCAATGCGGCCGCGAAGGTTGATTATCGCGTGACATTGTGGTGTTTTACCGGCGGCCCGGCAGATCGCCTCGGGCTGGTTAAGTTGTTCCTTGACGCTGCTTTTTTGGTTTGGCACGTTTGGAGCGACCAAGGTTTACTCAACCATTCAGGGGGCGCGCGTGATCAAGTCGGAACTGGTGCAGATTGTCGCGGCGCGTAATCCGCACCTCTACCATCGTGACGTCGAAAATATCGTCAATGCGGTGCTGGACGAGATCACCGACGCGCTCGCGGCGGGCAATCGCGTCGAGCTGCGCGGCTTCGGCGCCTTTTCGGTGAAGAACCGGCCGTCGCGCTCGGGACGCAATCCGCGCACCGGCGAGACCGTCTTCGTCGAAGAAAAGTGGGTGCCGTTCTTCAAGACCGGCAAGGAACTGCGCGAGCGGCTCAATCCCGGCATGGCCGACGAAGGCGACGAATAAGAGATCGAAGCCGGAGCGCTTGAAAAGCCCCCGGTCGGGCTTAACTTGGAGGCATCCGCCGAGCTGAACCCGGATGCGTGGCGGCAAGCCGCCGAGGAGTAATGCGCTATGGTCAAGAAAGTCGTCAGTCTGGTTGTCTTCGTGCCCCTGGCGATCGTGCTGATCGTCCTGTCGGTCGCCAATCGGCAGGCCGTCACCCTGGCGCTCAACCCCTTCAAGCCCGACGACTCGCTTCTGTCGCTGACCGCACCGTTCTTCGTCTTCCTGTTCGTCGCGCTCATCCTCGGCCTGCTGCTGGGCTCGGCCGCGACCTGGCTCGCCCAGGGCAAGTATCGCAGGAAGGCCCGCACCGAATCCCGCTCGGCTGTGCGCTGGCAGGCAGAAGCCGATCGCCACAAGAGCCGCGCCGAAGAAATCGCCGGCCGCGGGCTGCCGCAGCTGCCGGCCAAGTGACGCCGTCTCCCGGAAGGGGAATGGCCGCGGCATCGTGAAAGCGCTTTTCCCTGCATGGCGGTGGTGCTAAGGCGTTTCGCTCAGTTTCAGGACAAGCAGGATCAGCGTGTGAAGAACAAGGAACGCCGGCCGATGCAGAAGGCATCCGCCGGAAAAGCCGGCAAGGCGATCAAGCCCGTCAAGGGCGGCCCGCGCGAGGCGGAGAAGGCCGCGCCCTTCAAGCCGCGTGGCGATCGTCGTCCCGAAGGTGCGACGCGCGCGCCGCGGCCGGCCGACGCCCCTTCGGTATCGGAACCCGTGAAGGCGCCCGCGGAGCCGCAGCGCACGCTGATGGTGCGGACCGGAGAACGCCCGGCCGAGCGCGTTCCGCTGATCCTCGAATCCCAGGGGGCCGGCGATTTCCACCTGATCGACAGCGGCGAGGGCGAGAAGCTCGAGCAGTACGGCCCCTATCGCGTCGTCAGGCCTGAGGGCCAGGCCCTGTGGCCGAAGGCGCTGCCGGCGCATGTCTGGGAGCGCGCCGACGCCATCTTCACCGGCGATACCGACGAGGACGGCATGGGCCGCTGGCGCTTCCCGCGAGAGGCGCTTGGCGAAACCTGGCCGCTGTCGCTGCTCGGCGTCGATTTCCTCGGCCGCTTTACCTCCTTCCGTCATGTCGGCGTGTTTCCCGAACAGATCGCCCACTGGACCTGGATGAAGGAGCGCATCGAGACGGCCGGCCGGCCGCTGAAGGTGCTGAACCTGTTCGGCTATACCGGCGTCGCCTCTTTGGTTGCCGCCGCCGCTGGAGCCGAGGTCACCCATGTCGACGCATCGAAGAAGGCGATCGGCTGGGCGCGCGAGAACCAGTCGCTGAGCCGGCTCGACAAGGCGCCGATCCGCTGGATCTGCGACGACGCGATGAAGTTCATCCAGCGCGAGGAACGCCGCGGCCACCGCTACGACATCATCCTGACCGATCCGCCGAAATTCGGCCGCGGGCCGAACGGCGAGGTCTGGCATCTGTTCGAGCACCTGCCGCTGATGCTCGACATCTGCCGCGAACTTCTGGCGCCCAAGGCGCTCGGCCTCGTGCTGACAGCCTATTCGATCCGCGCCAGCTTCTACTCGATTCACGAACTGATGCGCGAGACGATGCGCGGCAAGGGCGGCTTGGTCGAGTCGGGCGAACTGGTGATCCGCGAGGCCGGCCTAGACGGCAAGACGCCGGGACGGTCGCTTTCGACCTCCCTTTTCAGCCGCTGGGTGCCGAAATGAGCGACGACTACAGGAACGACGGTCCGCGCCGCGTCGGCCAGGTGAAGGAAATCACCAGCCTCGCCAACCCGATCATCAAGGACATCAAGGCGCTGTCGCTGAAGAAGGCGCGCGACGAGACCAAGACCTTCATGGCCGAAGGTCTGAAGCTCGTGATCGACGCGCTCGAACTCGGCTGGACGATCCGTACGTTGGTCTATTCCAAGGCGGCCAAGGGCAAGCCCATGGTCGAAAAGGTCGCTGCCCGCACCATCGCTTCCGGCGGCCTGGTGCTCGAGGTCAGCGAGAAGGTGATGTCGGCGATCACCCGTCGCGATAATCCGCAGATGGTCGCAGGCGTGTTCGAGCAGCGCTGGATGGCGCTGAAGGATGTCCGTCCTTCCGCATCGGAGACCTGGGTGGCGCTCGACCGCGTCCGCGATCCGGGCAATCTCGGCACCATCATCCGCACGGCCGACGCCGCCGGCGCCTCGGGCGTGATCCTGGTCGGCGACTGCACCGATCCGTTCTCGCTGGAAACCGTGCGCGCCACGATGGGCTCGCTCTTTGCCGTGCCGCTGGTCAAGACGACGCCAGCAGACTTCCTGCGCTGGAAGAAGGACAGCGGCGCACGGCTCGTCGCCACCCATCTCGCCGGTGCGGTCGACTATCGCACCATCGACTACCGCAGCAGGCCCGTCGTGTTGATGATGGGCAACGAGCAGTCGGGCCTGCCCGACGATCTGGCCGGGGCCGCCGACGCGCTGGCCCGCATTCCGCAGGTCGGCCGCGCCGATTCCCTCAATCTCGCCGTCGCGACCGGCGTCATGCTGTTCGAAGTGCGTCGGCACCTTCTGAGCCTTGACAAGCCGCAATGAACGCTTTCCTCGCGCCCTTCAGCCGGCCTTTGCCGGCCGCCATCTTCATCGTCGTCGCCTTGCTGCTCGACCAGGCGATCAAGCTTGCCGTCGAGCTTTACCTGCCGCTGCACGAGGCCGTTCCGGTCATGCCGATGCTGGCGCTCTACCGCACGCACAATCTCGGCGTGGCCTTCTCCATGCTGGCCGACGCCCATGGCTGGTTCATCGTCGGGCTGCGCATCGCCATCGTCGCCTTCGTCATGTGGCTGTGGGGACGCACCGGCCCCGGGCATCACATCGCCCATCTAGGCTTTGCCATGATCATCGCCGGGGCGCTCGGCAACATCATCGACCGCTTCATCTACGGCCATGTCGTAGATTACGTGCTGTTCTACACTCAGACCTGGTCCTTTGCTGTCTTCAATCTTGCCGATAGCTTTATTTCCGTCGGCGCAGTGCTCATTCTGGTCGACGAGATACTGGCGCACCGCGCCTCGAAGGCGTAATCTGAAGTGCGCCGCAGATCGGATATTCGACGACGCAGGTGAAGTAGAGGGTCCGGCGCGGCACGTCGCGAATATGCCGCAGGCCCTGTCACTTTCTTGTCGCAGATCCATGGTTTATGGCTTTGAACGCTAGCTGGACGAGTCGCTATGAGCATTGAACTTTTGGATCGAGTGTCCCTGGTCGATGGTGCTGCGCAGTCCAATGGCGCGGCGGCCAGGCCGTCGGAAGGCCTGCTGGGCCGCATCGGCAATCTCGAAACCCGGATCGCCCGCAACGAGCGCGAGATCGACGCCGCCCAGGCGGTTCGTTACCGCGTGTTCATCGAGGAGATGGGTGCAAAGATCGCCCCGGACGCGACCCGCCGCAAGCGCGACGTCGACGCCTGGGACGCTGTCTGCGATCATCTTCTGGTGCTCGACCGCTCGGTCGAGGGAGATCCCGAGGATCAGATCGTCGGCACCTACCGTCTGCTGCGTCACGACGTGGCGCGAAACCACGGCGGCTTCTACTCGGCGACCGAATTCGAGGTCGAAGCCCTGATGGCCCGCCATCCGGAAAAGCGCTTCATGGAACTCGGCCGCTCCTGCGTCCTGCCGGAATACCGCACCAAGCGCACCGTCGAACTCCTGTGGCAGGGCTGCTGGGCCTATGCGCTGATGCATCGTGTCGATGCCATGTTCGGTTGCGGCTCGTTCCCCGGCATCCGCCCGGAGGAACATGCGCTGGCGCTCTCCTTCCTCTATCACCACGCAGTGGCGCGGGGCGAATGGGCTGTCCGGGCACTGCCGGAACTCTATCGCGAAATGGACCTGATGCCGGTGGAGGCGATCAACCCGCGCAAGGCGCTGGCCGCCATGCCGCCGCTGATCAAAGGTTATCTGCGGCTGGGCGCGATGATCGGCGAGGGCGCGGTGGTCGACCACGCCTTCAACACCACCGACGCCCTGATCGTGTTGCCGATCTCCAGTATCTCCGACCGTTACCGCAACTACTACGGTGCCGACGCGGGCCGGTTCGCCAGCTGATCACCGGACAGTTCGGTCTCTGCCCGTGGCTTCGCCAGCCCGCGGGTTCTTCCTGCCGACTGCTTGATAGTCTCGCCCGTCGCTCGGCGGCGGCACGAGCGGCAGGTCGGCAAGCTCGCGCGCTGACATGGCGGCGATCGCCGGGTGGGCGAGCGGGTCCCGCGACCAGTCATCGTCCGCCCGTTTCCAGTCTCTGCGGGATTGCTGGCGGCCGAAGAAAAACTTCAGCATCGGCATGCTCCTTCCCGACGCGTGAAATGAAGGCCGGCTTGATGAGGCCTTCGTCATATGCTTCCATCGCCCGATAATCGGCTTTTCAGGCATGACTCACAATTGAATTTCTTGAGGCGAGCCTTTAGAAAAGCTATATGCAGAATCTCAATCTCATCCATCTGAACGGCCTGCGTGCGGTGGAAGCGGTCGGCCGACTGGGATCGCTTCCTGCCGCGGCCGAAGAGTTGGGTGTGTCGGTCGGTGCGGTCAGCCAGCAGGTGATCAAGGCCGAGCAGCAATTGCACCACAAGCTGTTCGAGCGCCTGCCGAAGGGCATGGTGCCGACCGAGGCGGGCCGGGACATCCTGCCCCGGCTGGCCGAGGCCTTTCGTCTGCTGTCGGGCGCGGTCGCTGCCGCCCATCACCGCAATGACGACCTGCTGACGATCTCGGTCGCACCGGTCTTCGCCGCGCGCTGGCTGGTCTACCGGCTGGGGGCCTTCTCCGAGCGCCACCCCGACATCAACCTGCGGATCGACGCCACGACTCGGCTCGTCGATCCGGCGGTGTCCGACGTCGATCTCTGCATTCGTGTCGGCAAGGGCCACTGGCCCGGCGCCCGCGCCGAATTGCTGCTCGAACAGAAGATCTTTCCGGTCTGCGCGCCGGCCCTCGCCGAACGGCTGTCCGTCCCGGAGGATCTCCTGGAACTGCCGGCGATCATCGACGGGAGGGCCATGTTCAGCTGGGATGTCTGGCTCGGCGCTGTCGGGCTTGCGAGCCGACCGGTGAATGTCCGCCATGTCTTCAACGAGGCGTCACTCTGCCTCGACTCGGCGATCTCCGGCCAGGGCGTGATGCTCGCCTGGCAGACGATCGCCTCCCATGCGATCCGGGCCGGCCAGCTGGTCGTGCCCTTCGGCCCCTGGGTGGCGACAGGGGATGGCCACTATCTCGTCACGGCCGATACCGCCCGTCCCGATCCCAAGGTCGCGGCGTTCCGCCGCTGGCTGAAGGAGGAATTGGCCGAGGATATGGAGCGGCTCGCGAAAGCCGCCCCGGACCGACCTCACTCGCCGGCATTATAGGCGGCAATCGCCGCCATGTTGACGATGTCCGTGTCCTTGGCGCCGATCTGGGCGATTTGCACCGATTTCTCCAAGCCGACCAGCAGCGGGCCGATGACGGTCGAACCGCCCAGTTCCTGCAGCATCTTGGTCGAGATCGAAGCCGAGTGGATCGCCGGCATGACGAGCACGTTGGCCGTGCCCGACAGGCGGCAGAACGGATACTGCTCCATGCGATGGGCGTTGAGCGCCACGTCGGCCCCCATTTCGCCGTCATACTCGAAGTCGACGCGCCGCGTGTCGAGGATTTTCACCGCCTCGCGCAGCCTCTCGGAGCGCTCGCCGGTCGGATGGCCGAAGGTCGAATAGGCGAGAAGCGCGACGCGCGGCTCGTAGCCGAGGCGCCGGGCAAGGCCGGCCGCTTCCTCGGCGATGTCGGCGAGTTCCTCCGCCGTCGGCATGTCGTGGACGGCGGTGTCGGCCACCAGGACCGTGCGGCCGCGGGTCAGCGCCAGCGAGACGCCGATCACCCGGTGGCCCGGCTGCGGATCGATGCAGCGGCGCACGTCTTCCAGCGCGGTCGAATAGTTACGCGTCGTGCCGGTCACCATGGCGTCGGCATCGCCGAGCGCCACCATGCAGGCGGCGAAATGGTTTCGGTCGGTGTTGATCAGGCGCTGGCAGTCGCGGTGCAGGTAGCCTTTGCGCTGCAGGCGCGAGTAGAGATATTCGGTATAGGCCTCGACACGGTTTGAGACGCGGGCGTTGACGACCTCGATGCCGGGACGGTCGAGATCGATGCCGGCGCGTTCGGCAGTTTCCTTCAGCGGGGCATCGCGGCCGAGCAGGATGGCGGTGCCGAGCCCCTGGTTGGCAAACGCGATCGCCGCCCGCATGACCTGTTCCTCCTCGCCCTCGGCGAAGACCACGCGTTTCGGGTTCTGGCGCACCCGCTCGTAGAGGTGCTGGGTCGTTGCGGCGATCGGGTCGCGCCGGGCCGAAAGCTCGCGGCTATAGGCGCCGAGATCCTCGATCGGCTTGCGCGCGACGCCGGTTTCCATGGCCGCCCTGGCGACGGCGACCGGAATGGCCGAGATCAGGCGGGGATCGAAGGGCACGGGAATGATGTATTCCGCGCCGAAACGCGGCCGGTTGCCCTGATAGGCGGCGGCGACGTCGTCCGGCACGTCCTCGCGGGCAAGGCTCGCAAGCGCCCGCACGGCGGCGATCTTCATCGCGTCGTTGATCTGCGAGGCGCGTACGTCGAGCGCCCCGCGGAAGATGTAGGGGAAGCCCAGAACGTTGTTGACCTGGTTCGGATAGTCCGAGCGGCCGGTCGCCATGATCGCATCGTCGCGGATCTCGGCGACTTCCTCCGGCGTGATTTCCGGATCGGGATTGGCCATGGCGAAGATGATCGGGTTTGCCGCCATCGAGCGGATCATGTCGGAGGAGAAGGCGCCCTTCTGTGACAGGCCGAGCACGACGTCGGCGCCCTCCATGGCTTCCTTCAGCGTGCGCCGCTCGGTCTTGACCGCATGTGCCGACTTCCACTGGTTCATGCCCTCGATGCGGCCCTGGTAGATCACGCCCTTGGTGTCGCACAGGATGATGTTGGCGGGATCGAAGCCCATCGCCTTGATGAGTTCGATGCAGGCGATCGCCGCGGCGCCGGCGCCGTTGCACACCAGCTTGGTGGTCTTGAAGTCGCGGCCGGTCAGTTCGAGCGCGTTGATCAGGCCCGCCGCGGCGATGATCGCCGTGCCGTGCTGGTCGTCATGGAAGACCGGGATGTCCATGATCTCGCGCAGCCGCTGCTCGATGATGAAGCAGTCGGGCGCCTTGATGTCCTCGAGATTGATGCCGCCGAAGGACGGGCCGAGATAACGCACGCAGTTGATGAATTCCTCGACATTTTCGGTATCGACTTCGAGGTCGATGGAATCGACGTCGGCGAAGCGCTTGAAGAGCACGGCCTTGCCTTCCATCACCGGCTTGGAGGCGAGCGCGCCGAGATTGCCGAGGCCAAGGATTGCCGTGCCGTTGGAGATGACGGCGACCATGTTGCCGCGCGTCGTATAGTCGTACGCGGTCGCCGGATCGGCGGCGATCGCCTTCACCGGCACGGCGACGCCCGGCGAATAGGCGAGCGACAGGTCGCGCTGGGTGGCCATGGCCTTGGTCGGGGTGATCTCCAGCTTGCCGGGGCGTCCCTGCGAATGAAAGTCGAGCGCTTCCTGCTCCGTGACGGACGTCTTGCTGCGCGGGTTGCGATCCTTGCTTGCCATGTTCCCTCGAACCTTGTTGTGGGCAGCCTTGCGCCGACTGTCCTTGGTGGTTGTTTTTGTTTGCTATAGGTCGTTAGTGTTGCACGACTTCCTTTTCAAGAAAACTTTAGACAGTGACAATCAACAGCGCCCCCACCAACGAGGTCCTGAACGCCGCCGAGCTTGCCTCGGAGGAAAGCCGCGCGTCCGCCACCCCGATGATGGAACAGTACATCGAGATCAAGGCCAACAATCCGGGCAGCCTGCTGTTCTACCGGATGGGCGATTTCTACGAGCTGTTCTTCGAGGATGCCGTCGACGCCTCGCGCGCCCTCGGCATCACCCTGACCAAGCGCGGCCAGCATCTCGGCCAGGACATTCCGATGTGCGGCGTGCCGGTCCATGCCGCCGACGACTACCTGCAGCGGCTGATCTCGCTCGGCTTCCGCGTCGCGGTCTGCGAACAGGTGGAAGACCCCGCCGAGGCGAAGAAGCGCGGGTCGAAATCGGTGGTCAAGCGCGACGTCGTGCGGCTGGTCACGCCCGGCACGCTGACCGAGGAAAAGCTGCTTTCACCCTCGGAATCCAACTACCTGATGGCGCTCGCCCGCATCCGCGGCGGCTCCACACCGCAGCTCGCCATCGCCTGGATCGACATCTCGACCGGCATCTTCCGTCTTGCCGAGACCGACGAGGGTAGGCTGCTCGCCGATATCCTGCGGATCGAGCCGCGCGAGCTGATCGTCGCCGACACTCTGTTCTTCGATCCGGAGCTGAAGCCCGCCTTCGACGTCTTGGGCCGCGTCGTCGTGCCCCAACCGGCGGTGCTGTTCGACAGCGCCACGGCGGAGGGGCGCGTCGCCCGCTATTTCGGCGTGAAGACGCTGGATGGTTTCGGCGCGTTCAGCCGAGCCGAGATCGCCGCGGCCGCCGCCGCCGTCGCCTATGTCGAAAAGACCCAGATCTCGGAACGGCCGCCGCTCGGCCTTCCGGAGCGCCAGAGTGCCGCTTCGACCCTGTTCATCGATCCGGCCACCCGCGCCAATCTCGAGCTGGTGAAGACGCTTTCCGGCGATCGCAACGGCTCGCTGCTGAAAGCCATCGACCGGACGGTGACCGGCGGCGGTGCCCGCCTTCTGGCGGAGCGGCTGATGTCGCCGTTGACCGATCCGCCTGCGATCGCCTGCCGCCAGGACTCCGTCGCCTTCCTGCTGTCGGAGCCTTCGCTGTCCGACCGGCTGCGCGACGGCCTGAAGCGCGTGCCCGACATGCCGCGCGCGCTGTCGCGCCTGGCGCTCGATCGCGGTGGCCCGCGAGACCTCGGCGCCATCTTGCAGGGGATCGCCACGGCCGGCGAAGTCGCTGGCTTGCTGGGCGGAGCGGTCCTCCTCGAAGAACTTGCCGGTGCCGTCGCCGATCTCGAGGACCTGCCGCAAGGCCTCTCCGATACTCTCGGCGCCATGCTGGCCGAAGATTTGCCGCTGCTGAAGCGCGACGGCGGCTTCCTCAAAAGCGGTGCCGTGCCCGAACTCGACGAAGTCCGGGCGCTGCGCGACCAGTCGCGCCGGGTGATCGCCGGCCTGCAGCTGCAATATGCCGAAGAGACCGGCATCAAGTCGCTGAAGATCAAGCACAACAACGTGCTCGGCTATTTCATCGAGGTGACCGCCGGCAATTCCGGCACGATGACGGAAGGGGAGCTGGCCAAGGCCCGCTTCATTCACCGCCAGACCATGGCAAGCGCCATGCGCTTCACCACGACCGAGCTTGCCGATCTCGAAACCCGCATCGCCAATGCCGCCGGCCAGGCGCTGGCGATCGAACTCGAGGCCTTCGAGCGGATGGTGGCGGAAGTGGTCGCCGCAGCCGAGCCGATCAAGGCGGCGGCGCGGGCGCTCGCCGTGATCGACGTCGCGGCCGGACTTGCGGCCCTTGCCGAGGAGCAGGGCTATTGCCGCCCCCTGGTCGACGACAGCAACATGTTTTCGATCGTCGCCGGCCGCCATCCGGTGGTCGAACAGGCGCTGCGCCGCCAGTCGGCCAGTCCCTTCATCGCCAACGACTGCAATCTCTCGCCGCCCGGGACGGGTTCGGACGGAGCGATCTGGCTGCTGACCGGCCCCAACATGGGCGGTAAGTCGACTTTCCTGCGCCAGAACGCGCTGATCGCCATCCTGGCCCAGATGGGCTCCTTCGTGCCGGCGGGCGCCGCCCATATCGGCGTGGTCGACCGTCTCTTCTCCCGCGTCGGCGCCTCCGACGATCTCGCCCGCGGCCGCTCCACCTTCATGGTCGAGATGGTCGAGACGGCGGCAATTCTCAATCAGGCGACCGAGCGCTCGCTCGTCATCCTGGACGAGATCGGCCGCGGCACGGCGACCTTCGACGGTCTGTCGATCGCCTGGGCGGCGGTCGAGCACCTGCACGAGGTCAATCGCTGCCGCGCGCTGTTCGCCACCCATTTCCACGAACTGACGGTGCTGTCGGAAAAGCTCGGACGCCTTTCCAATGTCACCATGCGGGTAAAGGAATGGGACAACGACGTCATTTTCCTGCACGAAGTCGGCCCCGGCGCCGCCGACCGGTCCTACGGTATCCAGGTGGCGCGCCTTGCCGGCCTGCCGGCCTCGGTCGTTGCCCGGGCGCGCGATGTGCTGACACGGCTGGAGGATGCCGACCGCAAGAATCCGGCGAGTTCGCTGATCGACGACCTGCCGCTTTTCCAGGTGGCGGTACGGCGGGAGGAGGCGCGAAAGGCGGGTCCCTCGAAGGTAGAGGAAATGCTCAAAGGCCTCGATCTCGACGACATGACGCCGCGCCAGGCGCTCGACGCGCTCTATGATCTGAGGAAACAACTTGGCAAGCCTTGACGGCTAATATCCCTGTCCAAGGCGCCTGAAAGGCGTTATAGCGCCATCCGTCGCCGGCCCTCGGGCAGGCCGATAAGCCAGGAAAGCAAGCCGCAACAATGGCCATGACCGAACTCGAATACGGCGACCTGCTCGACGTCGCCGCCCTCAAGGCCGACTGCGAGGCCGTCGCCCGCGCCCATGCCGGACATCTGCTCGACATTCGCGCCGGCCTGCTGCCGATCCTCAAGAAGGCAAGCGCCGACGGACGCGAGCTGGCCAAAGCCAAGCTCTTCGCCGACGGCAGCGGCATCCATTGCGCGCAGCGCATTTCCTGGATCCAGGACCAGCTGATCTCCGTGATCTTCGATCTCGTCGTCCGCCATGTCTATCGTGACAAGGCCGACATGATCGCGGTCTCTGCGGTCGGTGGATATGGCCGCGGCACGCTCGCGCCCGGGTCGGACATCGACCTCCTGTTCCTCACCCCGCCGAAGCTGACCGCCGACATGCACAAGGCCGTCGAGTTCATCCTCTACCTGCTGTGGGACATCGGCTTCAAGGTCGGCCATGCGACGCGCACGGTCGACGAATGCATGCGCCTGTCGAAGAGCGACATGACGATCCGGACCGCCATTCTCGAAACCCGTTTCGTCTGCGGCCAGGAAAGCCTCGTCACCGAACTGCAGCGCCGGTTCGACCAGGAAGTCACCAACAATACCGCGCCGGAATTCATCGCCGCCAAGCTCGGCGAGCGCGACGAGCGCCACCGCAAGGCCGGCGACAGCCGCTACCTCGTCGAACCGAACGTCAAGGAAGGCAAGGGCGGGCTCCGCGACCTGCAGACGCTGTTCTGGATCGCCAAGTACAAGTACCATGTTCGCGATGCCGGCGATCTCGTCCGCCTCGGCGTCTTGTCCCGCCAGGAATGGCAGCTGTTCCAGAAGGCGGACGACTTCCTCTGGGCGGTCCGATGCCACATGCATTACCTCACCGGCAAGCCGGAGGAGCGCCTGTATTTCGACATTCAGCCGGAGATCGCCCGCAATCTCGGCTATCAGTCGCGCCCCGGCCTCTCGGCCGTCGAGCGCTTCATGAAGCATTATTTCCTGGTGGCCAAGGACGTCGGCGATCTAACCCGCATCTTCTGCGCCACGCTGGAGGAACAGCAGGCGAAGGCCGCGCCAGGCCTGACCGGTGTGATCGGCCGTTTCGCCAACCGGCCACGCAAGATCCCGGGCACGCCCGAATTCATCGAGGATCGCGGCCGTATCGCGCTTGCCGATCCGGAGGTGTTCAAGCGCGATCCGGTGTCGATCATGCGGCTCTTCCATGTCGCCGACCTGAACGGCCTGGAATTCCATCCGGACGCGTTGAAGGCCGTGACCCGTTCGCTGGCGCTGATCGACCATGATTTCCGCGAGAACGAGGAGGCGAACCGGCTTTTCCTCGCGGTGCTGACCTCGCGTCGTGATCCGGGGCAGATCCTGCGCCGGATGAACGAATCCGGCGTGCTTGGCCGTTTCGTGCCGGAATTCGGCAAGATCGTCTCGATGATGCAGTTCAACATGTATCACCACTACACGGTCGACGAACATCTCATCCGCACCGTGGAAGTGCTGGCCGAGATCGACAAGGGCAAGGCCGAGGAGATCCATCCGCTCGCCGCCAAGCTGTTGCCGGGCATCGAGGACCGCCAGTCGCTCTATGTGGCGGTCTTGCTGCACGACGTCGCCAAGGGCCGGCAGGAAGACCACTCGATCGCCGGGGCGAAAGTGGCGCGCAAGCTCTGCCCGCGCTTCGGCCTGAACCCCAAGCAGACCGAACTCGTCGTCTGGCTGATCGAGCAGCATCTGCTGATGTCCATGGTCGCCCAGACCCGCGACCTGCACGACCGCAAGACGATCACCGACTTCGCCGACAAGGTCCAGTCGCTCGACCGGTTGAAGATGCTGCTCGTCCTGACAGTCTGCGACATCCGCGCCGTCGGCCCGGGTGTGTGGAACGGCTGGAAGGGCCAGTTGCTGCGCACGCTCTACTACGAGACCGAACTCCTGCTCTCCGGCGGCTTCTCCGAGGTCTCGCGCAAGGAGCGCGCCAAGCACGCCGCCGAACAGCTCGGCAAGGCGCTCGGCAACTGGAGCCAGAAGGACCAGAAGACCTATACCAAGCTGCACTACGAGCCCTACCTGCTCTCCGTCGAGCTGGAGGACCAGATCCGTCACGCCCATTTCATCCGCGAGTCGGACAAGGCGGGCAAGGCACTGGCGACCATGGTGCGGACCCATTCCTTCCACGCCATCACCGAGATCACGGTGCTCTCGCCCGACCATCCGCGCCTGCTGTCGATCATCGCCGGTGCCTGTGCGGCCGCCGGGGCCAACATCGCCGACGCGCAGATCTTCACCACCTCCGACGGCCGAGCCCTCGACACCATCCTGATCAATCGCGAGTTTCCGATCGACGAGGACGAGATGCGCCGTGCCGCCACCATCGGCAAGATGATCGAGGACGTGCTGTCAGGCCACAAGCGCCTTCCGGAAGTCATCGCCACGCGCAGCAAGGGCAAGAAGAAGAACAAGACCTTCCCCGTCCAGCCGGATGTGACGATCTCCAACGCCCTTTCCAACAAGTTCACCGTCGTCGAGGTCGAATGCCTCGACCGCATCGGCTTGCTGGCGGAAATCACCGCCGTCCTGTCCGACCTGTCGCTCGACATCCACTCGGCACGCATCACCACCTTCGGCGAGAAGGTCATCGACACCTTCTACGTCACCGATCTGGTTGGCCAGAAGATCACCAACGAGAACCGCCAGGCCAGCATCGTGACCCAGCTGAAGGGTGTCATGGCCGAGCAGGGCGACGAACTGCGCGACCGAATGCCGTCCGGCATCATCGCCCAGGCCGTCCAGCGCTCCGCGCCCGCCCAGAAGAAGGCCAAGGTCTGACCATGGGACTGGTGAAGAAGTTCATGACCGTCGGCGGCGCGACGCTCGGCAGTCGCGTGTTCGGCTTCGCCCGCGAAACGCTGATGGCGGCCGCCCTCGGCACGGGGCCGATGGCCGACGTCTTCTATGCCGCCTTCCGTTTTCCGAACCTCTTCCGCCGGCTGTTTGCCGAAGGGGCCTTCAATGCCGCCTTCGTTCCGCTTTTCGCCAAGGAGATCGAGGCGAACGGCGTCGACGGCGCCAAACGCTTTTCCGAAGAGGTCTTCGGCGTCCTGTTCTCGGTGCTCCTGCTCATCACCATCGTCATGGAACTGTCGATGCCGCTCCTGGTGCGATGGGTCATCGCGCCGGGTTTTTCCGACGATCCGGAAAAATTCTCCCTGACAGTCCGGCTTGCCGTCGTCATGTTCCCCTATCTGATGTGCATGTCGCTGACGGCCATGCTGTCCGGCATGCTCAATTCGCTGCACCATTTCTTCGCCGCTGCGATCGCCCCCGTCTTTCTCAACGTGATGATGATCGGCGCGCTGTTCTGGG
>Ga0180012_1000062_pt1 | contig 55333 bp, 52 predicted proteins | sample KR11_S2_MetaG_FD_122243 | JGI IMG/M metagenome (GOLD analysis project Ga0180012, IMG submission 122243) | Groundwater microbial communities from the Olkiluoto Island deep subsurface site, Finland - KR11_S2_MetaG | ecosystem: Environmental > Aquatic > Deep subsurface > Groundwater | place...
AGTAACGCCATGTCGATCACTCCAGAGCCCCCGCTGAAAACATGCGAGGGACGGTTGAAACATGGGTCAATTCTCAATGGAAATATCAGGCTGCCCCGGGTCAGCTCTCAGTGGAAATCAACAATCAGGGTTCCATCGCTCAACGCGAAGGAGTTCTTCAGCTTGTCTATGATCGACACAATAAACGATCTTCCTGCGGTTCTTAACGTCCGATGCTTGGGGGGCATAGGTAAGAACGTCCGGATGGGGCCCCAGCGGCTGTTTCCCACTTGGGTCAACTTGAGTCTTGCCACCTTCATGTTCGTGGGAGTCGTTGCGACACTCTACTGGATCCTCCAACTTGTCATAGCTGCCTTTTCCGGCGGCTCTTCCGCTTGACCGATAGGGTATACCTCAGCGGACGCTCAGGAGCAGCGGATAAATTCGTCCGATAGGATTGACATCGTTCTTTCGTACACATACTCATTCGGACACAAGCTCAACGGACATGCGGAGTGAAACATGGCAACCTTCCTTTACGCTCGCGTCTCTACCTCTGAGCAAACCCTCGACCACCAGCAGTCTCAAGCTGAGATGGCTGGCTTTACCTTCGACCACGTCATTGCAGACCACGGCGTATCTGGTGTGTCTGTCCTGATGAAGGATCGCCCCGAGGGTAAGCGCCTCTTTGACATGCTGCGAGCTGGTGACACACTCGTGGTCCGCTGGGTCGACCGCCTCGGCAGGAACTACGCAGACGTGACGGACACCATCAGAGAGTTCATGCGTCGGGGCGTGGTGATCAGGACCGTGATCAACTCCATGACCTTTGACGGCGCGGCGACTGATCCCATCCAGATGGCCATCAGAGACGCAATGATTGCCTTCATGGCCGGCACCGCTCAGGCCCAAGCAGAGGCCACGAAGGACGCACAGAAGGCTGGTATCGCCAACGCGAGAGACAAAGGCGACGATAGCTATAAGGGCCGTAAGCCGAGCTACACCCGAGAGCAGTACGCCACTGTGGCCGATCTTCTCACCAAGAACGCCAACGTGTCACAGATCGCCCAAGCATCAGGCCTGACCCGTCAAACGGTCTACAGGATCAAAGAAGACCCCGCAGCAGCAGAGAAGGCGCTGGCTGTTTGGGCCTTGTGATCGCGAGGGGGCGATAATGCCTTTTCGTCGCCCCCTGACCTCACGCAAAAATGCCACCGCTAACCGACAGTGCGCTACAAACTCTCACCCTCCTGACGATTTCACCGTGCGCTCCTGAAGCATTAGTGCCAGTCCCTCCGGTGTTATCTCCCACGTCAGTGTCTGTTGGGCTCCCTCTCCATTCACCACCAACCGAATAAGGCCCAGTGCCGCGAGCTGGGTTCTTATGGTCTTGAAGCACTCGTTCTCGACTTTACTGCGAAAGTTGGACTTCACTCCGATGTGGGACAACAGCGCTTGCCCCATTAAGCTCCCCATCCCGCCGTCATCTCGCGCCACCTGAAGGTCAGGCGCAATCCGCACGAAGATCTCGCGCCAGGTCAGAGACGGGTCATATCGTTTCGTGTCCATCCCGGAATAACTCGTCAACTGGACTTGGAATTGCTCATCCAGTCCAGCTAAACCCTCTATAACTGGCATTGCATTAGATTTCTGCTGCTGGAGTTCTTTCCGAAGCACCTCCAGTTCTTTGAGCAGCTCATTTTGTTCTTGCACCGCCTCGACAGAGCTGACTTGATTGGCCCGCACCCACCCGATAGCTGGGTATGTCCTAATCGTTTTGTTGAGGCTCAGTGACACCAGGCCGGGAAGCTCTTTAAGATCATTCCAACTCCGAACCAAACGGCCTGTCCGGACTTTCTCACGGAATGCATCCAATTTCGCCCGCAACGCCGGGTCGCTGTCCGTGAACTTTGCCGGTATCTCCTCAGGCTTTTCATGGACGAAAGCCAAGACCTTCAGCCCTTTCTCGATGGCGTAGTCATACTCCATCTCGGTGTAGCTGATGCCTTCCGCAGAAACCGACCCATACCGACCCCCAAGAATTAGGAGATAGTAATCGCAGTCATCAATGATGCGCTTGATGAACTGCATCTGTTCTTCATCCATCGCGGGAAATAACTCCATACCTGCCGGAATGCAGTCCATTTCCATCAACGTTTGGAATACCTTGCCTCTGGCCTCATGAAGATCCACGAAGGTTGAACTCACGAAGACCTGGTATCGCTTTTCCATTCGAATCTCTTGTCAGCACTGATTCGTCACAACTGTTGAGATTGACCAATAACAGTTATCCATTTGCAATAGGCTCGCATCTGCCGTCCTAGATGGCCCGGATTAATTTAGAGTGCCTTAGCGGTGAATGCTTCAAAAGGGTCTTTCGTCCACACTGGGAGGAGATTGTGCCCACCGGCCGCCGCGACCTCCAGCGCCCGCTTGGCGCTTTCCTGGCCCTTGATGTCGGCGAGATCCGGCAGGTTCGCCGGCAGTGCCCGGATGGCCGGCTCCGGGCGTGTGAGCACCTGGGTGCCGCGGAAGTGGTTGGCGAGCGCGATCAGGCTTCGCGGCGCGAGGATGTCGATGTCGGCGCCGGCCCAGGCCGCCTCCGCCCCGCAGTCGGCCGGACAAATCAGCCCCTTGCCGAGCGCATTGGCGCCGATCGCCGCCGGAAGTGCGCCGGCGATCGCCGCGATCGTGCCATCGAGATTGAGTTCGCCGATCACCACATAGTCGGAGAGCGCGTCGCCCGGGATGGCGCCGAGGGCCGCCATCAGGCCGAGCGCAATGGGCAGGTCGAAATGCGAGCCTTCCTTGGGAAGATCGGCGGGCGCCAGATTGACGGTTACCCGCTTGGGCGGCAACGCCAGTCCGGACGCATGAAGCGCCGCCTGGACGCGTTCGCGGCTCTCCGCCACCGCCTTGTCCGGCAGACCGACGATCTGCATGCCGAGCTTGCCCGGCGCGACCATTACCTGGACGTCCACCGGCACGCCCTCGATACCCTGGAATGCGACTGTACTGACACGCGCTACCATCGCCCGCCCCCACGAACCCAGCCCGCCCCTCGCAACTACATCTTGCGCGGGTCATGGATTGCAATCTGGCACGGATCGCGCCCAAAAACAAGAACATTAGCGGAACAAATTCGCGCTATACTCGCGATCGGGTTGCGCCGGGTTGTATAGTTGGAACGAAGGGTGATCAGCGCGGAAGACGAGCCTGTGTCAGGCCCGCTTCTTCTCGATCGCATCCCACAGAAGTGCGGCGATATCTGCGCCGCCGAACTTCTTGACTTCCCGGATGCCGGTGGGCGAGGTCACGTTGATCTCGGTCATGTAGTCGCCGATGACGTCGATGCCGACCAGCAGGAAGCCGCGCTCCTTCAGCGCCGGGCCGATGCGGGCGCAGATTTCCTTTTCCCGCGCCGTCAGTTCCGTCGCCTCGGCGCGACCGCCGACATGCATGTTGGAGCGGCTGTCGGTCTCGGCCGGAACGCGGTTGATCGCGCCGACCGCCTCGCCATCGACCAGGATGATGCGCTTGTCGCCCTTGCGCACCGCCGGCAGATAGGCCTGGGCGATGAAGGGTTCACGGAACATCTGGTGGAACATCTCGATGAGCGAGGTGAAGTTGCGGTCGTCGCGGGTGGAGTGGAAAACCCCGGCGCCGCCATTGCCGTAGAGGGGCTTCAGGATGATGTCGCCCATCTCCTCGCGGAAGCGGGCGATCTCGCTGACGTCGCGGGTGATCAGCGTCGGCGGCATCAAGTCGGCGAATTCGGTGACGAAGATCTTTTCCGGCGAGTTGCGCACCCAGGCCGGATCGTTGACGACCAGCGTCTTCGGGTGGATGCGCTCAAGCAGGTGCGTGGAGGTGATATATGCCATGTCGAACGGCGGATCCTGGCGCAGCAGCACCACGTCCATGGTCGAAAGGTCGATCCGCTCCGGCTCGCCCAGGGTGAAGTGGTTGCCCTTTTCGTCGCGCAGTTCCATCGGCTCGACGGTGGCGATGACGCGGCCGTCGCGCATGGAAAGCCGGTCGGGCGTATAGTGGAACAGCTTGTAGCCGCGGGCCTGGGCCTCCAGGCTCATCGCGAAGGTCGAATCCCCCGCGATCGCGATACCGGAGACATGGTCCATCTGGACCGCAATATTGGTGATCTTCGCCATGGCCGGCCCCTCGTTGAAAGCCCCCGAGATTTAGGCCGGCTCCCCAAGAAAGGCAACGTCGGCGACCATCAATTCTCCTGAACCTCGGCTCAGCCGAGAACCCGCTTTGCCGAGGGGGAGCGCAGGGCATTGCGGATGCGGTAGAGGGTTGCCAGCGGTTCCGGGAAGGGCTTGCGCAGGAAGGCGATCTTGCGGACATAGTCGTCGACGCGCCAGGTCGCCCAGGTGCCGCCACGGAAATAGGCGATGTCGCCGGCCTTCAGCAGGCGCTCGGAGCCGTCCTCGGCGGTCACGTGCACTTCGCCCTCCTGGATGACCACCGTCTCGTCCCAGCCGAAATACCAGCGGAACTCACCTGCCGTGCAATCCCAAACCGCGGTCGAGCTTGCCTCGTCCGTGCTGGTCGAATGGTCGGCCATGCGGGCGAGCGGCGTGCCGCGGATGATCCATTCCGGCTTGATCGGCGCGGGCTTGAGCGCCAGGTGACCGCTATGCGCGGAAACAATCGGCGGGTTTTCATCGATGCGCGGGCTACGCGGGGCGGCGAGCAGCGTGCCGGCCATGCCGACGAGCAGGAGTTTGATTGGCATTTCCGTTCCCAGGACTTGTCTTGTTCTGCACGGAAAGATAGCAGGCCTCTCTTACCTTTCGCTTTGGCCGATCGTTCGAATTTTAACGATCGGGCAAAGCGCCGCAGAACCGCCCGGCGCTGGTTCAGGCGAAGCTTGCCTCGCGGGCCAGCGGCATCGGCGCCCGGCTGCCGGGATGCGGCTGCAGCGGCTCGATCCGGCGACCGGTATCCCTGGCAAAGAAATGCACCCGTTCCGGCGCCACGGTGAGCCGCAGCTCCTCGGTGATCGCCGCCTCCAGCGGAATGATCGCCGTCAGCGCCTGAGACGAGAGATGGCCATGCACCAGCCGGTGCGCGCCGAGTTCCTCGACATAGTCGACCCTGAAGGGCAGACCCGCCACGCCCTCGCCGGCGAGCAACAGGTCTTCGGCGCGGATGCCGACGGTCACCGGCCCGCTGGCCGATGTCGGGATGCCGAAGGCCATCGAGACATCGCCGATCACCAGCTGCCCGCCGTCGATCGTGCCCTCGAGCAGGTTCATCGCCGGCGAGCCGATGAAGCTCGCGACAAAGGTGGAGGCCGGCCGGTGATAGACCTCGAGCGGCGTGCCGATCTGCTCGATCACGCCGCCGTTGAGGACGACGAGCCTGTCGGCCAGCGTCATGGCTTCCAACTGGTCGTGGGTCACGTAGATGGCCGTGGTGGCGAGCCTGCGCTGCAGCTTGCGGATCTCGCCGCGCATGGTGACGCGCAGCTTGGCGTCGAGATTGGACAGCGGCTCGTCGAACAGGAAGACGGCGGGCTTGCGCACGATGGCGCGCCCCATGGCGACGCGCTGGCGCTGGCCGCCGGAGAGCGCCCTCGGCTTGCGCTTCAGATAGGGTTCGATCTCCAGCATGCGGGCGGCTTCCGCGACGCGCGCCTCGATTTCGGCCTTCGGCGTCTTGCGGTTTCTCAGGCCATAGGCGAGGTTGTCGAAGACGCTCATATGCGGATAGAGCGCATAGTTCTGGAACACCATGGCAATGTCGCGGTCGGCCGGCTCGACCGTGTTGACGACGCGGCCGCCGATGCTGACCGTACCCTCCGATATGGCCTCAAGCCCCGCGACCATGCGCAGCAGCGTGGACTTTCCGCAGCCGGACGGCCCGACGAGCACGATGAACTCGCCGTCCTCAATGGCGATGTCGATGCCCTTCACGGCATGGACCCCGCCGTCATAGATCTTCGAGACCTGGTCGATGTGGATGGTCGCCATGGGGTTCGCCTTTCTTACTTGTCGCTCTCGGTCAGGCCCTTGATGAACCAGCTCTGGAAGATCACGACGATGACGACAGGGGGCAGCATGGCGAGCACGGCCATGGCGAATGCCTCGTTGTAGTCCGGGATCTGCGAGCCGACCCAGACCTGCAGGATCTGCTTGATGCCGCGCATCAGCGTGTAGAAGCTCTCGTCCGTGGTCATCAGCATGGGCCAGAGATACTGGTTCCAGCCGTAGACGAACATGATGATGAACACTGCCGCGATCATGGTGCGCGACAGCGGCACGAGCACATCGATGAAGAACTTGACGGGGCCCGCGCCGTCGATGCGGGCGGCCTCCAGCAATTCGTCCGGCACGGACTTGAAAAACTGGCGGAAGAAGAAGGTGCCGGTCGCGGAGGCGAGCAGCGGCAGGATCAGGCCCGTATGGGTGTTCAACAGGCCAAGGTCGCTCATCACCTTGTAGGACGGCATGATGCGCACTTCGAGCGGCAGGAGCAGCGTGGTGAAGATCAGCCAGAAGGCGAGCGTGGCGAAACGGAAGCGGAAATAGACGATCGCATAGGCCGCCATCATCGACAGCACGATCTTGCCGATGGCGAAGCCGAGGCCGAGGATCAGCGAATTCAGCGCCATGGTGAGGCCCGTGACCTCGCCGGTGAAACCGCCGCCGCGGAACAGCACCTTGTCGTAGGTCTCGGTGAAATGATCGCCGATCGACAGCATCAGGCCGTCGGTGTGGATCTCGGCCGCCGTGTGGGTCGAGGTGGTAAACGCCACCACCAGCGGCCCGAGCATCAGGATGACGCCGGCGATCAGGATGAGGTGGTCGAAGAACTTGGTGCGGTACATGGCTCGACCTCAACCGTAATGAACGCGGCGTTCGATGAAACGGAACTGGATGAGCGTGAGCACCAGAACGATGACCATCAGGATGACCGACTGGGCCGAAGACGAGCCGAGGTCATTGCCGCGGAAGCCGTCGAGATAGACCTTGTAGACCAGCGTGATCGGGTTGTTGGCCGGCTTGTCCTTCACGATCACGTCGATCACGCCGAAGGTGTCGAACAGCGAATAGGTCATGTTGATGACCAGCAGGAAAAAGGCCGTCGGGGTCAGCAGCGGCAGGATGACCGTCCAGAAGCGGCGGGTGCCGGACTTGCAGTCGATGGCGGCGGCCTCGCGGATCGAGGCCGGAATGCCCTGCAGGCCCGAGAGGAAGAAGATGAAATTATAGGGGATCTGGTTCCAGACCGCGACGGCGATCATGGCGAAGGCCGTATCGAAATAGTTGATGCCGACCTTCATGTCCCAGCCGAACAGCGCGACGAAGTGCACGAAGGGGCCGATATGCTGGTCGAAGAACATCATGCCGATCAGGCCGGCGACCGGCGGAGCGATCGCATAGACGACGATCAGCAGCGTCTTGTAGGTCGATTGGCCGCGAATGACGGCATCCGCCTTCAAGGCCAATAGCAGGCCGAGCGACAGCGTCAGAAAAGTGACGATCAGGCTGTAGGCCACCGTGAAGTGGGCAATCTTCTGGTACTCGTTGGAACCCAGCGCATCGGTGTAGTTGTCGAGGCCGACGAAGGCCGAGCCGAAGCCGAAGGGATCCTCGATGAAAAAGGACGAATGGATCGCCTGCGCGGAGGGCCAGTAGAAGAAGATCGAAATGATCGCGAACTGCGGCAGGAGCAGCAGGTAGGGAAGATATCGCGAGGTGAACTGGACGCGCTTCATGGGGCAGCCTTCAAGGAAAATCCCGGGAGCTTGAGGCCCCCGGGAACTCGATGCATTGGAAGAGAAAGATCAGCCGGCCGTCTTGGCGAAGCGTGCCAGCAGCTCGTCGGCTTCCTTCTTGATGGTTTCCATGGCTTCCTTCGGCGTGGTCTCGCCGGCGAAGATGCGGTTGTATTCGCGTTCCATCACCGAGCGGATCTGCGGGTAGAAGCCCATGCGGTAGCCCTTGTCCCACTCGCCGCCCGGCAGCGACAGCTGCTGGATGCCGACTTCGGCGGCCGGCTTCTCGTTGTAGTAGCCTTCCGACTTGGCCAGCTCATAGGCTGCCTTGGTGATGGCGACGTAGCCGGTGGCCTGGTGGTAGAACTTCTGGATCTCGGGCGAGGTCAGGAAGTGGAAGAACGAAGCCGTGCACTTGTTTTCGGCTTCCGGCTTGCCGGCCATGGCGAAGAGGGCCGCGCCACCGATGAAAGTGTGAACGCCTTCCGGGTTGACCGACTTCCAGAAGGGCAGGAAGGTGGCCGAGAACGGCATGGTCGCAGTCTTCTGCAGGCCGCCGAACGAGCCGGACGAACCGATCCAGAGCGCAACCTTGCCTTCTTCGAAGGGCTTCTGGTTGTCGTTCCAGCCGGCGCCGTAGTAGCCGAACAGGCCCTGGTCGTACCAGGCCTTCAGCTTCTCATACATCATGACGTGGTTCGGGTCGGTGACGTTGATCGTCGTGTCGACGACGCTGTCGTAACCATTGTTGTTCGAAGCGAACTGCAGGTTATGGCGCGAGAAGAAATTCTCGGTGAACTGCCAGGTGAGCTGCGACTGGACGAGCGGGATGAAGCCGGCCTCTTTCAGCTTCGGAGCGATGGCTTCGAACTCTTCCCAGGTCTTCGGGGCTTCGACGCCGGCCTTCTTCAGCGCGTCGGTGTTGACGTACATGATCGGCGCCGAGGAGTTGAACGGCATGCCGACGAACTTGCCTTCGCTATCGGCGTAGAAATAGCGCACACCTTCGATGAAGTCGTCGCGGTTGAAGTCGAAGCCGGCGTCCTTGATCAGGTCTTCGGCCGGAACGACGGCGCCCTTGGCGTTGATGATGGTGGCGGCGCCGGCGTCGAACACCTGCAGGATGTTCGGCTGTTCGCCCGAACGGAAGGCGGCGATGCCGGCCGACAGGGCTTCCTCGTAGGAACCCTTGGAGACCGGCGTCAGGGCGCATTCGCTCTGGGCGGCGTTGAACTTCTGGGCGACTTCGTTGATGACTTCGCCATTGCGGCCGCCCATGCCGTGCCACCAGCTGATGTTGGTCGCGGCCAGCGTCGTCGATGCGGTCATGGTCAGGGCCAGAGCGGCCAAAGAAAGCTTCTTGAACATGGAAAAATCCTCTCCGCCAATATTGGGGTGAGGAGTGGATTAGTCGCGATGTGTGACGCGGAATTAAACGTTTTGTGTCACTTCGATTACAGTAATCGCCGATACGAAAGCAAAACGAACCTAAAACGCGTCTTCGATATGGCGAGGCCACGTCCAGGGCACGATGGCGACGATGTCGTAGCGCAGCGACAGACGCGCGGCATCGGGCTGGCGGGCAAGCCAGTGATCGCCTGCGGCGCGGATTCGGTTCTGGCTGGTGAAGGTCACGGCATCGATCGCCACCATCAGGTCGCGACGGGCCTTCACCTCGACAAAAGCGATCACTTCACCACGGCGGGCTATGATGTCGACCTCGCCTGCCCGGACGCGGTAGCGCATGGCGAGGATGCGATATCCTCTCGCCATCAGAAACATGGCCGCAACCCATTCCGACCATCGTCCCCGACGTTCGGCGCGCTTTCGCTTTTCGGGCGGGGCGAACCGGCTCATCCCTCGCCCTTCAGCTCAAGCAGGCGCTGGTACAGGTCCTTGCGCGGCAGGCCGGTCAGCCTGGCGGCTTCCGTCGCCGCCTTGGCGGTGGGCAGGGTCTCGCCAAGCTCGGCGAGGATGCGATCGATCTCGCCCGCCTCCGGCGCTGGCTTCTCGAGCGGCGGGCCGACCACCAGCACGACTTCACCCTTGACGGTCCGGTCGGCATAATAGTTGGCGAGTTCCCGCAGCGAGCCGCGGCGAAACTCCTCGAAGGTCTTCGTCAGCTCGCGGCACACCGAAGCAGGCCGCTCGGCACCGAGTTCATCCGCAGCGGCAGCGAGCGTGTCGCCGATCCGGTGCGGGCTCTCGAAGAAGATCAGGGTAGCGGGAACCTCGCGCAATTGCGCCAGCCGCTCGTGGCGCGCCTTGTCCTTGACCGGCAGGAAGCCGGCGAACAGGAAGGCGTCGTTCGGCAGGCCGGAACCGACGAGAGCGGCAAGCGGCGCCGAGGCGCCGGGGATCGGCACGACGCGATGGCCCGCCTCGATCGCCAGCTGGCCGAGACGATATCCGGGGTCGGAGACGAGCGGCGTCCCGGCATCCGAGACCAGCGCCACGGACCGGCCCGCTTCGAGAGCCGCGATCAGCTTCGGCCCCACCTCGTTGGCATTGTATTCGTGATAGGAATAGGGTCGGTTCTGGATGCCGAAACGGTCCAGCAGCACGCGGGTCACGCGCGTGTCCTCGCAGGCCAGCACATCGGCGCCGGCGAGCGTTTCCAGCGCCCTGAGCGTGATGTCGCCGAGATTGCCGATCGGGGTCGCGACCAGATAGAGCGCCGGCTCCAGCGGCCGGGCGGCGATCACCACGTCGCTCACCCGATAGGTCCGCTGCGGCGATGTCGCCTCTTTGCCGTCCTCAGCCACTGTCACGTTCCGTCTCTCCGCATTGATCCCTCCTTATCGTCCAGCCCCCGCGATTGGGCAAGGGCCGCGCCCGCCCGCACCGGCGTTAGCCATTGCGTCAATTTGGTGCGAACGCCGCGCAGCTGCCTCTTGCTTTTCTCGTTCAATTCCTGCCATTTTGCCCGTCCACATTGTCCGGCCCTCTTCGGTGGCCGGGAGGAACAGTGCGGTCCCGGAGTGCGGACCGCGACAGGTCGAAAGCGGTAGTGTCCATGCGTATTACTCTTGAACGGTCGAACCTTCTGAAATCGCTGAACCACGTGCATCGCGTGGTCGAGCGGCGCAATACGATCCCGATCCTGTCGAACGTCCTGCTGCGCGCCGAGGGTGCGAGCCTGGCGATGAAGGCAACCGACCTCGATCTCGAGATCACCGAGGCGACGCCTGCCATGGTCGAGCAGGCCGGCGCGACCACCGTTCCCGCACACCTGCTTTATGAAATCGTCCGCAAGCTGCCGGACGGCGCCGAAGTGCTGCTCGCCACCACGCCGGACGGCGCGGCGATGACGGTCGCCTCCGGCCGCTCGAAATTCTCGCTGCAATGCCTGTCGGAAGCCGACTTCCCCGACCTGACGGCCGGCAATTTCTCGCATTCCTTCAAGCTGAAGGCGAGCGATCTGAAGATGCTGATCGATCGCACCCAGTTCGCGATCTCGACCGAAGAGACCCGCTACTACCTGAACGGCATCTACCTGCACACGATCGAAAGCGGCGGCGCGCTGAAGCTGCGCGCGGTGGCGACCGACGGCCATCGCCTCGCGCGTGCCGACGTCGAGGCGCCGTCCGGTTCGGAAGGCATGCCCGGCATCATCATTCCCCGCAAGACGGTCGGCGAACTGCAGAAGCTGGTCGACAATCCGGAGATGATCGTCACCGTTGAGGTGTCCGACGCCAAGATCCGCCTCACCATCGGCGAGATTGTCATGACGTCGAAGCTGATCGACGGCACCTTCCCCGATTACCAGCGCGTCATCCCGGCGGCGAACGACAAGGAAATGCGGGTCGATTGCCAGACCTTCGCGCAGGCCGTCGACCGCGTGTCGACGATTTCTTCCGAGCGCGGCCGCGCCGTGAAGCTGGCGCTGTCCGACGGACACCTGATGCTCACCGTCAACAACCCGGATTCCGGCAGCGCGACGGAAGAAGTGGCCGTCGGCTACGACAACGACGCGATGGAAATCGGCTTCAACGCCAAGTACCTTCTCGACATCACCGCGCAGCTGTCCGGCGACGACGCGATCTTCCTGCTGGCCGATGCCGGTTCGCCGACGCTGATCCGCGACACGGCGGGCGACGACGCGCTGTATGTTTTGATGCCGATGCGGGTTTAAGCCACGATTCGCACAGGCAATTTTGCCGCTTGCGGCATTTCGCCTTGTTTTTGCGACAAACCCGGGCGACATTTGCCGGGCGCGGATGTACGCGCTTTAGGTCTTGAGTGGGGATTAGGCCATGGTACGACGCTTGAAGCAGAAGTTCGAGAAGAAGTTCGACGAGGAGATCCGCTTCTTCAAGGGCATGATGCAAGGGCCGAAGACCGTAGGCGCCATCGCTCCCACTTCCTCGATCACCGCGCGCCGCATGGCGAGCGTCGTCAACCCGCATGCCAGCCTGCCCGTTCTGGAACTCGGCCCGGGTACGGGCGTGATCACCAAGGCGATCCTGGCGCGCGGCGTGAAGCCGGAAAACCTGTTTTCGATCGAATATTCCGAGGACTTCTACGACCATCTGGTGCAGACCTTTCCCGGCGTGAACTTCATCCACGGCGACGCCTTCGATCTGCAGAAGACGCTCGGTCCGCGCGCCGACCAGATGTTCGACTCGGTCATCTCCGCCGTTCCGCTGCTCAATTTCCCGATGTCCGAGCGCATCCGCATGCTGGAAGCGCTGCTCGACCGCCTGCCGCCGGGGCGACCCGTCGTGCAGATTTCCTATGGCGCGGTTTCGCCGATCATCGCCAAGCCGGACAGCTACCCCATCCAGCATTTCGACTTCGTCATGCGCAACATTCCCCCCGCCCAGCTGTGGATCTATCGCCGCGGCTGACCGAAGGCGCCACGTCCAGATGTTCGGCCTCTACATTACCCACCCCCAGGTCCGGATCGATCCGACCGTGCCCGTTCCGCAATGGGGCCTGTCGGAGATCGGCGCCGCACGCGCCGAACAGGCCGCATCACGTCCGTGGGCGAAACAGCTCGGGCGCATCGTCTCCAGCGCCGAAGTCAAGGCGATCGAAACCGCGCAGATCCTCGCCGCAGCGGCCGGCATCGGCTTCGACACGGTCGAGGCCATGCATGAAAACGACCGCTCGGCGACGGGCTTCCTGAAGCCGGACGAATTCGAGAAGGCCGCTGACTGGTTCTTCGCCAATCCGCTCGAGAGCTTTCGGGGCTGGGAACGGGCGGCCGACGCCCAGGCCCGCATCGTCGGCGCGGTTACGGCTATCCTTGGCGACCACGATCCGGCCGTGCCGATCGCCTTTGTCGGCCATGGGGGCGTCGGCACCCTGCTGAAATGCCACCTGCTCGGCATCCCGATCAGCCGCGCCGAAGACCAGCTGCCCGGCGGCGGTAATCTTTGCGCCTTCACTCTTGCGGATCGGCGCATCGCATGCGAGTGGACGCCGATCGAAGACTGGAAGGGGATCGACCCATGACGCCACGCGAACGCCTCATCGTCGGCCTGGATGTGCCGACCGTCCGGGAAGCCGAAACCATCGTCGAAACGCTCGGCGACGACATCCTCTTCTACAAGATCGGCTACCAGCTGGCCTTCGCCGGCGGCCTGGAGTTCGCCCGCGAACTGGCCCAGAGCGGCAAGAAGATCTTCCTCGACATGAAGCTGCTCGACATCGACAACACGGTCGCCTCGGGCGTCGAGAATATCGCCAAGATGGGCATGTCGATGCTGACCCTGCACGCGTATCCGAAGGCCATGCGCGCCGCTGTCAAGGCGGCGGAAGGCTCGGGGCTCTGCCTGCTCGGCGTCACCGTGCTGACCTCGATGGACGAGCAGGACCTGGTCGATGCCGGCTATGAATACGACCCGCACACGCTGGTGCTGAAGCGCGCCGAACAGGCCCGCATCGCCGGCATGGGCGGTATCGTCTGCTCGGCCGAAGAGGCAAGCGCCGTGCGCAAGGTGATCGGCCCCGACATGGCGCTGGTCACGCCCGGCATTCGTCCCGCCGGCGCCGACAAGGGCGACCAGAAGCGGGTGATGACGCCGGCCGACGCGCTGAAGGCCGGCTCCAGCCACCTCGTCGTCGCCCGTCCGATCGTCAAGGCGCCGGATCCAAAGGAGGCGGCGCGCGCGATCCTCGCCGAGATGGCCGAAGTCCTCTGACGTCGGCACCGATCCGGGAGCCGCTATTTGCGCTCGGTGTTGAGCACCATAGGAGATAAGGCCCCCTCGAAGCGGTTTCCGGCAAGAACATTGTCGATCGCCCGGTCACGCGGATCGAGACTGCTGCCGAAGGGATATCTCGGATCGACCTTGCAGTACCATTTCCCCACATCTCGGTGATTGAGCCAGATCGCGGGATAAGCAACGATGCTCGAACGGTACACAAAGCGATTGTCGATGATCTGGTTGAACCTGGGTTCCTGGTGGCGAATGGTTCCTCCTTCGCCGCAGTTGCGGTAGACGAAAATGCCGCCTTTGTCGGGGTTCTTGAACTCATTGCCCGAGATGACATTTCGCGCCGAGCCGTCGACCGCGATGACTTCTCGACCGGACTTGATGGAAAAACGATTACCGGCAATAACGTTCTCGGCCGATTCCGCATCCAGATAGATGGCGGTCTTCGCCGACTTTCCACGTATGGTCGAGTTCGTCAGCGATGATTTCGTCACCCCCGGGCCGAAATAAAGTGGGATCATGCCGATCGCTTCAAGCGAAACATTCTTCAGCTCGATGCCGGAGGGGGCGTTTCGCTGCGCATTCGCGGTGTGGTCCCGACTGAGTGACGATTTTCGCACTTCCTCGGCCTCCCCGTTAGGACCGAGACCCGTCAGGCGTATACTCCCGATGATCTTGCAGTTCGCAATCCGGATGTTTCGCGGGACACTCCAGCCGGAACTGCCGGGCAGCTTCTGAGATCTCACGAGAACGGTCGGCGCACTTACGCCATACTTCATCTTGGAGCTGCCGAGCGTTGCACCATGACAATCGAGGCTGATGCCTGAAGCTGCTTCGCCGGCGAACACCAGTTTCCGGGTGATAACGTCGTCCGGCCTCAGCTGAAGGTCACAGTTTACCGTGATCCGATCATCCTTCCCTTGGGGCGCACTTCTCAACTTTTCGTGGAAGGTCGCATCGCACATCTTCGCCTGCGCGTCGACCGACCCTCCCAGACCAAAAATCATCAGTGTGATGGAAATCATAATGAAAACAGGAAAATCCGTGCGACCGGACGCTCCCAACCGGGACCATGGCGTCAATGTAGTCTCCCTCTGCGAATACGATGTGAATCTGGACAATAAGGCTCGCACGTTAGCCCGACATGAACAAACTTGACCCTCCCGGCGAATTCACTCAAAACCGCCTGAACAAACCAGACAGGAGAACAGGATGGCCAAGGGCTACTGGATCGCACGGGTCGATATTCGCGACGCGGAACGCTACAAGGACTATGTCGCGGCGGCAAAGCCGGCCTTCGAGAAGTTCGGCGCCAAGTTCCTCGCCCGCGGCGGCGCGTTCACCGAGCTTGAAGGCAAGGCCCGGGCCCGAAACGTGGTCATCGAGTTCCCCTCGCATCAGGCGGCCGTCGACTGCTACAATTCGCCCGAATACCAGATCGCCGCGAAGATCCGCCAGGAAGTGGCCGATGCTGAAATGGTGGTCGTCGAAGGCGCCTGAGTAAGACCTTTTTCGCGGGGCCGCGCATGTCGTCGGCCCTTCCGCTCGCCTTTCGATTCGGCTAAAGACAGCGAGACCTTCAGCGCATCTCAGCGCATGCCTATTCCAAGGAGCCAACCCATGACCTTGTCCAACCTTCCGCCGCTCGTCACCGTGTTCGGAGGATCGGGTTTTGTCGGGCGTCATGTCGTGCGGGCCCTTGCCAAGCGTGGCTACCGCATCCGCGTCGCGGTGCGCCGCCCCGACCTGGCCTTCTTCCTGCAGCCGCTCGGCAATGTCGGGCAGATCTCCTTCGTCCAGGCCAATCTTCGCTACCGCGCTTCGGTTGACCAGGCGGTCCAGGGCGCCGACCACGTCGTCAACTGCGTCGGCATCCTGTTCGAGAGCGGCCGCAACAGCTTCGATGCCGTGCAGGACTTCGGCGCGCGCGCCGTGGCTGAAGCCGCCCGTTCGGCCGGCGCCCGGCTGACCCATGTTTCTGCCATCGGCGCAGATGCCAAATCCGGCTCCGACTATGCCGCGTCCAAGGGCCGCGCCGAGGCCGCCGTGCTTTCGATCAAGCCGGACGCCGTCATCCTGCGCCCGTCGATCATCTTCGGACCGGAAGACGGCTTCTTCAACAAGTTCGCCGCCATGGCGAAGATCATGCCGGTCCTGCCGCTCGTCGGCGGCGGCAAGACGAAATTTCAGCCGGTACATGTCGAGGACGTCGCCGAGGCGGTCGCCCGCTCCGTCGACGGCAAGCTCACCCCCGGCAAGATCTACGAACTCGGCGGCCGCGACGTGCTGACGTTCCGTGAATGTCTTGAGACCATGCTGACCGTGGTCGGCCGCAAGCGCCCCTTCCTGACTTTGCCTTTCGGCATCGCCTCGCTGATCGGCAGCCTGTCGTCGATGATCCCCTTCGTCAAGCCGGCGCTGACCAGCGACCAGGTCAAGCTGCTGAGATCCGACAATGTCGTGTCGGACGCCGCCAAGGCCGAGGGCCGCACGCTTGAGGGCATGGGCATCAGCCCCGCTTCGGTCGAATCGATCCTGCCGACCTACCTCGTCCAGTACCGGCCGCACGGCCAGTTCACCGGTTCGGGCAAGGCCGCCTGAGCTCTCGGGGAACCGGATCGGCCCTCTCCGCGTTGCACAAATGACGCAGAGAGGGAATCCTTGCGTTAACCGCGAATTTAGCAACATCTTCTATTGATGCCCCTGCGGGCAATGCGTAAACAACCACCAGTTCGGACGCGGCGGACACCGCCGGCGACGATCACAAAATCATCTCGAGGGGCCACTTCATGGGTAAGTCTATCGCACTGTTTTTTGCATGTGCGGCATTGGTCATCATCGCCGGCTCGTTCCTGGCACCGTCCACCGTTGCTGCGCGCAAAGGCAATTGCGCACCCGCCTATGGCGTCGACCCCTGCAGCACGGGTTCGATTTCGGTCACGCAGTAATCCTGCGATCCTGATCCAAAAAATAAGGCCGGCTTTCGCCGGCCTTTTCTTTGTTCTTTTCGCCCCGTCAGGCGGCTCCCCCCAGACCCAGCAGCAGACCGATTAGGCCCAGCGTGCCGATCACGATACGCCACCAGGCGAAGAGCGCGTAGCCACGCTTCGACACGAAGTCGAGCAGGCTGCGAACCACCAGCAATGCCGACAGGAAAGCCGCGATGAAGCCGATGGCGATGATCGCACCGTCATCGAAGCTCAGCGCATCGCGGTTCTTGTAGAGGTCGAGGGCAAAGGCACCGACCATGGTCGGCATGGCGAGGAAGAAGGAGAATTCCGCCGCCGAGCGCTTGTCGGCGCCGAGCAGCAGCGCGCCGACAATCGTCGCGCCGGAGCGCGAAACGCCCGGGATCATCGCGACGCACTGGCAGAGCCCGATCTTGAAGGCGAGCGACAGCGGATATTCTGTGACGTCGGTGAACCTGGGCGTGAGCTTCAGCCGGTCGATCCACAGCAGCACGAAGCCGCCGAGGATCAGCATGACGCAGATCACCGTCGGGGTCTCGAACAGCACCGACTTGATGAAGTCATGGGCAATTGCCCCGATCACCGCCGCCGGCAGGAAGGCGAGAAGGATCGCCGCGACGAATCGCCGGCTGCCCGGATCGGTCGGCAGGCCGATCGCCAGCAGGAAGAGCTTGCGGAAGTAGACGCTGAGGATCGCCAGGATGGCACCGAGCTGGATCAGCACGGCGAAGGTGTTTTCCGGCGACTTGAAACCGAGAAAATGGCCGGCCAGCAGCACATGCGCGGTCGACGAGACGGGAATGAACTCGGTCAGACCCTCGATCAGGCCGAGAAACAGCGCACTCAGAATGGATTGGTCTTCCATGGAAAGTCCTTGAGAAGCGGGGCGGGAGGAATTGCGATTTGCTTGTATTGCGTCAATCAAGCTCCTATAGCTTGGAAGCCGTGGTCATGACCAGCCGCAAGTCGCGCGCCCATGCCGGTGTTCAAACGCCTGAAGAATTCGAGTGACAATGCCAACATTGTATCATCACCCCATGTCCACCGCGTCCCGGTTCATCCGGCTGGTGCTCTCCGAATACGGCTTCCAGGTCGATCTCGTCGAAGAGCAGACATGGGAGAAGCGCCGGGAATTCCTGTCGCTCAACCCGGCCGGAACTCTGCCCGTCTATGTCGACGACAATATGAGGGCTCTCTGCGGTCCGGTCGTCATTTCCGAATTCCTCGACGAGACCCACGGCGTGCTGAAGCGCGACCGCAGGCTCTTGGCCGAAGACCCGTTTCAGCGCGCCGAGATCCGGCGCCTGACCGAATGGTTCCTGCAGAAGATGGAGCAGGACGTCACCAAGCCGCTGGTGCGCGAACGCGTGCACAAGCTGCTGATCCCGAACGGGCTCGGCGGCGGCGCGCCCGATTCGAAGGTCCTGCGCACAGCGCGCGGCAATATCCGCCAGCACATGAAATATCTGAGCTGGCTCTCCGGCTCGCGTCCGTGGCTCGCCGGCGACCGGCTGAGCTATGCCGATCTGGCGGCTGCCGCATCGCTGTCCGTACTCGACTATCTCGGCGAGATCGACTGGGCGGAATATCCCGTCGCCAAGGAATGGTACCAGCGGCTGAAGTCGCGCCCCTCCTTCCGTCCGCTGTTGGCCGAGCGCCTGCGCGGCCTCACCCCGGTTTCGCACTACGCGGACCTGGATTTCTGACGGGACAGGGCCATGCCGCCAGAGCAGGCCGAACCATCGTCCGACAGGAAGCGTGCGTCGCTGACGGCCTTCATCAGGAAGGAGGCCGAGGCCCAGGGCTTCGAGCTTTGCCGCATTACCCGGCCCGACGCCATTCCCGAGGCGCCGGCGCGGCTTTCCGCCTATATCGAGGCCGGCTATCACGGCACCATGGAGTGGATGCCGGAGACGCGCGAACGCCGCTCCGATCCGCGTGTGCTGTGGGGCGACGTGCGCTCCATCGTCATGTTCGGCATGAACTACGGCCCCGATCTCGACCCGCGCTACCTTCAGGGCAAACCAGACAAGGGCGCGATCTCGGTCTATGCCCGCAATCGCGACTATCACGACGTGATGAAGGGCCGGCTGAAGGAGATCGCCACGCGATTTGCCGCGCGGGCCGGCGCCGACGTCAAGGTCTTCGTCGATACCGCCCCTGTGATGGAAAAGCCGCTTGCCACCGCCGCAGGCCTGGGCTGGCAGGGCAAGCACACCAACCTCGTCAGCCGCGACTACGGTTCCTGGCTGTTCCTCGGCAGCCTGTTCACCACGGCCGATCTGGAGGTCGACGCGCCCGAGATCGACCATTGCGGCTCCTGCCGGGCCTGTCTCGACGCCTGCCCGACCGATGCCTTCCCGGCCCCTTACAAGATCGATGCGCGGCGCTGCATTTCCTATCTGACCATCGAGCACAAGGGCAGCATCGACCCGGAGCTGCGCGCCGCCTTCGGCAACCGCATCTACGGCTGCGACGACTGTCTCTCAGCCTGTCCGTGGAACAAGTTCGCGCGTGAGGCGCGCGAGATGAAGCTTCAGGCCCGCGCCGATCTGATCGAGCCTGACCTCACCTTCCTGCTTTCGCTCGACGACCCGACATTCCGCGCCTTCTTCGTCGGCTCGCCGGTCAAGCGCATCGGCCGCAACCGCTTCGTGCGCAATTGCCTGATCGCCGCCGGCAATTCGGGGCTCGGTGATCTGATCCCCGCCTGTCGGACGCTGATCGGCGACGCGGCGCCGGAGGTTCGCGGGATGGCGATCTGGGCCCTGTCGCGGCTTCTGCCCGCGGCGGAATTTGCCGAACTGCGCGAGGGGCATCTTCCGGGCGAGGCCGAAGCCGAGGTAAGACGCGAATGGATGATGTCGGAGTGAAATGATGCATGTGATGATTTTCGGCGCCGGCTATTCCGGCAAGGCCATCGGCCAGCTCCTCTCGTCCCGCGGATGCCGGGTGTCCGGCACGACGCGCAGCCTCGAGAAGCAGGCCGCCCTGCGCGACAGCGGAATTCAGCCTTTCCAGTTCGACGGCGGCGAGTTATCCGACGCGCTGACCGCGGAGCTGGCGACGGTCAGCCATCTCGTCCAGTCGATCGCGCCCGGGCGCGACGGCGACCCGCTGATCCGGCTCTTCGGCGGCAGCCAGCTCAAGACGCTGATGCCGAAGCTCGAATGGATCGCCTACCTCTCCACCGTCGGCGTCTATGGCGACCATGACGGCGCCTGGGTGGACGAGGACACGACGCTCAAGCCCGTGTCGCAGCGCTCGGCCGAGCGTGTCGAGGCGGAAGAGGCCTGGCAGACGCTTGCCGGGCAGAACGGCGTCGCGCTTGCCATCCTGCGCCTGTCGGGCATTTACGGGCCTGGCCGCAATGCCTTCGTCAACCTCGCCAATGGCACGGCGCGGCGCCTCGTCAAGAAGGACCAGGTGTTCAATCGCATCCGCGTCGAGGACATCGCCGGCGCGACCGCCCTGCTCGCGGAACTGCGCCAACCGGGAATATATAATGTCACCGACAACGAGCCCTGTCCGCCCCAGGACGTGGTCGCCGAGGCGGCGCGACTGATGGGCGTCGAGCCTCCGCCGGAACAGCCCTTCGAGACCGCCGAACTCTCGCCGATGGCGCGATCTTTCTACGGGGAAAACAAGCGGGTCTCGAATGCGCGTCTCAAGGCGCTCGGCTACGCCTTCCGCTTCGGCGATTACCGCCAATCGCTGCAGGATCTCTGGCGGAACGGGAGCTGGAACAAAGCCGGCCCGCAGACGTTTTAACCGCAGACAGAGACCTCCAGACGAGTGATCCACCGCCGTCTGCCCCCGAATCTCCACATTTCAGGCAGGAAATGTGGCGGTTCGGATTATTTTTGCGTCATTTTTTTCGTGATCGCACCATTCTGGGATTCGCCCGGAATGACATTCCGCTTTTTGTCTGAATTTAAACTGCTTTTGCTAGATTTTATCAAAAGGTAAACGGCGTGATTCGATATGCTGAATCACGAATGTTACAAACTGTAATATTCCGTGATGGCGCAAGGGCACGTTTTTGCCATTTTTCCCCTCGTTTTGGCGACGCCGCGCAAAATTCGGCTCGTTTCAACGACTAGGGAAATGCAAATTGACGAATATCCGACGCTCTAGCTTCACCGTCGCAACAATTGTCGCGCTCTCTGCTTGCCTGCCGCTCTCGGCCCATGCGGCCTCTTCCTGCGGCGGCGCATCCTGGTATGCGTTGCACTCCAAGACAGCTTCCGGTGAACGCATGAACCCGTCGCTTCTCACTGCCGCCCACAAGTCGCTGCGCTTCGGCACCAAGCTGAAGGTCACCAATGCCCGCAATGGCAAGAGCGTCGTCGTGCGCATCAATGATCGCGGTCCCTTCATCCGCGGCCGCGTGCTCGACCTCTCCAAGGCTGCCGCCCAGAACATCGGCATGGTCCGTTCCGGCCACGGCAAGGTCTGCTACGAGATCATCGGCTGATCACCCACCCCGGATCGGACACGATGCCGACCGGTAAGGCGCTTGCTCTTCCATCGGTTCGCCGCTACCACGCTCTCTTCGAATTCAGGAGAATGGAACATGCGTCTGGGCGGCCGCCTCGCTGGTGCGATCGAAGTACTGGATGACATCGAAGCACGTCGTCGGCCCGTTGCCGACGCGCTGAAGGACTGGGGCCTGGCGCACCGGTTCGCCGGGTCCGGCGACCGCGCCGCGATCGGCAATATCGTCTACGATGCACTGAGGATGAAGCTGTCGCATGCCTGGCTGATGGACGACGACAGCGCCGCAGCGCTCGGTTGGGCCGTGCTGCTGCGCCAGTGGGGCCTTGACGCCGAAGCACTGGCCGCCGAGTTCGACGGCGACAATTTTGCCCCCAAGCCACTGACGGCGGCGCAATTGGCCGCCTTTTCGTCCCGCGACCTCGCCGATGCGCCGCTGCATGTGCAGGGCGACATCCCGGAATGGATCCAGCCCTCCTTCGAAGCCGCCTTCGGCGACGACTGGCTCGATGAAGCCAAGGCGCTCGCCGGCCGCCCGACGCTCGACCTGCGCGTCAACACCATCAAGGCCCATCGCGACAAGGTCCTGAAAGCGCTCGACCGCACCAGCGCCCAAGCCGCCCGCATAGCCCGCTTCGGCATCCGTATTCCTGCCGGCGAAGGCGCTTCGCGACTGCCCAACGTCACCGCCGAACTCAGCTTCCAGAAGGGCTGGTTCGAGGTTCAGGACGAGGGTTCGCAGATCGTCTCCGATCTGGTCGACGCCAAGGAAGGCGATCAGGTTCTCGATTTCTGTGCCGGCGGCGGCGGCAAGACGCTCGCCATCGCGGCTGTCATGAACAACAAGGGCCAGGTTCACGCCTATGACGCCGACCGCAAACGTCTGGCGCCGATCATCGAGCGGCTGAAGCGCGCCGGCACCCGCAACGTCCAGGTGCATGACAGCCTGCGCGGCATCGAAAGCCTGAAAGGCCATGTCGACCGCGTCCTGGTCGATGCCCCCTGCACCGGCACTGGCACCTGGCGCCGGCGTCCCGACACGAAGTGGCGACTGACGGTGCGCAATCTGCAGGAACGCGTCGCCCAGCAGCAGGAAGCGCTCAGCGAAGCGGCGGCCTATGTGCGTCCGGGCGGTGAACTGCTCTACGTCACCTGTTCGGTGCTGCCGGAGGAAAACGACGCGCAGGCGACAGCCTTTTGCTCCGCCAATCCCGAATTCGAGATAGCGCCGACGCTCGACAGCTGGGACCGCCTGTTCGGCACGGATGCGCCGCGCCCGCGCTCGCAGAACGGCCTGAGCGTGACCCTCAGCCCCGCCTCGACCGATACCGACGGCTTCTTCTTCTGCCGGATGCGCCGCAAGGCGTGAGGCGCCCAGACAGCCAGACTTGACGAACCGCAAGTGGTGGGCATCTTTTTGATTCTCGACTATTTGACACCAGTTTCTTTTTCCGCCAAGACAGGGTCGTTCGTTTCACGGAGAGGGCGCGCAAGCGTCGAAGGAGAGACCATGTCCCGCAAATCCATTCTTGGCGCCTCGTTCGCGCTATTGATTGCCTCGGCAAGCTTCATGGCCGGCCCCGCAGCTGCAGCCACCGACGCGGCCGCGGTGCTGAACCACTATGCGGCGCTGGCCCATGCCAAGTATGAGGACTCGCTGAACACCGCCAAGGCGCTCGACGCCGCCATCGACGCGCTGATCGCCACCCCGAGCGATGAGACGCTGAAGGCCGCGCGCGCCGCCTGGATAAAGGCCCGCGTGCCCTATCAGCAGTCGGAAGTCTATCGCTTCGGCAATGCCGTGGTCGACGACTGGGAAGGCAAGGTCAACGCCTGGCCGCTCGATGAGGGCCTGATCGACTATGTCGACGCCTCCTACGGCACCGAGAGCGACGAGAACGCGCTGTTCGTCGCCAATGTGATCGCCAACCCGAAACTGAAGATCAACGGCAAGGATGTCGACGCCACCAAGATCACGCCGGAATTCCTCTCCGAGACGCTGCATGAAGCCGGCGAGATCGAAGCCAATGTGGCGACCGGCTACCATGCCATAGAGTTCCTGCTGTGGGGCCAGGACCTCAACGGCACGGGCCCCGGCGCCGGCAACCGCGCCTATACCGACTTCGACACCAAGAACTGCACGAACGGCCATTGCGACCGCCGCGCCGCCTATCTCAAGGCCGCCTCCACGCTGCTGGTTTCCGATCTCCAGGAAATGGTCACCGCCTGGGCGCCGGACGGCGAAGCGACGAAGACCGTGACCGCCGATCCGAAGGCCGGCATTTCGGCCATCCTCACCGGCATGGGCTCGCTGTCCTACGGCGAACTCGCCGGCGAGCGCATGAAGCTCGGCGTGCTGCTGCATGACCCGGAAGAAGAGCACGACTGCTTCTCCGACAACACGCATGCCTCGCATCTAAACGACGCCGTCGGCATCGCGTCTGCTTATACCGGCGAATACACCCGCGCCGACGGCACGAAGATGACCGGTCCTTCGCTCTCGGAACTGGTCGCCGCCAAGGATGCGGCCCTCGACGCCGAGATGAAGGCCAAGCTCGCCAAGACGCTCGACGCGATGAACGCCATGGCCAAGCGCGCCGAAACGGTCGAGGCCTATGACCAGATGATCGGCGAAGGCAATGCCGAAGGCAACGCCACCGTCCAGGCCGCCATCGACGGGCTGATCGACCAGACCAAGACCATCGAGCGCGTCATTGCGTCGCTGGATCTCGGAACGATCGAGCTTGAAGGTTCCGACAGCCTGGATAATCCTAACGCCGTGTTCCAATAAGACAAAAAGGAGGGCCATCGGACCTTTCCGATGGCCCGGACGCCCATCACCATGTCCCGCATGACCGCCCGCATCCCCAGGCATCTGCTGCTTGCAACCGGCCTGTCCTTCGCCGCCCTCGGCGCGGCGCTGGCCGACGATGCGATCCGGCGGACGGATTTGTCGCCGAAGGACCTGAAGCGCGTCGAGACGGTCACGAACCCGACGCGCGATTTTTCCAAGGCCGAACCGTTCGAACGCATGCAGGGCGGGGCTGCGACGTCGACCCAGCCGGTCAACGGCGATGCCTTCTCGCATTTCTCGTCCAATATCACCTTCTCCGAAGAAGAGACCTTTAAGCTCGGCAATGCGCTGTTCCGCAAGTTCTGGGTCTCCTCGCCGTCCTCCACCCAGGCTTCCGACGGTCTCGGGCCGCTGTTCAATGCGCGCGCCTGCCAGAGCTGCCATCTCAAGGACGGTCGCGGCCATCCGCCGGAAGGCGCGGCCGATTCAACCTCCATGTTCCTCCGCCTCGCCCGCCCCGCACGGACCGAGGACGAACGGCAGGTGATCGCCGAGCTGAAGACGGCTAACTTCCCCGACCCGACCTATGGCGGCCAGTTGCAGGACCTCGCTGTGCCCGGCCTCGCGGCCGAGGGGCGGATGGTCATCACCTATACGGAAGAGCCCGTGACGCTTGCCGGCGGGGAGACCGTGTCGCTGCGCCGGCCGCACTACAGCGTCGCCGATCTCGCCTACGGCCCGCTCGCGCCGGATACGACGCTGTCGCCGCGTATCGCGACACCGATGATCGGCATGGGATTGATCCAGGCGATCACCGATGCCGACATTCTCGCCCGGGCCGATCCCGAGGATCGGGACGGCGACGGCATTTCCGGCCGTGGGGCCCGCGCCCGCGATCATCGCACCGGCGAGCTGAAGCTCGGCCGTTTCGGCTGGAAGGCGCAGAATGCCTCGGTGCGCGACCAGAGTTCCAGCGCCTTCAAGGGCGACATCGGCATATCGACCCCGGACGCGCCGCATCCCTTCGGCGACTGCACGGAAGCGGAGGCGAAATGCCTGGCCATGCCGACCGGCGTGCAGAAGCGGCTCGGCGATACGGAAGCCCCCGACCCGGTGCTCGACCTCGTCACCTTCTATTCGGAAAACCTCGCGCCGCCGGCCCGCCGCGGCATCGATGATCCGGCCGTGCTCAAAGGCAAATCGATCTTCTACGCTTCCGGCTGCGTCGCCTGCCATGCGCCCAAGTTCGTGACGAGCCGCAAGGCCGAAAACAAGGCACACCGGTTCCAGCTGATCTGGCCCTATTCCGATTTCCTGCTGCACGACATGGGCGAGGGCCTGGCCGACGGCCAGGAGGTCGGCGATGCGAGCGGTCGAGAGTGGCGCACCCAGCCGCTCTGGGGTATTGGTCTGACCGAGAGGGTGAACGGCCACACCTTCTTCCTGCATGACGGCCGCGCCCGTAACCTGACGGAGGCCATCCTTTGGCACGGCGGCGAAGCGCAGGCCGCCCGCGACACCTTTACAGGCCTTGCAGTCGATGATCGCAAGGCGCTCATCGCCTTTCTGGAGTCCCTATGAAGCCCTTCCTCCTCGGCGTTCTCACCGCTCTCAGCCTTGCCGCGCCGGCTGCGGCGCAGGATGCAAACCTCGCACCGCCCGCGCTGATGAGCGAGGCGATCCCGGCCGTGATGGAAAAGGCGGTCGACGGCTTCATCCGCCCCGGCTACCACCGCTTCCGCGACGCCTCGGCCGCTCTCGAGAAAGATCTGCGCGCGCTCTGCGCCGCACCGTCGACCGATGCGCTCGACGTGGCCCGCGGCGCCTTCGATGAAACGGTCGCGGCATGGTCTACGATCGAAATCGTCCGCGTCGGTCCGGTGATCGAGGCCAACCGCTTCGAGCGCATTCTCTTCTATCCCGACCGCAAGAGCACGGGCCTGAAACAGGTCCAGGCCATTCTCGCCAAGCCGGACGAAAGCGCCACCTCGGTCGGCACGCTGAAGGACAAGAGCGTTGCCATGCAGGGGCTGGGCGCGCTCGAATTCGTGCTCTTCGGCACGGGGTCCGATGGGCTCGTCGAGGAGAAGGACGGCTTCCGCTGCCGCTATGGCGCGGCGATCGCCGGCAATCTGGTGCGGCTCGGCGGCGAACTCGCCGAGGCATGGGACAAGCCCGACGGCATTCAGGACGCCTGGAAACACCCCGGCCCCGACAATCCCGAGTTCCGCGACGGCCGCGAGGCGATCACAGCCCTGCTCGGCATCCTGGTGCATGGGGCCGAAGCAATCCGCGACCAGCGCATCGAGACCTTCTACAAGGGCGAGGAGAACAACACCTTTCCGAAGCAGGCGATCTACTGGCGTTCCGGCAATACCTTCACCGCGATCCACGGCAATATCGAGGGCCTGCGCAGCCTGATGAAGGAATCGGGTATGGTCGACCTGCTGAACGACGATTCGCGCTCCATCGTCTCGTCGATCGACTTCGTCGCCAAGTCACTCGTCCGGGTGGCAGACGACATCAATCCGGACGTCGAAGCGGCCGTCAGCGATCAGGCCGAGCGCGCCAAGCTCGACTTCCTGCTGCTCAACAGCAAGGACCTGATCCTGCGCCTCAACAACGACTACGGCGGCGCGATCGGCCTTGCCGCCGGCTTCTCCTTCTCCGACGGAGACTGAAATGCGGCGATCGGCGCTGATCGACAGGCGGTCCTTCGTCAGAGCGGCGGGGACATTGTTCCTCGCCTCGCTTTCGCCGCGCGCGATGTTTGCGCTCGAGCGCAGCGATGCCGTCTTTGCTTCCGGCTTCCGCGCACCGGACGGAAGTTTCGGCATCGGCCTCGTCGCCGAGGACGGCACCTTCATCGACCAGATCGACCTGCCGGACCGCATCCACGGTCTCGGCCACAACCCGGCGACGGGTCTCTCGGTCGCCTTCGCCCGGCGTCCGGGCACGTTTGCGGTCATCTTCGACGCGCGCAAGCGCAGCGAGCCGATCGTGATCGCCACGCCGACCGACCGGCACTTCTTCGGCCACGGACATTTTTCGCCGGACGGCCGGCTGCTCTATGCCAGCGAAAACGATTTCGACGCCAATCGCGGCATAATCGGCATCTATGACGCCACGGATGGTTTCCGCCGGGTCGGCGAGTTCGAAGCCCATGGCATCGGCACGCACGACATGACGGTGAGCGACGACGGCCGCCTGCTGATCATCGCCAATGGCGGGATCGAGACCCATCCGGATTTCGGCCGCACCAAGCTCAACCTCGATCGCATGGAGCCATCGCTGGTCATCGCCGATGCGGCGACCGGCGCCCTCATCGAAAAGCATGTCATGCCGCGCGAGTTCAGCCAGCTGTCGACCCGGCATCTCGACGTCGACCGCGACGGCCGCGCCTGGTTCGCCTGCCAGTACGAGGGCTCGCGCAACGATACGCCGCCGCTGGTCGGGCATTTCGCCCGGGGCGAGGCGCTGTCCTTCGTGTCGCTTCCGGAGCCGGTGACGAAAGGTCTTGCCAATTACGTCGGCGCCATCGCCGTCAACCGGCGTGACGGGCTCGTCGGCATCGCCTCGCCGAAGGGCGGCCTCGCCGTTACCATCGACGGTCGGACTGGCGCGGTGGTCTCGACCGCCCCCGTCGCCGATGCGGCCGGGATCGCACCGGCGGCCTCCGGCTTTGCCGTCTCCTCCTATGACGGCCATTTCGGCGCAAACCTCAGCCCGGTCGCCTGGGACCAGCATATCGTCCGCCTTTCTTGAGGCGGGCCTTGGCGGTGGACCGTGGCGCCCTATGTTCCTGCCATGCGCACCTTCCTCACCTATCTCGTCTTCATCGCCGTCGTCGTCGGGCTCGGCATTCTCTCGGGCGTCTCCAACATGCCGGGCGAATGGTACCAGTCGCTGGAGAAACCGTTCTTCAACCCGCCGCCGTGGATCTTCGCGCCGGTCTGGACCGCGCTCTACGTGATGATCGCCATTGCCGGCGCCCGCATCTGGCTGGTCGCGCCGGCATCGGCCGCGATGCAGATCTGGTTTGCCCAGATCGCCCTCAACATGCTCTGGTCACCGACCTTCTTCGGCCTGCAGGCGACAGGTCTGGCTCTGTTGTTGATCGTGGCGATGCTGGTCGCCATCCTGGGCTTCATCTGGAAGGCCGGGCCGCTCGACCGGCTGGCCGGACTGCTGTTCCTGCCCTATGCCGCCTGGGTCGCCTTCGCCACCCTGCTCAACGCCTCGATTTTCCTCATGAACTAGTACGACAGCCACCCGAATCTGCTTTTGGGCGGCTTGCCGAAGCGCATCGGGCATGCCAATTTCGCACCTGCGAGAGGGCATCCAGATGAGCGAAATCAACAGCGACGCGGTCGGCGAGCGTATTCGGCAGAGCTTTGCGCGGCAGGGCGCCATGCGCACGCTCGGCGCCGAACTCACCCGCGTCAGCCAGGGCGTCGTCGAAATCGAAATGCCGTTCGACGAGAAGCTGACGCAGCAGCACGGCATACTGCATGCCGGCGTCATTTCCGCGGCCCTGGATGCCGCCTGCACCTACAGCGCCTATACGATGATCGAGCCCGACGTCTCGCTGCTGACGATCGAGTTCAAGGTCAACCTGATGTCGCCCGGCAAGGGCGAGCGCTTCCTGTTTCGCGGCGAGATCACCAAGCCCGGCTCCACCATCGTCGTCGCCGACGGGCGTGGCTATGCGATCGGTGACGGCCCCGCAAAACTCATTGCCTCCATGACCAGCACGATGATGGTCGTTCGCGGCCGCGAGGGAATTTCCGGATGACGTTCGAGCTGAAGTCGGTATCAGGCAAGTCGATCCTGTTCGTCATGGCGGTGGAGGCCGAATACGGGTCGTTCCTGCGCTCGCGCATCGAGCCGCTGATGACCGGCGTCGGCCCGGTCGAAGCCGCCATCGCGCTGACGCGCACACTGGCCAAGCTGGAGCAGGAAAACGAAAGGCCCGACCTCGTCGTCTCGCTCGGCTCGGCCGGCTCGGCCAGGCTGGAGCAGACCGAGATCTACCAGGCGTCCTCCGTCTCCTATCGCGACATGGATGCCTCGCCGCTCGGCTTCGAGAAGGGCCGCACCCCGTTCCTCGACCTGCCGGCGGCGCTCGAACTGCCCCTGCGCATTCCCGGCGTGCCGACCGCCAGCCTGTCGACCGGCGCCAACATCGTTTCCGGCCCGGCCTATGACACGATCGACGCCGACATGGTCGACATGGAAACCTTCGCCGTCCTCAGGACCTGCCATGCCTTCAACCTGCCGCTGATCGGGCTTCGCGGCATTTCCGACGGCAAGCAGGAACTGAAGCATGTCGACGACTGGAAGGAATATCTCCACGTGGTCGACCGCAAGCTGGCGCTCACCGTCGACACCCTGTTCGAGGCGCTGGAAGACGGCGTGTTCTGGTTCTAGCACCGGAATTGCGGACAATCGGCACAATTCTCCGATTGAAAGAACGCGCGCTTTTCATTAAAGGCTCGCCATGACCCAGACAGCACATCCCGACAGCGTTCTCATCATCGATTTCGGCAGCCAGGTAACGCAGCTGATTGCACGGCGCGTGCGCGAAGCCGGCGTCTATTGCGAAATCGTCCCCTTCCAGTCCGCCGAGGAAGGTTTCCACCGGCTGAAGCCGAAGGCAATCATCCTGTCGGGCAGCCCCGCCTCGACGCTGGACGAAGGCAGCCCCCGCGCGCCGCAGATCATCTTCGACAGCGGCCTGCCGATCTTCGGCATCTGCTACGGCCAGCAGACGATGTGCGCCCAGCTCGGTGGCAAGGTCGAAAGCGGCCATCACCGCGAGTTCGGCCGCGCCTTCCTCGAGATCGACAAGGAATGCCCGCTGTTCGAGGGCCTGTGGTCCGCCGGCTCGCGCCACCAGGTTTGGATGAGCCATGGCGACCGCGTGACCGCGATCCCGCCGGGTTTCGAAGTCGTCGCCACCTCGTCCAACGCCCCCTTCGCCTTCATTGCCGACGAGAAGCGCAAATATTACGCCGTGCAGTTCCATCCGGAAGTCGTGCACACGCCGGACGGCGCCAAACTGATCGGCAACTTCATCCACAAGATCGCCGGCCTCAAGGGCGACTGGACCATGTCGGCCTATCGCGCAAAGGCGGTGCAGGCCATTCGCGACCAGGTCGGGACCAAGCGCGTCATCTGCGCGCTGTCCGGCGGCGTCGATTCCTCGGTCGCGGCCCTGCTGATCCACGAGGCCGTCGGAGACCAGCTGACCTGCATCCTCGTCGACCACGGCCTGATGCGCAAGAACGAGGCGGCCGACGTCGTCGCCATGTTCAAGGAACATTACAACCTGCACCTCATCCACGTCGACGCGATCGACCGGTTCGTCGGCGAACTGGAAGGGGTCAGCGACCCGGAAACCAAGCGCAAGATCATCGGCCGGCTGTTCATCGAGACGTTCGAGGACGAGGCGAAGAAGCTGGGCGGCGCCGACTTCCTCGGCCAGGGCACGCTCTATCCGGACGTCATCGAAAGCGTTTCCTTCACCGGCGGCCCGTCGGTGACGATCAAGTCGCACCACAATGTCGGCGGCCTGCCGGAGCGCATGAACATGCAGCTGGTCGAGCCGCTGCGCGAGCTGTTCAAGGACGAGGTTAGGGCGCTCGGCCGCGAACTCGGCCTGCCGGACAGCTTCATCGGCCGCCATCCCTTCCCAGGTCCCGGCCTTGCCATCCGCTGCCCCGGCGGCATCACGCGCGAAAAGCTCGAGATCCTGCGCGAAGCCGACGCCATCTATCTCGACGAGATCCGCAAGGCGGGCCTTTACGACGCCATCTGGCAGGCCTTCGCCGTGCTCTTGCCGGTGCAGACCGTCGGCGTCATGGGCGACGGGCGCACCTATGAATTCGTCTGCGCGCTGCGCGCCGTGACCTCCGTCGACGGCATGACCGCCGACTTCTACCACTACGACATGGAGTTCCTCGGACGTGCGGCCACCCGCATCATCAACGAGGTGCGCGGCATCAACCGCGTCGTCTACGACGTGACATCGAAGCCGCCCGGCACGATCGAGTGGGAATGACGGATCGTAGTTTCGGTGCTGGGCGATACGGCATCGTGTAAGGGGGGCTTCACCCGTCCGTTTCGTGTCGAATGACGACGAATGTGTCGAAGGGGCAGCATTCTGACGATTTAGATCGAGTTCTGAATCCTGTTGTACCAATGATGACAGTGCCATCGGGATCGCCAGTCCCCTTCCCCTTGACCCCAGTCGTCTAGCGACGGTAGCCGCTGCGCGCAGTATACGGCTTCTATGCAGGCGGAGACCGAGGTTCCTGTCGAAGGCGGTATCCGCATCGGTCGGGCTTTGCTGCGCATTGCGGGCACTTGGGGCGCAAGCTGGCCACATCGTCAGGCCGTCCGTCTACGGCTGAGCGCGCTCGGCGAGGCGGCCGTGAGCCGGCTGCCTCCATATCATCATGGCGAGCTCGACATCATGATGGCCCTCTGCGGCGTCAAACATATCGACGCCGCAGACACCTCTAGTCTGACTGCCGCCGAAAAGCTGCTCCGGCGCAACTGGAATCTCGGTAGCTTCCGCTCCCGCCAGTTCCTCAGTGTTTGAGGATCTGATCCAGGAAGTTTCTCGTTCGCTCGTGCTTGGGATTGGCAAAGAACTCTTCCGGACCAGCTCGCTCCACGATGTTGCCGTCGGCCATGAGGAACACGCTGTCCGCAACGGTGCGGGCAAAACCCATCTCATGGGTGACGACGATCATCGTCATGCCGCTTTCAGCCAACTCGATCATGGTGTCCAGCACTTCCTTGATCATTTCGGGATCGAGAGCCGAGGTTGGTTCGTCGAACAGCATGATCTCCGGTTCCATGCAAAGGGAACGGGCAATCGCGACGCGCTGCTGCTGGCCGCCGGACAGCTGCAGGGGATATTTGTGCGCCTGTTCCGGAATGCGCACCTTGCGCAGGAAATGCATGGCAAGCTCTTCGGCGTCCTTGCGCTTCATCTGACGGACGAGCGTCGGACCGATGGTCAGGTTCTCCAACACTGTCAGGTGCGGGAAAAGGTTGAAGGACTGGAAGACCATGCCGAGATTGCTCCGGACGGCGGCAATGTTCTTGACGCTGTCGGTCAGCTCGATCCCCTTGACGAAAATTTCGCCCTTCTGATGCTCTTCAAGCCGGTTGATGCAGCGGATCAGGGTCGACTTGCCCGACCCGGAGGGGCCGCACATGACCACACGCTCGCCCTTGCGAATATCCAGCGAGATATTGTTGAGGACCTTGAAGGTCCCGTACCATTTGGAGACGCCATTCATCTGAATGACCGTGGGAGAAGATGCGTTTGCTGTCACGGGATGACCTTTCATGATCTCAGATGCGACCAACCGCAACCCAGCTCTCGACCCGGCGCGCGTAGCTGGACAGCGCCAGACCAAATACGAGGTAGATGAGTGCGACAAAGAGATAGGCTTCGATGTAGAACTGCCGCCACAAGGGATCCTGCATGACGGCGGTCGTTGCGGTCAGAATGTCGAACAAGCCGATGATGATGACGAAGGACGTGTTCTTCATGGCCGCAATGACGTGGTTGGTCATTGCCGGCAGACAGATACGCAAAGCCTGGGGCAGAATGATGCGCCGCGTGGTCTGCCAGTACGTCATGTTCAACGACGCTGCCGCTTCGTATTGTCCCCGCGGAATCGCCTGCAGACCGCCGCGAATGACCTCCGCCTGATAGCATGCGAAGAAAACCGCGATCGACAGCGTGATGCGAAGAAGCTTGTTGACCTCCATGCCGGCGGGCAGGAACAGAGGGAAGATGTTCACGGCGACGAACAGGATCGTGATCAACGGCACGCCGCGCAGGCTCTCGATGAAGATGACCGACAGCCCCCTTGCGACCGGCAGTGGCGAGCGCCGTCCGAGCGCCAGCACCACCGCAATCGGCATGCCGAAGAGCACCGAACCGGTAAAGAGGATGATGGTCAACGGCAAGCCGCCCCATTCGCTCGTCGGGACGTAAGGCAGCCCAAAGACGCCCCCGAACATCAGGATGGTCATTGCCCCGACCGCGAAGGCCCAAAGCGGCAGCAATATCCTGCGGCTCCAGCAGGCCGGGGTCAGCGATGCGACGACGGTGGCGAGATAGATCACGATGAACAGCACAAGCCGCCAATGCTGGTCATAGGGATACATGCCGAACAGGATCGGACGGTGCTTCTCGGCGATGACCGCCCAGCATGCACCCGCGGCGTCGCGGCAGGCTTGCGGATCGGTCGCGAACCACACGGCATCCAGTACGGCCCAGTTCAACACGAACCACAGAATGCGGGCCGAGACGGCTGCCACGAAGAGCGTCAGCAAGGTTTGCCCGACGCTACTGAAGAGATGACGTCGCGCCCACTGCACCGGGCCTGACGCAAACACCGGCGGCAGGTCCGTCGACTGTTCGAGAATCTCCGACTGGGCCATGTCTATCGCTCCTTGATCGCAACAAGGCGATTGTAGAAATTCATCACCAGCGACGTGGCGACGCTGATCGTCAAATACACGATCATCATGATGGCGACCGCCTCGACGGCCTGACCGGTCTGGTTCATGACCGTGTTGCCGATATTCACCAGGTCAGGATAGCCGACGACGACGGCGATCGAACTGTTCTTGCTCAGGCTGACATATTGGCTCGTCAAGGGCGGTACGATGACGCGCAGCGCCTGCGGCATGATGATGTAGCGAGTTATGAACCACGGCTTGAGGCCGATTGTCTTGGCAGCCTCGATCTGCCCGCGCGGAGTGGCCTGGATGCCGCTTCTCACGATTTCGGCGATGAAGCCGGACGCGTAGATGGAAATGCCCATCAGCAGCGCCACGAATTCCGGCGACAAGGTCGATCCGCCGGAGAAGCTGAAACCGGTGCGCTGGGGAACGCTCATTTCGAGCGGCGCGCCAAAGACAAGCCAGACGAGCAAGGGCAGACCCACAATGAGAGCCAGCGACACCCAAAGGCTGTCGACATGCTTGCCGGTCTTTTCATTCCGGCGCCGGACCAGCTTGGCGGCCCCGACGGACAGAATGATGCCCGCAATCAGGCCCATCAGCATCCAGAAGTGGGACGGATGGCCCAGCGGCATCGCAAGGGTCAGGCCGCGATTGCTCAGGAAGCCTGCGCCCCATAGTTCGAACGCCCCGCGAGGTGCCGGCAGGTTGCGTATAACCACCGACCAGAAGATGACCTGAAGGATCACCGGAATATTGCGCACGATCTCGACATAGAACCTGGCTAGCTTGCCGAGCAGCCAGTTGTCGGACGTCCGTGCGATGCCGACGGAAAAACCGAGCACGGTCGCCACGACGATGCCGACGGCGCTGACCGCCAGCGTGTTGAGCAGGCCGACCAGAAGGGCACGGAAGTAGGTATCGCGTGCCGAATATTCGATCAGGGTTTCGCCGATCTGGAACTGCGATACTTCGGACAGGAAGCGAAAGCCGGTGGCGATGTTCTGGGCCCGCAGATTTTCCATGACGTTGGAATAGAGATAATAGCCTGCAAACAGGACAAATATCGCCATGGCCACCTGGTAGATGGTGGAGCGGAATGCCTGACTGTAAAGGACCCCGGCGAATTGGCTTCGCAGGGGTGACGACCCTTTGATGGGCAGATGTGAAAAGGACATTGTCTTTCCTTGAAGAAAGGGGACTGAAGAGCCGTCATCCAAGGGAGCAGGCTGCGCCGACGAATGCGGCGCAGCCTCACCATCAGTTCATGGGTTCGCCGTAGAGGATGCCGCCATCATTCCACAAGCGGTTCAGGTCGCGGTCGAGAGCGATCGCCGTCGACGGACCGAAGTGCCGATCGTAGATGTCGGCATAGTTCCCGACCTGCTTGATGATGTTGTAGCTCCATTTCTGGTCGAGCCCCAGCTTGCTGCCGTTGTCGCCGATGACGCCGACCAGGGTCTGAATGTCAGGATCTTCCGATTTCAGCATCTCGTCGACATTTGCCTGGGAGACCTTCATCTCTTCGGCGTTGAACGTGGCGTAAACTACCCATTTGACGATGTCGTACCATTCGTCGTCGCCCTGGCGCACGGCCATGGCCAAAGGCTCCTTGGAATAGATGCCGTCGAGCAGGACATGCTCGGCCGGATTGGGCGTATCGACCGCGCGGACACCGGGGAGTGCCGCCTTGTCTTTCGTCAGAGCATCGCAACGGCCGGTGACGTAGGCATCTACGAGCTGCTTGTTGTTCTCGATCACAACCGGCGTGTACTTGAGGCCGCGGGCCGCGAAGATCTGGGCGATGTTGCGTTCCGTGGTGCTTCCGGGCGCCATGCAGATGACGGCGCCGTCGAGGTCCTCGACCTCCTTCACCCCGGAGTCGGCCCGAACGAGAAAGCCGGTCCCGGTGTAGAAGATCGGCGGCGCAAAGTTGAGGCCGAGCGCAGTGTCGCGCGACAGGTTGGCGGTCACGTTACGAGCCAGCACATCCACTTCGCCGGACTGGATCGCCGGGAAACGTTGCTGGGACGACAGAGGAACGTAGCGAACCTTTTCCGCATCGCCGAGTGCTGCGGCGGCGACCGCCTTGCAGAAGTCGACCTCGAAGCCTTCCCAGACACCCTTGCTGTCGGGCGCGGCAAAACCATGGCGCGCCGGATGGACGCCGCACAGGACGAGACCGCGCTCCTTGACCTGCTTCAGTGTATCTCCATTTGCCGCCAGCGCAGGCGCAGCCGGCATGGCTGTCAGTGCGACGGTTGCCGCGAGTAGGCATGCTTTCAAATCACGCATTGGATCCCCTCTTTGATTATTCGGCGTTTGCAGCCAGCCTTTTCCTCTCGGCCCGCTGCTCAGGTTGACGCCTCAGCAACCTTTGTATACAAATGTTTTTTGTTGGATGCAACAAACATTTTCAAGCGTCACCTCAATCGATCGAGAGCTCACCAGCATGCAAAAAAAACAAGGCCAGGAAACGATAATTGCGCATTGCGGACGCAGTCCGGAAAAGCACTATGGCGCAGTAAACACCCCGGTATATCGCGCTTCGACCATTCTCTTTCCAACGCTTGCCGAACTGGATGCTAAGGACGGCGCGAAGCTTCGCTACGGCCGCAGAGGCACCCCGACCACACACTCCCTCGAAGACGCGATATGTGCGCTGGAAGAAGCCGATGCCGCACTGGTCGCGCCCTCGGGTGTCATGGCGCTGTCGGTCGTGCTGATGTCCTTTGCCGATCAAGGCGCGCATTTTCTGGTCAGCGACAACAGCTATGGGCCGACGCGGAAATTCTGCAGCCAGTTGCTGAGCCGTTTCGGCGTGGAAACGACCTATTACGATCCGGCGATCGGTGCCGGTATCGAGGAATTGATCCGTCCCGAGACCCGTCTTATCTGGATGGAGTCTCCCGGATCGCAGACCTTCGAAGTCCAGGACGTTCTGGCAATCGCATCGATCGCCCGAAAGAAGGGCGTGGTCACCGCCATCGACAACACATGGTCAGGCGGCTATTTCTGCAAGCCGCTCCGTCAGGGCGTCGACATTTCCCTGCAGGCCGGCACGAAATACATCTCCGGACACAGCGACATCATGCTCGGCACCATTGCTTGCACGGCGGCGGTCTATGACCGCCTGCGCGAGACCTATCTTCGCTTCGGCGTCTGCGTCAGCCCGGACGACGCGTTCCTCGCGATGCGCGGAATACGCACGCTGGGGGTTCGCATGCGGCAGCACGAGGCCAATGCACACGCCGTCGCGGACTGGTTGGAGACCAGGAACGAAGTCATCCGGATCATGCATCCGGGCCGGGCGAGCGATCCTTATCACGATGTGTGGAAACGCCATTTCACCGGCTCGTCAGGCCTTTTCGGCTTTGTCATTCGCGAAACCGACCGCGCAGCGCTGGCGCGCATGTTTGACGGGTTCACACTCTTCGGCATGGGCTCGAGCTGGGGAGGCTTCGAGAGCCTGATGGTCCCGAGCAATCCTTCCGTCTATCGCACCGCGACCCAATGGTCGCCGGGTGGACAGACTATCCGCATCCATGTCGGTCTCGAAGATCCTGCCGATCTCATCGATGAGATCCAGGCCGGCTTCGCCCGGCTGAAAAACGTGTAGCGGCAGCCCGCAACTCGGGAAGGCTGCAAGAAAATTCTATGCATGCAATTGCACAGTGTTTAGAACATCACTCCTATCGCCTGAGTGATGTTATCGGGAAATTGGGTGCGGAATGGATCTGAAAATTGATGGCGAGCCAGAGAAAAGCTCCCCATTGGAACTTCTGCTCAAGGCGATCGAGCAGGGGGACCTTCCTCCGGGCACGCGCCTGAGAGAGACGGATCTCGCCTCGCAACTGGGGATCAGTCGAACCCCGGTTAGAGAAGCCCTCCATCGCCTGCATGCCATGGGTCTGGCCGACCATGGCGTGCAGCGGGGACTTGTCGTTGCCCAGATTTCCTACGATCAGACACGCCAGCTTTTTGCCGTGCGCGAAGGCCTTGAGGGAATGGCGACACGGCTGGCCGCCCAGCATGCGTCGCGCTACGAAATCGACGTCATGAAGCAGATGGTCAAGAACGACCAGGGCGTTACGGATCCTACGAAGCTGATTGAAACCAACAAGCAGCTGCACCGCTACATCGCCAATGCATCGCACAATCAGTACATGATCGATGCTCTGAACAATCTTCGCATTCACCTGAGCTTGTTGCCTGCGTCGACCTACACCTTGCCCGAACGGATCAAGAGCGCGCAGGCGGAGCATGAGGAAATCGTGGCCGCGATTGCCGCCGGGGATGGTGACGCGGCCGAAGCCGCCGCCCGCCGACATATCGCCAACGGCTACCGCATCCGCTTGAAGTTCACGAAATTCTAGCGGGACAGCAGGCCCGTTGCGGGCGGCCCCGACAGATTGCCAGGCTTCCATCCTTGGGTCGGCGTGCCTAACGCTTCATGGCGTCACGAAGGCCATGCTCTTTCACGGTGCTCCCCGGTGACGGCTACGGTGTCTTCCAGGTCTTCAACAGCATCTCCACGAACCTTTCCGCGGCTGGAGACAGAGTGCCGCTTCTTCTTTGTACGATGCCTATCGTTCGCGAGACGACAGGATCGACAATGGGCCGCGATACCAGGAACGGATGATCGTCCTGGGGGGTCGCCAGGCGGGGCAGGACCGAAATGCCGAGTCCGGCTTCAACGAGCCCCAAAGACGTATTGAGATGCGTCACTTCGTAGAACCAGTTCAGCCTGAGTTTGTGTCTTGCAAGCGCTCCGTCGAGAAGGGTCCTGTTTCCGCTCGAACGGTCCACGACCACGAGCGGGTAGGGCTCCAGCTGATTCCACTGGACCGTTTCAAATTTCGCCAGAGGATGATCTTTTCTCATCGCGAGAACGAAGGGGTCCTCGATCAGCGGCTCGAATGCCAGATCCGGATCAGAGCTGCCCATCAGATTGATGCCGAACTCCACTTCGCCACGCGCCACGGCCTGCAGCCCCTCATTGGCGGTCAGGTCTCGAATGCGAAGGCGTATATTGGGGTATTGCTTGCTGAACGTCCTGATGACGGTGGGCAGGAAGTAGAAGGCCGCCGTCGGAACGCAGGCCATCGTGACGAGCCCGCGCCTCTGGGCGCCGTTTTTCATGGCAAACAGGGAGCCGTCGAACTCCTCCAGCATTCTCCTCACCAGCGGCATGACCTCCTGGCCCATCGCAGTGGGGGCAACGTGGCGCGTCGTCCGCTCAAGCAAAGGCGCCCCGATGGATTGTTCCAGTTTCTGGATGCGTCGCGTGAGCGCCGGCTGGGAAATGTTCAGCGCTTCGGCCGCCCGATGAAAGCTTTCAAGCTCGACCACGGCCTGAAAGGCGCGGAGATCCAGGATTTCACAATTGATGCTCATATCGCAATAATACCTCCAAATATTGCATTTAACAAATAAGCCGCTCTTGCCCATCTTGCAACAACCCGACGGATTGATCCGTTTCAAGCAAGATTGAGGCCAATATGAATGATCTCCTGAAGATACCCTGTGTGCTGATGCGTGGCGGAACGTCCCGTGGGCCGTTCTTTCTGGCGTCCGACCTTCCGCGCGACCAGGCGGAGAAAGATGCCGCCCTGCTGTCCATCATGGGTTCCGGGCATCCCCTGCAGATCGACGGTATCGGTGGCGGCAATCCCGTGACGTCAAAGGTCGCGATCGTCGGACCGTCGCAGGTCGAGGGCGCGGATATCGACTATCTTTTCGCCCAGGTTCGCACAGACCGGCAATATGTCGACTACTCCCCGAACTGCGGCAACATGCTGGCTGCCGTGGGCCCGTTTGCAATCGAGGCAGGCCTTGTCCAGGCCAAGGGACAGCACACCCTCGTGCGTATTCACAACGTCAATACCGGCAAGTCGATCGAAGCCAAGGTGCCGACGCGGGGCAACGAGGTGGTCTATCTCGGCGATGCATCGATCGATGGGGTTCCCGGCCTCGCGGCGCCGATCGCCTTGACCTTTGTCGACGCGGCGGGCGCCAAGACCGGAAAGCTGCTGCCGACAGGCAGCCCGATGGACGTAATCGACGACGTCGAAGTGACGGCAATTGATTGCGCCATGCCGATGGTGCTCATGCGCGCCGCCGACCTTGGCGTGACGGGATACGAAAGCCCGCAGGACTTGACCGCCAATCGTGCGCTGATCGAGCGGATGAACCGGATACGCGTCAAGGCTGGCGCAATGATGGGAATGGGCGATGTAACGGATATGGTTATTCCGAAGCCGGTTCTGATATCGCCCGCCCGCAAGAGCGGTACCCTGTCCGTGCGATACTTCATGCCGAACGACTGCCACCCTTCCCTGGCGACGACGGGAGCTGTCGGCATCGCCACGGCGGCCGTTACGGAGGGGAGCATCGCGTTCGAACAGGCCGGCAGGCCCACCGTGCCGGCGCAGATCCAGATCGAACATCCCGCGGGACGCCTCGACGTTCAGCTCGAGATGCGAAACGGTGCGATCACGGCGGGCCTCTTGAGAACGGCGCGCCGCCTGTTTGAGGGTTACGCCTTTGCCAAGCCCACGGCGGCAACGGAACACGCAGCATAGTAACGTAAAAATGCGGGGGCTTGACCGCGCATAGTCTCCGCGCGGAAATTCGACCCCCGCCGCCGTCTCCGACGATAGCCGGCCGCCCTGTCGCAGGGCGGCTCGATCTGCTTTCAAGCTATGCCGCTGCAGCAGCGATTGTTGTCGATCTCTGTTCCGGAAAGATATCGATCCGTGCCCGCACCTGTGCCGAGCCCAGGCCTCTTCCAGGACGCCGCTCTTGCCTCGCCGTGGGTGCCTAACCTTCAGTCTATCCAGAAATCGCGGAGATGATGATATGCGCCGCTCGCTTCGCGGCGCGTCGGGCTGTCACTGTCAGACCTGACCGCAGAATGGACGCGAACGCTGTGCGTCGATGCGGACTGCCTGCATCCGTCGGCGATAGCCGCAACGGGTGGCGCCAGAAGCGCCACCCCCAAGCCGACGATCAGGTCAGGGATTGAGCGATACGGCTGACAAAGGCCGGGCGCTCAAGCAGACGCCGGTGGTAGTCGATCACGCTCTTCAGTTCCGGCTTTTCGATGGAAAGAAGGGTCCAACGATGAATATTGGCGCCGACGGCAATATCCGCGATCGAAAACTTATTGCCGGCAATGTACTTATTGTCGGCCAGATGCTTGTCCAGGAGCCCGAAGGCGGCAAAGACAGGAGTGGTGGCGAGTTCCTCGCCGGCCTTCATCGCCTTGCGAAGCCGTCCGAGCGGAGGCGTCAGGGTCGTCGCGCTCCAGTCCATCCATTTGTCAATGGCGGCGCGTTCCGCGGCGCCCTCCGGCCACAGTGCGATCGCATTGTAGCGGGTGGCGATGTAGCGCAGGATGGCATTGCTTTCCCAGACGACCAGATCGCCATCGACGACCGTCGGCACCTTGCCGTTGGGATTCATGGTTAGATAGCCGGGCTGGTCGTTTCCGCCGAACTTTCCGCCGCAGTCAATGCGCTCGCAGTCCTGGCCGATTTCGTCGAGCAGCCAGTACACCTTCGCCGAATTCGAGGAATCGGAACGACCATAGACTTTCAGCATTTTCCTGCCCTTTTCTGGTTTGCGATAGCACGCGTGATGTGAAGCATATTCGGCGCGTTCTGGACGTCCAGGATATCGGAAAACAGCTGTCCTGCTTCCGCCTCGGCCAGATGGCCGCGCGTGCAGTCCAGAAATTTCCGCTCCAGATCGCCGCTTGCCTGGAGATCGAAGGGATTTCGCCCGAGCTCCGTCGTGGCGGTATGCTCGAGGACCGTTCCATCCCTGAGCACGAGCCGGACCCGCCCGAGATATTCGTTCGTCTCCTGGTGCGGATAGGCGACGACCTGCGGCAGAAGCGCCGCGACATCCGGCGTCATGAAACTGGCGTCGTCGAAGTCGCGCAGGCCGATCATGCCGGCGAGGAGCGCCTTCGCGGTGAGGAACTGGACGCTGAACTTCGCTTCCAGCCCCGTGGAGGGTGCCGGTCGGTTGGTGTGTGCCAGCCGCCGCTCATGCGTCCAGATCTCGATGGCCGCAACGGTATCGCAATCAACCTTTCCCACGGTCCTTCGAATGGAAAGAGCAGCATCGATCGCCGAATGGGCGCTGCCGCAGCACGGGTGCTGCTTGATCGCGATACCGGGCTCAAGGATTTCGAACCGATGGCCCCAACCGTCGAGCGCCCGTTCGGCATCGAAGTTCCCTGCACCGTTGAAGACCTCGAAGAAGCCGTAGGTGTGTTCGAAAGCCGCAAGGTTCGATGTCATGCCGTGCGCCACGGTCTGGGCCGCGAGGACGCCGTTGAATGCCGCCTGACCGACATGCAGGGGTTTGACCGGACTGCCGAAGTTGGACTTGATCCCGCTCGCCATGGAGACGGCGACCGCCAAAGTGCTTGCCAGGCGCCCTTCATCGAAATTCAGAAGACGCGCCGACGCGGCGGCTGCCCCGAAAACGCCAAGCGTTGCCGTAGGGTGCCAGCCTTTGTCGTAGTGATGCGGCATCACCGCCCGCGCCAAATGCATTTCCACCTCGACCCCGGCCAGATAGGCTTCCAGCACGGCCGCGCCGCTTGCGCCGCGCTCTTCCGCAAGCGCCAGGAGGGCCGCCACCACGGGCGCCGACGGGTGGCCGGACATCACGGTACTGCAGTCGTCGAAATCGAGTGCGTGGGCCGCGGTGCCGTTGAGCAGGGCCGCATGAAGGACGGAGTAACGCCCCGTGCGGCCGATGGCGCTGGCTGTCCCCTGCCTGCCATCTGCGCCCAGTGCAGCCGCTAGACCCTCGAGATAGGGTGCGGTGGAACCGGCGAGCGCCACGCCGAGCGTATCGGCAATGGCATAGGTGGCTGCGCGCACCGCGTCGGTCGGCGCGCTATCCAGCTTGATGGCGTTGGCGCGGCGGGCCAGTTCTAGGGCAAAGCTCATCTTGTCGGTCTCCTCGCGGGTGGCAGCCATTAGTTCAGCGTACCGGCCTTGATTTCGGCGGTCAGATCTCGCATCGACGGCAGGGTCTCGAGCACCATCAGCATGTCGAAGACGGTCTGCGCGCCCTGACGCGTCACCGACCGGCCCGCGCAGTCCATGAATTTGGTCGCCAACATGGACTCCGGCAGCGGTACTTCCGGTCCACGACCGAGCGGAGCCGCGACGGCCTTGGTGATCGTCGAACCGTCTTTCAGCGTGACGCTGACCTCGGCCCCATAGTCGTTGGAGCGGTCGTCCAACGGCTTCATCTGAACGAGGTTCATGATGCGGACGACATCCGGGTCGTGCAGTGCCTCGTCCTCGAAATGATCGAGCGTCACCGCCCCGTTCACCAGCGCGCGCGAGACCGCATAGGACAGCGAGAACTTGGCATTGAGCGCGCTGGTCGCCGGATTGAGCACATGTGGCAACAGGCGGCGTGGATGCATGCGCACCAGAACACCCTCGATATCGCTTGGTACGAAGGACCCGTGCAGCGCGATTCCGGCATCGATCGCCCCGTGGACGCTGTAGACGCACGGATATTTCTTGATCGATATGCCCGGCTCGAGCAGATCGAGCGGGCGCCCCCATCCAGTGAGCATCTTGTCGGCATCGTAGTTGCCGGCGCCGTTGAACACGTCGAGGAAGCCCTGCCTGCCTTCCAGAGCCTCCGGCGCCGCCTCGAACCCCTGCTGCGCCAAGAGCGCTGCGAACAGTCCGTTGCGCGCCGCCAAACCGGCATGCATGGGCTTTACCGGAGTGCCGAAGTTCGCCTTGACCCCGGAGGCCAGGGAGGCGCCGATGCACAGCGCGTTCGCCAACTGCTCGTCCGAAAGACGCATCATCCGGGCCGCGGCGGCGATCGCGCCGAAAATGCCAAGTGTCGCAGTCGGATGCCAGCCCTTTTCGTAGTGGTGGAAATTCACCCCGCGAGCAATGCGCGTCGCGGTTTCGACGCCGACGATATAGGCGTCCACAAAGTCCCGGCCGCTGGAACCAAGCTCTTCGGCAAGCGCCAGAAGGCCGGGCACGATGATGACCGTCGGATGCCCGGAGAGCGACTTGCTGGTGTCGTCATAGTCCAAAGCATGGCCGGAGGTGCCGTTGACGAAGGCGGCCTCTAGCTTTCCGAGCCGCATCTGCCGCCCGAGCACAAGGCAATCTCCAGCGGGGAAGGCGCCCGCTTCGATCGCCATCGTGGTCGTATCCGTGTTCGCCCCCAAAAGGGCGCAGCCCACCATGTCGGCCATGGCCTGCTTGGCCCATTTGATCGCCTGCGGGTCGAATGTCTCGTAATCGAGTGCGCCGGCGCGTCTGGCGATTTCAAGGGCAAGGGACATGCTTCACTGCTCCGGCTGTTCGTTGCGGGGGCCACGCATTGTCAATCGAAGCGGTGCCCGACATCCGGTGCTCCTCGACAACAATGCTGCGATGATTGACATTGTGTATGCGACTGCATACAGATGTTTTATCTTGAGTGCAATGCACGTTTTCGGCTGCGACGGAGCGAAGAGTTATGAATGAGATGTCCATCCAGAAAGACCGGTCGGCACGGCTGGCGCGCTTCATTGCCGGTGCAAGCGTTGAAAGTCTGCCTTCCAATGTCCAGGAGGCCGGGCGCCAGGCCCTGGCGGACTATATCGGCGTCTCGATCGCCGGCCATGCCGATCCGGCCGTTCAGTCTCTGAGGCGCCTGGCCGCCAGCTGGAACGCACCGGGAAAAGCCCGCATTTTCTTGGGTGGGCAGACACAGCCGGCCATGGCGGCATTGCTCAACGGCACGATGACCCATGCCATGGATCTGGACGACGTTCATTTTGCCGGCGGCGGGCATCCGAGCGGACCGTGCTGGTCGGCGGCGCTTTCGCTGGCGGAACATCTCGGCGCCTCCGACGCGACCGCGCTCAAGGCTTTCGTTACCGGCTACGAAGTCATGGCACGACTTGGAGGCGGAGGTCAGAACGGTGTCGGACGGACCCTGCAGCGGCACGGGTTCCACCCGACAGCCATCTTCGGGCGCGCCGGCGCTGCAGCCTCGGCCTCAGTGGTCCTCGGTCTTGATGCTCACGGCGCCGCAAACGCCCTGGGGGTAGCGGCAACGACCGCCGGCGGTCTGGTCGGCTCTTTCGGAACGCATTCAAAGCCGTTTCATGCGGGAAAAGCCGCGATGGACGGGGTACTCGCGGCTGAAATGGCAAATTCTGGTTTCATCGCCGCGGCAGACCTCTACGAAGCGGACAAGGGCATCCTGCCGTCCTTCCTGAAGGACGCGGATTTCGTGCTGCCGGAACTCGATTTCGAAGAGCAATGGTATCTCTTGCAGAACGGCTACAAGCTGTTTGCCAGCTGCAGGGCTACGCATGCGGCCGCCGAGGCGGCACGGGGCGTGAAGGACCAGCTGGGCAACCGCACGATCACGAAGATCACCGCCTATGTGAATCCGATCGCGCTTATCGCCGCGGGCAATCCGACACCCAAGACGGGTCTGGAGGCCAGGTTCAGCACATATTTCTGCATCGCCATGGGGATTGCCGGATATCGCCTCAGCGCCTTCGATTTCAACGAGACGACGCTCAATGACCCGTTCATTGCCGACCTGCTGCCGAGGATCGAGTGCATTCCGGTCAAGGGCCAGTCGGAAGTGGCCGCAAGGCTCCAAATCACCCTTTCCGACGGACAGCAATTGCAGACCTCCGTCGACGTGGTTCTCGGCCATCCCGACAAGCCGCTGGGCTGGTCCGATATCCATGAAAAGTTCCAGGGCCTTGTCGCACCGGTCCTCGGCTCCTCCACCTGTGAGGAACTGTTCGAGCTGATTGCGACGTTCGACACCGGACGCGAGTCCATCCCAGCCATGTCCCGTCTTCTTGCGGGAAAGCCCGACCGCCCGGCCTGAGTTCGGTCTTGGCCCCCACGTGGGCGAAACCGCTGTCTTTCGCACTTAAGGCCGGGTACCATGCAGATGTATCCGGCTGTACCTGGCGGCACTTGCCCCATTTCGCATTTTCCCCTAAGAAGCCGAACCGGCATTTAGCAGATGGGATGGGGCACAAATGGCGGCGCGGCCGAAGCTGAAAAGTGACAAGAAGGAACCCGCCGCGGACGCCAAGCCGGGCCAGTATCCGCTAGGATCGGGAGACCTGACCTCAGAAGTCTACCACAAGGTGCGCGATGCAATCCGCAAGGGCACGCTCTCGATTGGCGAGCGCGTGACCGAGGCGGATCTCGCCGCGCGCTTCGGCGTGTCGAGAACCCCGGTTCGAGATGCAATCGTGCGGCTGGAGGCGGATGGCCTTCTGACGAACGAACCCCGGCGCGGCCTGATCATCACCGACCTCAGCCACCAGCAGATCGTCGAGCTTTATTTCATGCGTGAAGTGCTGGAGGGCGCGGCGGCGCGCCAGGCTGCCCAGAGTGCAAGCGATATCGAGCTTCGCACCATCGCAGAAATCGCCGAATCGGAAGCGGAGCATCTCGGCGACTTCGATGAGCTGGGGGAAATCAACGTCAAGTTCCACCAGATGATCATGCTGGCCGCGCACAACCGCTATCTTCTGCGCAGCCTTAGCCAATTGTCGGTGACCATGTCCCTTCTGCCGAGCCTGCTGTCGCGCGGAACGCGGGCCGCTGACGCCAGCCAGGAACATCAGGAGATCGTCAACGCGCTGCTGGCCCGCAACAGCGAAGCGGCCGAAGCCGCGGCGCGTCGGCATGTCAGATCGTCGCTACAGCACCGCATGCTTCTCTCCATCAGGAATCCCTGACCCCGGGGACTCGCGACCTTCAGTCGGTAAAGAAGCGCGTCCGATCCACCAGTTGCCAGAGCGGGCCGACGAGCAGGTTGTTGATCAGCATCCTGACGATATGGAAGCTCAGCACGAGGGGGACGGAGACATAAAGGGTCGCCGCCGTGACGACCATTTCCGGCGTGCCGCCCGGCGACAGGCCGAGGATGACGGCTTCGGTCGGCAGGTGCGAGAACCGCGCGATGCCGATCGCCGCAATGGTCAGAAGCGCGATCAGAACTCCCGTCGATGCGAAGGTGGCGAGCGCCACCCGCCGGCTCCTGGATAGATAATCGCGGGTGAGACGCACACCAAGACCGGCGCCCATGCCGACCTGCGCCATATTGGTCATCCAATGCGGAAAGCCGGTCGGAGGCTGCCAGAAGGCTGTGATCGTCATCGAGCAGAGCAAGGGACCGATCAGCCAGGGATTGGCGGCGTTCAGCCTGGACATCACAAGCGCACCCGACAAGCAGATGCAGAAGAGAAGCCCAAGATTGGTCCAGTCCACCGGCAGCACGTCCGGATGAAAGAGACTGTCCGATTGGGCGCGAACGCTGATCGTCAAGATCGGCGGGATGGTCAGGACGACCATGACCATTCTCAGCGTCTGCGAATAGATCACCGGCTCGATTTCAGCGTTTGCCCGTTCCGCCAGAACCGGCATGACGGCAATGCCGCCCGGCACGGCGCAGAAGAAGCTCGTCTTCTTCTCGATCCCCGAAAGGCGTGAAAAGAGCGGAGTGAGAAGGAGCCCGCAGAGCACCGTCAAAGTGCTCGAGGCAACAATCGTCGGAAGAGCGGAGAGGAGTGCCTCGACCACCGGAGCGGTAAATCCAAGACCGAAGCTCGTGCCCAGCACGACCATGGAAGCCGGGCGCGTGAGCCTGGGCAAAGTCACCGGCCGGACCCAGGTGAGCATGGCCGACGCCACCATGGCACCGATCGTCCATGCAAGCGGCACATGCGCCAGGGAAAAGAGATAGCCGCCGAAACCGGCGACGAGCAAGGTCAGTGCGATCTGTATCAAAGAAGGGGCTCATTCTGGCGGAATTCCCGTCGCAACAGCGATGGAACGGGGCGGTCCTGTCGATCGGAAAGCCCGGAGATGGCCTCGAACAGACTGCCTGCAATCTCACCCCGTCCGACGCTTTGCAGGCAATCTTCGAACTTCTTTCGCGCGTCCTGCGGCGACAGCGGATTGCTGGCATGTCCTTTCGCCCGGATGACCGGGCGGCTTTCAAGAACCCTTCCATCGCGCAGCGTCACGGTCGCCAGGTCGAAGACGGCATAGCCATCCGCCGTCGGATCGAGATCGTTCGAGATAACGCGTTTGACCTTGCTCATCACCGTGCGGACCACGGGATCGCACAGGACCGGCGCCGACAGCTCGTTCAGGCCGACCCATCCACCCGACAGAGCCGCACCGGCAAAGAATTCAAGGCTGAAACGCGCTTCGGCAACGGACGCCGGCTCGCGATATCTCAAGGTGCTGGAATGGCGGTCGCTGAGGGTAATCTCGACATGTTCGATGAGTTGCGCGTCGATCGCGAAGCGTTCGACCAGATCGAGAAGTGCATCGATCGCCCTGTGCCCGGCATAACACACGGGATAACGCTTGATGCTGCTGCATGTCACCGAGAGCATGGGACCCTGGCTCTCGAGATTGAGCTTGCGCTCCACATCGAAAACGCCGTTTGGCGAGTAGGCGGCCAGGAAGCCCTTCGGCGATTCCAGCGTGTCGATGGACGCCGTAAAGCCCCGGGTCGCGAGGAACGCCGCAAGCACGCCCGACTGCGCGGCGCGGCCGGCGTGAAACGGCTTCGTCATGCTGCCAAAATTCGACATGAGCCCCGCGGCCTGCGAGGCGCCGATCGACAGCGCCTGCGCCATCTGTTCCGGCGGCAGGGACATCAGGGTGCCCGCAGCGGCGGCCGCAGCGACCGCCCCCAGCAGCCCCGTCGGGTGCAAGCCGCGAGCGTGGTACATGGTTCTTTCGCGCGTCGCCAGTTCTGCCCATGCTTCATAGCCGGCTACATAAGCGGCCACGACGTCCCGCTCCGTGACGTCCCTTCGCGCGGCAATCGTCATGATGGCCGGAACCAGCACGGCGCTGATATGTCCGCCAAAGGCGACGTCGTCGAAATCGAGCGCATGGGCGGCGGTGCCGCTCAGCAGTGCGGCATTGCCGCAATCGTCGAGGTTGGCCCCGGTCGCCTCCAGGCTACTTGCCAAAAGAGTAACGGCCGGCTCGCTCTTTCCGGCGATCATGACGCCGACCGTATCGAGAAAAGCGGTTGCGGCGCGCTCGGCGACGTGGTCGTCAAGCGGGGTCTGCCTCAGCTTGACGAGCGCCGAGCCAAGCTGATCGGTGAGAGCATAGGGCATGACGCTTTCCTTCGCTTCAGCCCGCTCTCAACCTTGCCGTCTCGTCCCGGTCGAGCTTGCCGGATCCGTCGACAGCCACGCCGTACTGGGCGCGGGCAGCCTCCGGGCTGACATAGCCAAGGGCTACGTCGCTGGCGACGGCCTCCGGGTCGCGCAGGTTCGGATCTCCATGCCCGCCACCGCCCGGCATTTCGATGATGATCGTATCGCCTTCGGGAATGGTCTGAATGCCCTTGGCCCGAACGGTGGCCGAGCCGGAGCCGAGGCTGAGGCGGCCCGTTGCGCCGGGCTGACCGCCATTGCGGCCCTTTGGTGCATTCTCGACGCGTTCGTAGCGCGCGTAGAACGTCAGAGGTGCATCTTCCCGATTGCCGATCACCATGGTCTGACCAAGGCCGCCGCGATGTTGACCGGCACCACCCGAATCCTGTCTGAACTCCTTTTTCCAGATGACCAGAGAGGTAATCGCCTCGGTGACTTCGACGGGTACGTTGCGGATGCCGGACGGGAACGGCGTGGCCGAAAGCCCGTCCAGATGCGGCCGGGCCCCCGCGCCACCACTGTGAAAGGTGGTGACCATGAAGCCACGATCTTTGCCATTCGCCTGGGCGCCGAGGCGGATATTCCAGAGCGTCCCGGTGCTTTCCGCCGGCACCACATTACCGATCGCCTGTTCGAAGCAACCAAACACGAGATCCGGCAAGAACATGCCGATGGTAGAGCGCGCAACGACGGGCCTCGGGAAAGAGGCATTCGCGATGCAATCCTCCGGAGCCGTGACGGTAATGCATCCGAGTGTCGCCGCATTGTTCGGAAGGCCGGGAGCAACGAGGCATTTCACGCCGAAGGCCGCATAGGCCTCCGTGTAGCACATCGGGCAATTGATGCCGTAGCGAGAGGCCGGCGAGGTACCCTCCAGATCGATATGGACCCCGGATTCGTCGACGGTGACCGCCGCATGCAGATCGATCGGCGCTTCGTAGCCGTCGATGCGCATATGGTTTCGCCATGTGCCACGCGGCAATTTGGCGATCGCATCCATCATCGCCTGCTTACTGCGGGCAAGGATCTCCGCACCCACCGTTTCCAGGTCCGGAAGACGATATTCATCCATGATCTTCTGCAACCGGGCACCGCCGATATCGTTACAGGCGACGAGCGCGAAGATGTCGCCTTCCACCTGGATCGGTTCCTTGACATTGGCGCGCACGATCTTCAGCAGATGCTCGTTCATCTCGCCGCGGTCGACGATCTTCATGATCGGAATGAACAGGCCTTCCCCATAGACGTCGCGTGATTCCGGCGAAGGGCCATTGCCGCCGATATCGACCACATGGGTCGTGCAGGCAAAAAGTGCGACCGCCCGGCCATTGCGGAAGATCGGCGTCACGACGGAGAGATCGGTCAGATGCCCCGTGGCCTTCCAGGGATCGTTGGTGATGAAGGCATCGCCTTCCTGCATGGTCTCGATCGGGTATTCGTCGAGGAAGTGACGGACGGAGCGGGCCATCGAGTTGATGTGACCCGGCGTTCCCGTCACCGCCTGGGCGATCATATCACCTTGACGATTGAACACGCCGGCGGAGACGTCGCCCGCTTCGCGCGTCGATGTGCTGAAACCGGCGCGGATGAGGCTGCGTGCCTGTTCCTCGACAGCAGAGATCAGTCGGCTCCAGATGACCTGCAATTGAATGTTCTTGGTTGCGTCGCTCATCGTCACGCCCTCCCGTTCTGGAGAATGAGATTTCCATAACTGTCGATGGTGGCGGTGAAGCCCACCGGCACCATGGTATTCGTTTCGGCTTCCCCGATGATAGCCGGACCTTTCACGGTAGCGCCTATGCCGAGATCGGCACGCAGATAGACGTCCGCTCGGTTGTCCTCCATCGATGCCAGATCGACGAGGGTCTGGCTGCGCCGGGGCACCGCACTGCCGCTTCCCGTCCCGCTCGCCTTCTCCGCCGACAGCGGCGTTTCGGCAGAAAGCGTCAGGGTCCAGGTCAGGCATTCGATTTCCATCTTCGGAATGATGCGTCCGAAATGGTTGCGATACTCGACCTCGAAGAGCGACCTGATGATCTCTTCCACGTTGCCTTCGAAGACGTTCGCGGGAAGCCTGACCTGAACCTCGTGTCCCTGGCCCCGGTAACGGATGTAGACGGAAAGGCGTTCCTCCAGCGGGGCATCGTCCTCGACGCCGAGCCTGACGAAGCTTGCCGCCTCCTCGCGCATTTCCGCGAAGATGGAACGGGCACGGTCGACATCGAAGGATCTCAGCGGCAGAAGACGGGTGCGGACGGCTTCATAGGAAACCGGTGCAAGCAGGAAGCCATGGGCCGAGCCGACGCCCGCGCCACGCGGGACGACGACCGTGTCGATACCGAGTTTCTGGGCGATGCGCGCCGCATGCATCGGGGCGGCCCCTCCGAACGCGATCATCGTGCGTCCCTCCAGTTCCGCGCCGTTGTCGGTTGCATGAACGCGCGCCGCATTGGCCATGTTTTCATCAACCACCTCGGCAATCGCAATCGCAGAGGTGCGGGCGTCCAGCTGCACCTTCCCGCCGAGCTTGCCGGTCAGGGCTTTGCGCGCACCTTCGATATCGAGCGTTATCATACCGCCGGCAAAGGTTTCCGGATCGATCTTGCCCATGATGAGATCGGCATCCGTGACCGTGGGGTTGGTCCCGCCACGGCCGTAACAGGCCGGTCCCGGCTCGGAGCCGGCACTTTCCGGGCCGACCTCGACGCGGCCGAGGTCGTCCACCCGGGCGATCGAACCGCCGCCGGCACCAATCTCCACCAGATCGATGACAGGGACGCGCAACGGCATGCCGCTGCCGCGCAGGAAGCGGTAGGCGCGTGCCACTTCAAGATGGCGGCTGTGATGCGGCAGACCCTTGTCGATGAGAACGAGTTTGGCCGTCGTGCCGCCCATGTCGAAGGCGATCGCCGCGTCGAGATCGAGCTTGCGCGCGATGTCGGCCGCGAGCACCGCGCCGCCTGCCGGTCCGGACTCCACGAGCTTGATCGGCTGCTGGCAGGCGATATCGAGGCTGGTGAGACCACCGCTCGACATCATCAGCATGACCTGCGCATCGATGCCCCCGGCTCTCAGACCTGACGCCAGCCGACGCAGATAGCTTTCCATGATCGGCTGCACATAGGCATTGGCGCAGACGGTCGACCCCCGCTCGAATTCCCGGATTTCCGGGCAGATTTCGTGGGACAGGGTGATCTTGAGATCCGGCAGTTCCGTGCGGAGGATATCGCGGACGCGCTTTTCGTGGGCGCCGTTGACATAGCTGTGCAGGAGGCAGACCGCGAGGGCCTCGACCGCCTGTTCCTTCAAAACGGGAACGAGCGCCCGAACCGAAGTCTCGTCGAGTTCCCGCAGGACGGATCCGTCGGCGGCGAGGCGTTCGTCGACTTCAAGTCGGAGGTTTCTGGGCACGAGAGGCGCTGGCCGCACCATATACAGGTCGGAGACCTCGAACCGGTGTTCATAGGCCATTTCAAGGGAATCGCGGAAACCGGCCGTCGAGATGAGCGCGGTCTTGGCGCCCTTGCGCTCGATCAGCGCATTGGTCGCCAGCGTCGTACCGTGCACGACCAGGCGAATTTGCGAGGGGGAAACACCGCTCTTGGCCAACAGATCGCGCGTTCCCTCCAGCACTGCCTGTTCCGGTGCGCCGTGGGTCGTCAGATATTTTCCCGTAATATGCTGGCCCGGCGAAGTCTCTAGAACGATATCGGTAAACGTCCCGCCGATATCCACGGCCAGACGAGCCTGTTTGCTGTCGCTCATGTTGTCGCGATTCCCTCTGTTTATAACCGCGTCCCAGACGCGTTCATGCGAATTCCCCTGGCGGCTTGAGAAAAGCCGGCCGTTCACGCTCTTCCGGCGGCCATTCTCTCGAAACCGCGTGCAAGATCGGCAATCAGTTCGTCCGGGTCCTCGAGGCCGACATGGATCCGCATCGTCTGGCCCCCCGGCTCCCAGCGCGTCGCTGTGCGAATTGCCGCCGGGTTTGTCGGGATGAGAAGACTCTCAAAGCCGCCCCAGCTCGAACCCATGCCAAACAGTTTCAAGCCGTCCACCATGGCAGCCAGCCGGGCCCGCTCGACGGGCTTGATGACGAAGCCGAAGAGGCCCGATGCGCCGGTGAAATACCGCTTCCATTGTTCGTGGCCGGGATCGCCGGGGCGTGCCGGGTGGAGGATTTTCAGCACTTCCGGTCTCGTTGCCAGCCATTCGGCGACCTTGAGACCCGACTGGTAATGCTGCTTCAGCCGCAGCGGCAGCGTACGGATGCCCCGCAGAACGAGATAGACGTCGTCCGGGCCGACGCACATGCCGAGATAGGCGGTGAAATTCCTGACGCGCTGATAGACCGACGGCGCACAGGAAATGGTGCCCAGCATGACATCTGAATGCCCCCCCAGATATTTCGTACCGGCCTGGACGGAAATATCGACACCAAGTGTCAGCGGTTTGAGGAAGTGGCCGGCAGCCCAGGTGTTGTCGATGGCCGTCACAATGCCCCGCGCTCGGGCCAGCTCGACGATCGCCGCAATGTCGGGCATCTCGAACGTCTGCGACCCCGGCGCCTCTATCCAGATCAGCCGCGTATTCGGCTCGATGAGCGAAGACAGGCCGGCGCCGCATGCGGGATCGTAGTAGGTGACGTAAACACCGAACGACTTGAGGGCGTTTTCGCAGAAGTTCCTGCAGGTGCCGTAGACATTGTCGGGGATGAGGAAATGTGCGCCGGGCTCGGCAAACGCCAGAAGGGTGCCGGTAATCGCCATCACGCCGGAGGGCGTCAGGATGGTTCCCGCGGCCTCCTCCAGAGCAGAGACCGCCTCTTCCAGCGAATGGCTCGTCGGCGTGCCACGGCGACCGTATCGCACGGCAGCGCTCTTCTTGGCCTCGAATTCGGCCAGGGTTGGAAACAGGATCGTCGACGCGCGGTAGACGGGCGTATTGACGGCACCGAAATGGTCGCGTGAGCGGCGCCCCACATGGCAAAGCAGCGTCTCGTCGGTCATTCGTTCGCCCGACGGCAGGTCGGGTTCGCCTGACGACAGGCCGTTCAACGTTTCGGTCATCTTGCTGGCATCCATGCTGCAACCCTCCGATATCAGGGAGCCTATACCAGTGAAAAACATTTGCATACTATTGTTTTTCGCTGGCTGTATTTTTATCCGACCCTCGGCAGAAAGACCGGCGGATCAAGGGCCTGGACGGGCGGAAGCTGCCCTTCGAAGCGCTCGACCTCGACCGCACTGAGCTGGCCCGTGCAACCCGATGAAAGACTGGAGGTACCGATATCGCGCGTGACGATGTTGGGATTGCCATGCACGCAGCCGGTCTGCTCGTCTTCGGCATCGGCAGGATCGAACCACGCGCCCGTCGAAAGCTGGACCACCCCGGGCATGACCTGAGCGGTCAGGCGAATGCCCGCGAGGCAGAATCCGCGATCATTGAAGATCTTCACCACGTCGCCATCCGCAATGCCGCGTTTGGCCGCCGTCTCCGGATTCATTCGGGCCGGCTCACGATCGTTCACCTTCGAATTACGGCTGAGCGCCCCATAATCCAGCTGACTGTGAAGCCGGGTCGAGGGCTGGTTGGCGACGAGATGGAGCGGATAGCGCCGCATCACATCCGACCCATGCCCTTCGGCCGGAGGATACCAGGCGGGATGCCCGATGCAGTCGTCATAACCGAAGGAAGAAATCGTCTCCGAGAATATCTCGATCTTCCCGCTCGGGGTCTTCAGGCGGTTGGCCTCCGGATCGTCGCGGAACAACCGCGCCGGTCCGCCGAGATCGGGCTGGATTGGCAGTTGCAGCCTTCCCGCCCTCCAGAATGCCTCGAAATCGGGTGCCTCATATCCGCTCTGCTCGAGGGCCACGCGTGTGGTCTCGTAGAGATATTCGAGCCATTGCGTTACCGAACGGCCTTCGGTGAAGGCTTCTTCTTTTCCCAACCGCTGCGAGAGTTCGGAGAATATCCAGTAGTCGTCCCGCGCTTCGCCGATCGGGGCGGATATCCTCTGCATCGCGAACATGAAAGGATCGAAGGCCGAAGCGCCGATATCGTCCCTCTCCATCGTCACCGTCGCAGGCAGAACGATATCGGCATGTCGGGCGGAAGACGTCCAGCCGGTTTCATGCACGATGACCGTCTCCGGCTTCGCGAAGGCACGCCGCAGCCGATTGAGGTCCTGATGATGGTGAAACGGATTGCCGCCCGCCCAGTAGACGAGACGGATATCCGGAAAGGTCATGTCGCGCCCGTTATAGGGATAGCGCATGCCCGGATGCAGCAACATGTCGGATATCCGGGCGACGGGGATGAATTCGGGACAGGCATTCTTCCCTTGCGAAAGCGTCGGCAGCGGCACCGCGAGGGCGTCCTTGCCGATATTGCCAAGGGCGCCGAGCGAATAGGCAAAGCCGCCGCCGTCCAGGCCGATATGTCCCAGCATGCAGG